>CETC01017026.1_pt1 | contig 10822 bp, 23 predicted proteins | sample 326911 | NCBI WGS metagenome assembly CETC01 (sample SAMEA2622694, study PRJEB7988) | marine metagenome | isolation source: saline water (ENVO:00002010), including
AATGAAAAAAAAATCACAAAAACAAAAAGTAAAAGAATATCTTGAAGCTGGTAATTCTTTAACAGCTGTAGAATCATTTGAAAGAGGATGGGGGATGAGATTAGCATCTATAGTAAATCTATTAAAAAAGGATGGATTAGATATAAAAACAGAGATGGTTACAAATAGATTTGGTACTTCATATGCTAAATATAAATTAAAAGCGATGAAAACATCAGAAGACATTGCAAAAGAAAAAGAACAAAAAGCTAAATTATTACTAAAAATGAAAAAATATGATAATGTGCAATTTGCAAATGATTTAAGTGGTAATAGATATTTTAAAATTGGATATTGGAAACCAATAGATAGCAATCATCAATATTATATAAAACAACATAGTAAATTAAATTTTGAAGAAGTCTCTGTTTGGGATGATGATTGTGGATATAAATATTGGTACTCTTTAAAATAATAATTAAGGCTCGTGTGTCAACACATACACTCGTGAAAAAAAGCTCCTCTTTCACATGACATACGGGCCTCCCCCTTTAATAATAATTAAAATAAAAGGATAATAAAATGAAAACACCTTACAAAGAAATAAAATTAAATAAAAATCAACAACAAGCTGTTGGCCTTGATGAAGTAACTATGGTGCCAATATTTAAAACAGGTACAGATGAAGAAGATTACAATAGATTTCTGTTGGTGGAAAGCAATAGAACTATTCGACCTAATAAAATTGCTAATCTTAGAATAGAAATAGAAAGAAATGACCTTACATCTGAAAATGAAATAAAAGTAGTATTAAATAAAGAAAATAGATTAATTATCGTAGAAGGACAGCATAGATTTATTACTTGTATGGATATGAAGCTTCCTATTTACTATAGATTCTCTAATATGACTCTTGATGATATAGGATTAGTTAATTCTGTACAAGATAAATGGAATTTAAATGATTCATTACATCATTATTGCAATAGAGGTATGCATGAATACAAGATATTAGCCGGTTTTAAGAAACAATATAAATATCCTATTTCTACTTTAATAGGAGTATTAGCTGGTCGAAATGATAAAACAATGTGTGATGAATTTAGAAGAGGTCAGTTTAAAGTTACACAATCACTTGAATTTGTTCACGATGTTCTTGGCAAAATACAAGAGTTTAGACAATACAATGATAAAGTATATAGACATAGAACATTCTTATCTGTTTACATTGATTTGTTGACTCATCCAGATTTTAGCCATGAAGTGCTAATAAGGAAAATTGAACAAATACCTACTCGATTTGTACATTGTACAAAAATAAACGATTATCTTAGGATGATTGAAGATGTATATAATTACAATAATAGGAAACCAATAAAACTTTGGTAAATAATAATAAAATATTGGGGTGTAAAAATATTAATTGAATAAGAATGACTAATGATGTTGTTTGATTCGGTTGGCTGCAGATATGCATTCACCCCAATAAAATTAAGAGGAGTTATAATGAAAGTATATGAATGTTTTTATTGTTATCAAAAAACTGATAAAAACGGAATAAAAGTCTCTGGTCAAGCAAAAATAACAAAAAAAATAACTAAAAACTGTAAACCATGTATGAAATTGTTTGGAGATGAACATGGAATGTTAATAATAAAAGGAGAACATTATGATAGCAATTAAAAAAATGTTTGAAGATATTGAAGAAGAAAATCGAATTAAAAATGAAGTATTCTTGTATCTTGAAGAACTGAGAGAATCTGGTGAGACAAATATGTTTGGAGCTGCCGCTTATATACAAAATGAATTTAATCTAGACAAAAAAACATCAATAAAATATTTATCAGATTGGATGAGAAGTTACAATAAACAAGAGGAGGAGTAATGATTATATTCAATATAGCCGAATGGATAGCAAATTTCTTTTTATTAGGAATATCTATAATAGTATGGGCTGTGGGGGCATTTATGATAATGATGATACTATCATTAGTAAATCAATGGTTAAAGGAAGCCATAAAAGGAACAAGTAATGAGTAGACAAACAATCCATGTAAGGCATAAAGATGAAATATTTGAACAATTACTTAATACTTATAAAAAATGTGCGAATCGTAAAGTCAGACCTCCTGTTTCTGATGAAAATTATGGATATATAAAAGCATTAGAATGGGTATTAGGACTTAACAAAAAACAAGAAGAAAAGGAGTAACAAATGAAATACTGGCTACAATCATTATCAGAAAATGGGTTCGATGTATTTACATTGGTTTATATAGCAATTTTATTAATAATGTATCACTATTTACTGAGATGGTATCTTGATATAAGATTTAATGGTATAAAAAAGCAAATAGATATTGTAAATGAAACATTAAACGATGTTTTAGATGAATTAGAGGAGGTTAAATAAATGGGAATGGATGTGTATGGAATTAATCCTAAAGCAGACAATGGAGATTACTTCAGAGCAAATGTATGGTGGTGGAGGCCATTATGGGAATGCGTTGCTTATTATTGTGATGATATATTATCTGAAAAAGATATTATAGAAGGAACATATAATAATGGGTATGAATATAACGAAACAACTGCTTTAGAAATATCAGATAGATTAGAATCATTATTAAAAGATGGAACTCTGTATAAATACAAAACTACTAGAGATTCATATCTTGAAAAACTACCAGATGAAGAATGTAAAATATGTGATGCAACAGGCAAAAGAAAAGAACCACCTAAAATTGGAGCTGGAAAAATAAAATGTAACGGATGCGATGGAAAAGGAAAAAAAGAAAATTGGTCAAAAGAGTATCCTTTTGAAGTTGATTTTGTAATGGACTTTGCAAAATTCTGTGAACAATCTGGTGGATTTAGTATTTGCTAGCTAACCCGAGCAAAAAGAAATGTAGGTTGGTGTTTAGGTTCTGAACCATGTTGCAGGTGAACGAACCAACAGCATCAGCCTATGTTTCGATTGATTCTAAACCTTGATATTGTTAAATTTACAACGCACTAAGGGAGAAAAAACAATGGATATAAAGGCTATCTATGCCGCTTATTTAAAAAAAAGAGACTCTTTAAGACAAAGAGATAAAAATATATTTCATGCATCATCAGCAGGAAGTTGTTATAGAAAACAAATGTATTCTTATTACGATTTTCCATCAGACGACAAAGATGATAAATCATTTAGATTGTTAAGACTTGGAACATTAGTACATGCTGATTTAGAAAAAGCAATGTCTATGTATGAAGACAAGCTTGCTGATATGCAAAAACCAGATGCTCCAATTAAAACAAGTATTCATATAGAAGAAAAAGTAAAAATAAAAGATTATGATATTGTTGGAACGTTTGATGTTGGAGAACAAATAATGAACGATATAACAAAAGAAGTTGAGTTTAATCTTTATGATTATAAAACAGCAGCTGCTTATAAATGGACTACAAAGTTTGGAAGAGTTAAAAATAGAGTAGCGAGTACCGATACAAATTATAAATTACAATTAGGTACTTATGCTCTTGGAATAAGACATAAATATAGTCCAGACAAAATTCATATGTACCTTATTTGGTATAATAAGAATACATCTCAAATGAGAGAACAATTAGTTAGTAATGATTGGATAGAAAATGCACATATGTATTGGATGGGATTAAAAGAACTAAAAGATGATATGGAAAAACATTTTGAGGAAGAATTAATTCCAGAAATGACTGAAGGAGTTCCATTTATGGATTGGGAGTGCAGATACTGTCAATACTATAGTATTTGTCCAAGCAAATTAGCAGAAAAGAAAAGATAAAGGAGAGATAATGAGTGATAATAAAAACGTAGTAATAATAGACCAAAAGAAATTAGAGGCTACTGATTCAATAAGAAAAGCTATAACAGATAAACATAAAAAAGTATCATCTATGGCAACACCAAAACCATTTGTAAAAAAGAAAATGGGTATGGACTATGTAGAATTTTCTTATATGAGAGAAATAGCTGATAAAGAATATCCAGGTTGGTCATGGACAATACAAAAAACTGAAGTATTAGGCAGTGAAGCTTATGTAGTTCATGGAAGATTAAAATGGTACGATGAAGGTATTTGGAGAGAAGCTGATATGGTAGCAGCTCATAGAATACAAAAGAAAAGAGGAACTAATGAATTTGTAGACATTGGTAATGATATAAAAGCTTCTAATACAGATTGCATTAAAAAAGCATTTAATATGTATTTAAATATTGCAGATGATGTTTATCGAAATCAAGTAGATGATTTAGAATTAAGTGATGAACAGAAAAACGATATATTAGTATTAGCTGGTGAAATTAGTGAAGAAAAAATGTCTCAAATACATGAGTTAATAAAAGACCAATCAATAAACAATGCAAACTTTAAAGCTTCATTTGCTAAATTAGAAAGAGAGGCTAAGAATGATTAATACAAGTATATCTTATGATGAAAACTTATTGAAAAAAGGAGAATGTTATTCAATAGGAACTAATGATGGTAAAGAATTTAGGAGAGTAGTCTATAGAGGCACTAGACTCTTAAATGGTAAGCCTATGATGGTATTTAAAACAGAAGATAATGTAAAATTAACTGTTAATCCGTCATTTCATACTTACACAATAGAAGAACAACCGCTACCTCAGCCTGAGGATTTAGAATCAAAAGTGGATGTTTACATACAAAACAAAGTAAAAGGAGAATAATAATGGGAAAAATATCAGCTAAAGATGCAGAAGCTCTTAGAAAGAGTGGAGTACTATCTAATAAAGCAAAAGCTGAAATGGAAAAAACAGGTCATATTAGCAAAACGAAAAAAGCTAAGAAATTCTTTAAGACTGCAGATGGGAAATTTGTATCCCCAATGCTGTATTTCAGAGGTTCTAAGAACACTACTCCAAGCAAAAAAATGGATGAGTTCGTAGCTAATTATGAAAAACTCGTAGATAAATACGCAACAACTAAAACAACTAATAAATAGGAGAAACAATGGCTAAAACACTTGATGCCACTTACGACCCTTCTAATAAATGGACACCCATTGAAGAAGGAACCTACCCAGCACACATAACAAGCCTTGCAACTAAGGAAATGAATACAAGAGCTGGAGAAGCTATTATAGTGAATATGACTTATAAAGTCAATGAAGCTGTAGAAAAAGTAGAACAATTAGTATGGGAAATGGATGGATATAACTATGTTAAAGATTCATCTGGAAATAGAGTTCCTGTACTTAATGGAGGCGACGAACAAGAAACAATATCTTGTGGACATTTAAAAGATAGAATATTCTACGATAATGGTTTCTTTATATTCACAGATACATCTTCTGCTAGTAAAAATAGTAGATACTTTCAATTACTAGAAAATCTTGGCATTAAATGTGAAGATAGTAATGGAATAAAGAAGTTAGTTCTTTTAGAAGAAGATGATGTTGTAGGAGTTCCTGTGCATATTACTGTTAAGAGGCAAGAATATGTCACAAGCGATACAAAACATCTCCCACCTGACCAACAGGAAAAGAGGACTACATTTAAAGTATCTGAACTAAAGAAATGGGAAAACGGCCCTACTTTAAGTTTAGAAGAACTAGATGAGGATGTACCATTCTAAATGGTAATGAAAAACTAAGGTTATATTGATTGTATAATGCAAGATAATGTAAATTAGAGATGAGGGCGGTTGTATATATTCACTATCTACTTCCTCTCATCTCTCCTTAGTGCCTCTTGGCCGCCCTCAATCCCAAAAAGGAATAAATATGAAAGAATCAAGCGCAGTAATTAAACTAACAAAATCTGAAATAGAAATGGTTATAAAATCTTTGCAATTTACAGAAGATTCAGCAGAATTTTTTGATGCACCAATTATGTTTACACATAAAATAAAACAAGATTTTATTCAAATAAGAACAGATATAATACAAGGAGAGAAAGACATTGAAACCAGAAACAAAACAGAAGAAGAAAATAGGAATGGCCCAGAAGCTTGCGAAAGCTGCATTGATTGATAAACCAGTTTGGCCGCCTGCTAAAGGTTATACTTACTTAAAAGATGTTGCTGTTGGGGAATTAGTTGACACAGGTACTCAAATGCGTGCTGTTGTTGTAGGGCATTCAGAATGCGCATCTCTAGTGTTGGTATTAGATGCTAAAACTCAAAAACCAGAAGACAAACAATTCTATTTAGGTAAACAAAGATGGGCATTAAAGACAGAAGTAAAAGTAATAGGAGATTAAAATGAATAAAGAAATAGTCACATCAAAAGCTCAAGGATATAAACTAGAAAGAGATTGGTACAAACTTGCATTGGGAAATATTGAAGAAGTATTATCATGGGATATTGAAGACCAATATAAAATATTAAAAATAATTGATATTATAAGAGTTTATACAGATGGAGAACCAACAACTGCAGATGAGCATAATAAAGGTGATGATATAGAGTATAGCTATGAGTAGAATGCCTAAAAAACAGCCATGGGGAGAAAAAGCACAAGACTCTAGAATAGCTGATAAAAGAATAAAGCATTGTATGGAATGCAATAGATGTTGGGAAATATTATATTATGGTAATAAAGAAAATTTTTACTATTATTATGATTTTCCAACATACGGAAAACAAAAAGAAATATGTAAACATTGTAAGGGAGAGAACAATGAGCAAAATGTCATGGATAAGTTACCTATGTGAAACTGGTAATAAAAAAGAGCTAATTAATGAAGTGGGAAAGAAATTAGCTGAAGGGTTTTTAAAAGCTCATAACCAAATGAGAGAAAATAGAAATAACCCTGCATACAATAAGTTGAATGAAATTCACGATGAAATGCAAAAAGAGGTAAAGAATGATAAAAGATACAAAAACATTTAATTGTCCAGCTTGCGGATTTAATGTATTTAAAAAATACAACAAATCAAAAGAAATAATGGGATTGCTATCAAAAAGAAGTAAAAAAACAAAAACTCTATTAAGACAAATATCAAGATTAATATCGCAAAATATAAATACAGAAAACAGAGACACTTATTTTTATTTCTTATATGGATTAAGAGATATAGAAGATGGAACTTTAAACTGGGCAATAGAACAATATTATCAAAGTAGGCATTATTTACAAGGAAAAGGATTTGCTTATTTAAGAAGCATTGTTCAAAATAGAGATAAAAACATGGAGTCTATTAAAGAAAATGAGAGGAAAAGACTTGGTAGCGCTCCTCCAATAATAAAACATGAAAAGGAGGTATAAAATGCCTAAAAAAACAACTAAAAAAAAGAATATTCCTAATAATTTTAGAGGCAAGGAAGATTTATTCTTTAAAAAAGTAAGAGATGGATTAAAGAAATTTTTAGAATCACCATTTAAATAACATAAAAAGGAGAGAGATATGTTACAAAATGCAATGTTTCCAGTAAAAGAAGTACCAGCAGTTGGTTATCCACTAGATGATAATCAAGATGTTACACTACTTGATAAAACAGGATATAAATTCATAGTAAGAGAAGACACAGGGCAAGTGCTTAGTTGTATGACAGATAGTTATAGACTTGTTACAAATAAATCTATCATTGAGGCAGCTGCACCAATTGTAAAGAAACATGGTGGAAAAGTAAAAGAAGTATCTATATTTAGTAATGGAAGGTCAGTTCATATGAAATGGAATTTTCCTAAACATATGATAAAAATTGGTAAAGATGACGAAATGACACCTGAGATTGTTGTAGGTAATAGTTATGATGGTACTCTTGGAGTAAATATTATGGCTGGAGCATTTAGATTAATCTGTTTAAATGGTACTGTTATAGGTATAGTTGCTGCTAAATACAAGAACAAGCATATTAAATCCAATGTTTCTTTTGATGATTTCGATGAAGTAATCTCGGAGACTATGGATAAAACAAAACTAATCTTTAAAGAAGAATTTCCTGTATTACAGGGAACTAAATTTAGAGATAAACATGTTATTGATTTTCTAAAAATGTTTCCAATACAAGCAAATGAAATGGTTACACAATCATTAATAGCTAATGCTCCGAAATCATTTTGGGATTTGTTTAATGTAGGGACTAACGTATTAACTCATCATATGAATAGAAATGCTCAATCCACTCACAATATTGAAGGAAGATTGTATCCTACAATTAAAAAGTGGGCAGAAAAAGAGGCTAAAATTGCCGTCGCATGATTGGTATGATTGTCCTATCGTAATTCCTTATTATGGGGGGAAGTATGAGATGAGTAAATTATTTGTTCCTCTTATACCCCCTCATAAAAGATATTTCGAGATGTTCGCTGGTGGTTTATCTATGTTTTTTAGAAAATCTAAAGCGGATTGGAATGTTGTAAATGATAAAGACAATAATATTGTAAACCTCTATATGTGTGTTATGCATAACTTAGATGATTTAATACATTATCTTAATTGGCTTCCTAAATCTAGAAAATTGTTTTTAGATTTTCGCACCGAAATAAAAGAAGGCAGTGAGTTTAATATACCTGACCCATTACAAGCTGCTAAATACTTTTATTGCATAAGGCATAGCTTTAACAAGCTTATTCATACTCCGTTTTCTAAAAATAAAGATATGAATAAAGACTGGGAAACAGAACTAAAATACTCAAGAAAGCATATTGGTGGAACAACTGTAGAAAATTTAGATTTTGCAGAATTGGTAGAAAAATACCCACCATCCAAAGATGATTTTTGGTACTTGGACCCGCCATATTTCATAGCAACAGATAAAGGTGATTATTATATGAATAACTTTGATTCAGAAGACCATTTTCGATTTAAAGAAGCTGTTGATGCAATAGATAAAGGTGGAGCAAAGTTTATGATTAGTTACGACTACAGAGAAGAAGTAAAGGAATTATATAGTGATTATTATATTAAAACAATAGAGTTAAAGAGTTATTCTGGAACAACAGATAAAGCTAGATTAAAGAAAAGAAAAGAATATCTTATTCTTAATTATGAACCAAAATCCCAATTAGGGATGTTTTAAGGAGAGACAATGGAAGACAACAAAAATAACGAAATAAAATTAATGCCTTCTTCAGAAGAAGCTGAAAAAGCTTTATTATCTTGCATGATAGAAGGAGGGGACAGAGAACATGAAATAGCTATGGCTTGGATTCGTGAAGATGAAGCCTTTTATTATACAGATAATAAAATAATATGGAAAGCATTTAAACAATTATATAAAAATAATGTAGAGATTGATTTAATAACATTAAATGATAAAGTAAAAGAATATAAAGGTGAAAGTATGGTTTTCTATATTACTGGACTAGCTGAAGAATTTACATCTAATAGCAATATAGAAAATTATGCAAGAATAATATGGGAAAAATATATACAAAGAGAAACTGCTAAATCTGCTTCTGCTTTATTAGATGCTAGTTATGAAGATTATAAAGAAGTAGGAAGTATATTAGAAAAACATAGCAAACTAATAAATGAATTAAGACAAATACAACCATCATATGAAAGAACAATGGAAATATTAATAGAAGAAATGAAATCAGTTGTTGAAGAAGATTCTAATTTAATTCCATTCAATCTTGGACATTTAGATATGTTTGCAGGTGGAATGACAAGAAAAGAAATTACTGTTTTAGGTGGAAGGCCTGGACATGGTAAAACAACTCTTGTTATTAATATGGTAAAAGGATTAATTGAACAAGGATACAAAGTAATTTTATTTAATCGAGAAATGAGCAATACGGAGATGTTAAAGAAAATGGTGGTAATGGAATCAAATGGATTAAAATACGGAGATATAAGACGAAACGACTTATCCGAAACAAGTAAAGAAGAGTTTGATTTAATAGCTGAAAAAATGAAAAAAGATTATGAGAATTTAATAATGTATGACAATGTTAGAACATTGGATGATTGCTTGAGAGAAATTGCAAAAAATAAACCAGATGTTGTTATCGATGATTATATTCAATTAATAGATGTTCAAGGAGTAAAGGAAGGAAGAAGGTTTGAAATAGAAAAAATAATGCAAGAATATAAATGGATATGTAAACAAGAAGATTGTTCTGCAATATTGGTTTCTCAATTAAATAGAGAAATAGAAAAACGATTAGACCCTAGACCTCGTATGAGTGATTATGCAGAATCAGGTGTAATTGAACAGACTGCTGAATCAGCTATGTTTGTATTCTATGGACATAACTTTGACAGTGAACGATATTCACCATATAAAAGTGAAATAATTGTATCTAAAAGTAGATATGGTAAAATAGGTACTCATATGGTAGGATTCAATGGAGGAAGATGTAAGTTTTACATGAACTCCGATATGGCTGAGAAAGATAATCTTGGTTAAAAAAACTTGCTACGGGTGCTTCTTTGAGTTCTCCTTTAAATGTTATTGGTTCCATTTAAATCAAGGAAAGCGCCCAAAGCAAATACCAAAAGATATATTAAATGTAGGATGTAGCAAATATAAAAACAATGTATCTATTGGATATAAAGCTGGAGACAAATTAACTGATAAAATAATAAATACATTTGATGGAGAAATATTAGGAGACAAATATGAACCACCATCTAAACCAACAAAAACATATAAAAGAAAATATGTTAAAAGTCCACATAAATATTCACATAGAAAGGATGCGCAATGACAATAATAGGAATAGACCCAGGTGCTAGTGGAGCATTATGCTTTACTAACTCAGAAAAAAAAGAAATATATACACATAAATGCCACAAACTAATAAGTGGTAGAAGATTGACTGTTTCTATGGCTTTAAATGCATATAAATCTAAAAAAGCAATAGTATATATAGAAAAAGTTCATGCAATGCCTCACGATGGA
>CETC01158444.1_pt1 | contig 10817 bp, 19 predicted proteins | sample 326911 | NCBI WGS metagenome assembly CETC01 (sample SAMEA2622694, study PRJEB7988) | marine metagenome | isolation source: saline water (ENVO:00002010), including
CCCACTTTCAAAGTATATGGGTTAAACATCAAAGTAGATTGATTAGTTTAATTCAACAATTCTTATCCCAACAAAGAAAACATAATAGTGTAAGTGAATGGAAATATTTAGAAACCCAATATATGGGAAAAAAGGAATTACAAAAAAGATTTGGGGGAAGTGGTAGTTATTATAAAAGTGTAATTCTACCTTACTTTGATTGTGTAGATGAAACATATAAAAAAGGTAATGGTGGTTTTACTAAAAAATGGAAATTAAAAAAGTGGTTAGTAGATGAAGTTGATAAGGTATTAAAAAATGAAACCACTATTACACTTACAAAGATTAAGGATGATGAAAGGGGTATTGAAGATTTAAATGAAATATCAGTAAATGGTGTTGATTGTGATAATTCAAATTTATTCCTACCATCTACATTGGATGTTAATTCAAATCTAATAGATGAATATATTGAAAGAATTGAAACCCACCAAACATATAGAAATGAAAATAAGAAATGTGTGTTAAGAAATCTATTATCAGTAAAACAACATCTTAACAATTATCAAATCCCAAACCAACTATTACAATACTATACCCAAAGTAATAATGGAAGATTTCATCAAAAAGGGGGATTAGGTATTCACCCAATTCAATTCCCTAAAGAAATTAGGAATATCATATTTGGTAATATGGATTTGTATTACTTTGATATATCTAATTCCCACCTATCTATAATGTATCATTTGGGTAAGGATTTAGGGTGTAGTGGTTTAGGTATAAAACATTATTTAGATAATAAAGTTGAAATTAGAAATGGTTGGGAAAGTGATAATGGTTATGGAATTAAGAAAGATATAATTAAAAGATACATTATCAGTTGGTTATATGGTAATTCAAATAATGTAGGAAGTTTCAATTCTTTTGATAAGGATTTGGGATATGATAGAATGATGAAGATTAAATATAGTGATGATATTTTGGGTGGATTGTATAATGATATTAAAATTATTAAAAACAGAATTGTTGATAATGTAGAAATAGTAGATGGTTGTTATATGAATGTTTGGGATAAGGGATTACCAATTTTTCAAAATGGAAAGAAAACCCCAAAGAAAAGAATACTACCACATATACTATTTGGATGGGAAAGTAAAATTATGGAAACCATCAATGTTAAAATGAATAGTGGTATGAAGGTTTTAGTTTATGATGGATATATTGGTTTGGAAAATGATGTGGTAGAAATGAATGATGTGGTAAGAAAAAATTTAGGGATGGATATTCACTTTGATGTAGAAAGTATAACCCCACCCACAGATTTACATTCCTTTGTTTAAAAATAAATACACTATAAAGGTGGGTGGTGTGTGTGGTGGTTGATACTACTACTATATAACTTATTATAACTTTTTATGATACAATATGATATTTATAAGTATAACTATCAGATGGAATATAAATGAAACTAATGGATTTAATTAACACCAACCTTATTGAAACCACCCAAAGAAAATGTGGGATGTGGTTAAATGTTGGTATTCCATATTTAGTTAAAATAGGTAAGTGGGATGAATTAGATAAATGGGAAAAGTTGGAATTTTTGAAAGGTGTTAAAAGTGGAAAGTTTGATAAGAATGGAAACCATCTAAAAAACAACAACCCATATATTAAGAAGATGAATAAACTAAATGAATTGTTAAGGGGATTACACTAATGGATGATATGATAAGTTTTAAGAAAAATATATATAAACAATCAACAAAAGAAATACCTTTTGAATTGAAATTTTTAAGAAGGAAAGATGTGTGTGAATTGTTTGATATATCTAAAACTACACTATACAGATATGAAAAGAATTTGGGATTACCTAAACACCAATTACCTAATAGTAGAAAGATACTTTATAAGTATGATGAATTGATGGAATGGTTTTATAGAAGAGATGTTGGTTAGGAATTTTTACTTTCCATATAATCCAATTCCCTTTGGATTTTTTCCAATTCTTTATGTAGTTGTTTCTTTTTAGTTTCAACAGATACACTATCCTCATCCAAATTGGGTGATGGTAATGTGGTATGTGGTAATTCATCATCCATTATAGTATCAGTTTCATATTTCCGTAGAATATCATAACTATTATGATTAACCGATTTCCTAATCAAACTTAAAGAAACACCATTCCTTAACATTTTGTTAATGTAATATCTTCTAAAAGAATGGATAGTTATATTTTCATTGAATTGTGGGTTTTGGGATTTGATTTCAATTCTTATTTTCCGAAAGTAAGTAGATATGAAATTGTTATTGAATTTATTACCCTTTTTACCTTCAAATATATATACCCTATTGGTAATTACTTTGTTGGTGGTTTCATCTATGATTAAAGGTTTCAACCATTCTTTTAAATCATCATCTAAATAAACAAACCCTTCCCTACCAAACTTACTTTTGTATTTAATTTGGTTTCTATCCCAATCAACATTCTTTAATTCTAAATCACATAAGGTTTGATTTCTAATACCACACTTTAGATATACCATCAACATAGGTAATAACCATTGAAATTCTTTTCTTTTGGTATCCCACCTACCAACCTTTGGGGGATTATCCCTTTCATTCAAAATCCACTTACATAAAATATCTATATCACCATCAGTTGGTGTTAGTTGGTTTCTTAAATTACTTTCATAGATAGAAAATTGTGGTAAATCATTTTTGGTAATATATTTTATGGGATTATCTTTGATGTATCTATTACTATCTAACCAATTAAAGAAACACCTAACAATAACCCAATAAGATTTGATGGATGTTAGTTTGGTTTCATCACTTATTTTAACACCACCATAAATTCTATTTTTAGTTTGTAAAATTGTAATCCAATCTAAAATTCTATCCTTACCATTCATCCCTTCAAATTCATCAATTTTCATATTAGATGTGTAATCAGTATCTAACCCAACCTTTAATTGGGGATGGGATTGTTTAACATTTTCAATTTGATGTTTGTTAAAAATAAATGGTGGTGATGGGATATTGTTTCTTTTCAGAAATAATAAGAAATACCCCAAAACATATTCATAGGAATTGATAGTTTTTTCTAAAACCCCCATCCCCTTTTTAGATTTAATAAAATCATTTATATATACATCTATTAGTGGTGAAGATTGTGAATATAGATTTTGGGTTTCCCTATTTTGTATGTTTAATTCTTTTTGGAAATTGATTACATATAAAACAAAGTATTCAAATGTAGTTTCAGTAAAAGGTAATTTAAATTCATTACAATAGTGTGGTATAGAATTGGATTTTTTCATTTTAGGATTACCCAATCCATCCCTTATATAAATACCCTTATCATTTTTGGATGGTATAAGTTTAGTATATGTGATAATTACCTTTTTGGTATTACCATCTTCCTTAAATGAAAACAATGGATTTTCAGTTAAATCACCATTCTTAATTAACTTTTTCCGAATAGTAGATTTATTATTTCTATACTTACCTACACCGAATTTCTTCCGTAAATTATCAATATTATTGGGTGGTGTTATTTTCTTTAATACACTTAACATCATCAGTAATATAAGTTGAAAACCCTTTGGAAATCAACATAAATGTGATGTAAATTATGATGTAAGGATTATAGGGTTTTTTGAAAAAGTGTTTAAGTTGTTGTAAATAAGGGAGTTAAGGGAGTTTTGAATGGATGGAATTATCACTACTACTACTAACTTCAAATTAGTAGTAGTAGTGATTTCCTAACATACACTTTAACTTTAAGTGTTTGTAAAATAAGTATTTAATTCCCCCCTAACTATAACTCCAAAGAAATAACAACCACCAAAATTTGTGATGTATTTGTGATATTTCACTTATTTTGTGATAAAATCCTATGATGTAGAATTTTAAACATTTGTGATGTAATGAAAGGATACAGAATGGAAAAAGGTTATTTTGGTATTTGTAGGGTTTCAACTATAAATCAAAGGGATAATAATTCCCTATCAAATCAAAAGAAACAAATTCAAACCTATTGTAAGGATAATGGAATAAATCTAATTGGATTTATTGAAGAAGTTGAAAGTGGTAGTAGGGGTTTGGAAAGAAAAGGTATTAAGGAATTACAATCTTATATTGATGATGGGATTGTAGAAGGTTGTGTATTTCTTAAATATGATAGGTTGGGTAGAAATCTATATCAAACCTTAAAACTTATCAGATATTTTGATAGTAAAAATATTCAAATGATAAGTGTAAAAGATGGATGGAATACCAATAATCAAAATGGAAAACTAATGGTTTCAATTCTTTTAAGTTTTAGTGAATTTGAAAAAGATACCATAGTAGAAAGAATGAAAAATGGAAGGGTAAATACATTTGATGATGGTAAGAAATGTTGTGGTGATTTACCTTTTGGTTATACCAAAAATTCTAAAGGTAAAATAGTTGAAAATCCAAATGAAAGTAGGGTAGTTAAATACATCTACAAAAAGTATTTAGAAAAGAAACATCTTACTAAAACCAAACTATCCCAAACCATTTTAAAAGGATGTAGAAAATTAGGATTTACATATAGAAATGGTAAGGATTTAAAATCATATCATATTAAATATTTCATAAATAATAAATGGTATGGTGGATTACAAACTTTTGGTGATAATGGTGTAAAGAAACATTACTACCCCAACATTATTTCAAAACAATTATTCAATAAAGTGGTGGGTATATAATGGAATGGGAATGGAAATATAGAATAGTAAAAAGTAGTGATGGTGATACTTCACAATTTTCAGTAGAAGAATGTTTGTTAGATGAAGATGGAATTATTCAATCCCATACTATTGAATTAACACCAAAATTTGAAACCATTGATGATTTAAAAAATCAGTTAAATGAAATGTTGGAATGTTTAGATAAAGGTATAATTGGTGAAATTAAATCCACTATAAAGGGATGTTGTTGTGATGGATAAATCTTTTCCTAATGGGGGGTTTGTTTCTATTGATGAAAGTAGAATAGTTGGTAATTGTAAATATGAAGTTATAGATGATATTATTATAACCACATTAGATAAAAAGTATGATGGTGAAATTTTAGAAAAGAAATTCAGTATATATGGTGATTGGTTAGATTGGAAAAAAACAACCCAATGTAGTTATTACTATAAGTTGAAAGATAGAATGTTATTTATTGATGTGTGTAGAATTAAAAACCCAACAGAATTTATTTGTAAGATGTGGTATATGTTTAAACATACCGATTGGTTAGAAAGAAATGGGTTTTATGATGGTAAATATTTACCAATTCACTATCTACTATTCTTTAGAAGGAATGAAGAAAACAAATTATTTATATCCCCATATAGAATGAAAATGTGTGAATACATTGGTAAGAAAATAAAAGATGATTTACCTAACCAACCATTCTTATATCACCAAAGTGATTTGGTTGGTGATGATTGGTTTATGGTTAGAAAGTGGTTGGAAATAATTACACTATGAAGGTTATAATATTATTTATATTGATGTTTGTAGTGGGTTGTGGTGATGTTGATTTTGATGAAATTTTAGGGAATGAAGAAACCCCACCACCAACACCATTTAGGGTATATATGGAATACCCAAAAGATGAAAATGGATATTATCATTTTACTTATCCCAAAGGTAGTAATTCATCTTATGGTAGGGTGTATTGTGAAACACTACCAACACAAAGGGTATTTTGGTATTCACCAAATGAATTTCAAACCTACCACCAACAACAATGGTTTTCTACCCCAATTATTCAATATTCAACATATACATCTAATGATGGGATAGGTAATCAACTATTCTATGTGTATGAATTATTTGTGGGTGATACTTTAATTATTATGGGTGGGTTAAGTGATGAAAATTATGATTATGTTGAATTGATAATTGATTGATTTTGAAAAGTGATTTTGATTTGGTTATTCAGTTTTAGATTGTAAATACCTTACCCCCATCTTACCTATAAACATCCCAATATCAGTATTTCACCTATAAGATTGTTTCATATACAATCATAGAATACCATTATATCCCACAAAATTAGTGATTAAACAACTTTTTAGGGTAATAATGATTGGGAATACATTTAGAATACATCTATTGTTTAAACTACTATATTGTTTGAATTAAGGGTATTACTTTTTATCACTAATACCGAAGAAATCAACATATATTTCATTCATACTTTCTTTATCTAATTTGGTTAACCTTTGTTTATAAACCATCCTACCATATTTCTTCCATTCATCATCAGTTTTAGATTTATAAATTTCATCATTACCGATTGAAACATACATCTTACCACTACCCCAAAATGTAGTGATTTCCATTTGATGATATAAACCACCACTCCTTTGTTTCTTATGTTTGATTTGGGGGTTGGGTTTCCACAATTTAGAATATTGTTTCAGTTTCTTATTTATATCAACCATTTCCTTTTGGAATTGTTTAATTTCTAATTGATTTTGGATAATCCTTTCTTTCCGTTTTTTAATCATTTTGGTTAGGGTATGATTTCTAACCAACAATTTCTTATCATCAAATAAATCAAATTCTCTCCAATCCATATTACCCCCATTTAAGTATAGGGTAATTTAATAGAAAAGGGGGTAGGATTTCAGTATATTATTTTATCTAATTTGTAAGTTGTTGTATTACATACACTTACATAAATACACCTATTTCTCCTTAATAAACTACCCCCCATTCCAAAATAAAACTACCCTATATAGGTGTAAATTATAGTAGTTGGTTAAGGGGTAAGAAAAAGAAAATGAAAACTAAAATAGGAATGAAAAAAATGAATGAAAAAATGAAAGAAACAATGAATATGAAACCTACTTCAGAATATGAAGATATAGTTGAAACACTAATGGATAGGGTTAAAACTAAAGTTGGATTATCAACCTTTAATAGTGTGAAAGAAAAAGATGGATTACCACTAATGGTATTAAAACTATTATTTGGAAATCTATCATCATCATCAGTTTTAGAAATCTATACCGATAGATATGGATTTGAAGAATGTGAAAATGATTTAGAATGGTTAAAAGAATTGGAGGTTAAATAATGGATAAAATCATAGTTGAAAAATCTTTAGAGTTGTATCAATTATTGAGTGATAAACAACTTAAAAGTTATCAAAAAGAATTAAGGAATTTTAATTGGAAAATTGATGATTTGAATAACCGATTTAATAATAAAAAAATTGATTTTTATACACTTCAAAGAAGGGTGGATGGATTGAAAGGTATTACAGATTATTTAGAAATAAAAATTAAAGAATTAACTATAAGTAAGGAAGAAAAATAATGAATAGAGAATATAAATATGAAATAAGAAATGGAAAAGTATTACAACACTTTGGTGAAGATGGTGGTTTTCATCAAAAACCTTTGTTTGATAATATAGTGTTTAAACAAAAAAAAGTTGATTTACAAAAACAAATTGAAATCTTTAATAATTGGAGATGGGATAATTCAGAATATAATCATAAAAGAATTGGATATGATGTAGATACACCCAATTTAATTCCCAATTGTTTAGAATTAGTTAATTGTTATACCGATTATTCCGTTTTTTCCTATTTGAATAAAGGAATTTTGATAATGAATTTACAATTTGATAGAAACCATCAGAATACAAAGATGAATATTAAAGAATGGGTTATTAAAACTACCTATAATCAATATAGAAATGGTGAATTAACACAATCACCATTTGAAAAAATATCATTGGATTGGGATAGTAAGAAAGAAAAACACTTATCAATGGAAGTATGGAGTAAACCCAATAAAGAAATTATTGAATTGTATGAAAGATATTCTAAAAAAGATAATGAATATTTAACAAAATACTATATGGATAATTTTTCAGTAGGTAAAGAATTTATTAAAACTAATGTGGAGGTTTGGTAATGAAAAAAACATCTTTAGAAACATCAACATATAAGGGATTTCAAACTACACAAATTATTGATAATATCAAAGTAGGTGATGATGTAATTATCTTAAAAAAGGGTTATTATTTAAACCCAATCTTAAAAAATGAAAAAGAATTATCACAATTAAATGATATTAGAATGGATGGAAAAATATCAACTAAAAATTATATGGGATATACACCCAAAGGTGAAGGTGGAAAGGGAAAAGTAATTCATATAAAACCCCATACAAAAAGGGATGATATCCCAATTCAACATAATTTGTATTTAGTAGAATATATTAGAGAATTTGTTGATGGTAGATGGGGTGTGTGGTGTGAAAGGGAAGATTTTCAGAAAGTAGATGGAATACACCACCTTAATAGTGAGTTAGAAAACAATCTATCAAAATTTAAGTATCATTCAGAAATGGTTGAAAAATTAAGAAGTGAATTGGATGATGATGAAACAATCTTACATCAAACAATAAAAGATACTTTAGAAGAAGGTGGTTATGTAGATGATGAATTGGAGGTTAAATAATGAAAAATAAACCGATATATGATAGGATTTCATTTATTATTGATAAAAAAGATATTGAAAGAAAGGTAGGTATTGAAATTTCAGATGATGTTTTCTATAAGGTAATTGAAGATGGTAATTATATGGGAGATGAATTGTGTAAATACTTTATGGATAATCATTTGGATGTTAGATGGATACTACAGATGGTAAAACTCTATGAAAGGATAGAAAATGAAAATTAAAGAAAATGAAATTGAAATCTATATAGATGAATTAGATATGGGTTGGGATAAGAGTTGTTTCACTAAAAATTTTAATGGAATAACAAATACCACCATTAGTGATATACAATGGAAAAGAATTTTAGAAAGTATAAATTGGGATGAAATCAAAGAAATGGTAAGTGAATTAACCAATTTTGATTATGATTTAAATGATGATGATGATGAATTATACCTATCAACTTTTGATAGTTGTTTTGGTGATGTTATGAGTTATTTACAAAGTATAAATGATGAAATATTAGAGAAAGGATAGTAAGTAAAATGAATAGTAAGAAGTATAGTGATAGGGATTTCCAAATGTGTTTGGATTTATTAGAATATTTAGAAGATGAAATGGAATATAGGATGTGTAGTAAAGTATCATCACACACAAACAATTTCCACAAAGAATTTCCACAAAGGGGTGATACTACTTTAACAAATATAATTGTAAGTATTAAAAGGGTAGGTGTAGAAAAAATGAAAAGTGATGTTTCACAATTCCTTAAATACTATATGAAGTATCAACAAAATCAATCAAAATGGAGTGGTGAATTAGTAGGATAAAATTCCTATACAACAACAAAGATAAGGGTGGTGGTTTTTTTATTAACTTTCCCCCCCACCCTTATCAGTTTTGAAATTAAATGAAACCAAATGAATGAATATGATACACTTTTTTAAAACAATGATATTTATATAAGGAATAAGAAAATGAATGAATATGAAATCTATATGATGTATTTGTGGGATAGGTTGGAAACTTTAATGAAATATGAAAACAAAAAACTAAATATGGAATTATTTAATCAAACCATAAGTGATGAAAACTTTGATGTAGAAAGTGTGGAGGTTAGTATCAGTATAAATAAAGATTACCATAAAATGTATGGTAGAAAAATGATTGATGATTTAAGATGGAAGTATAAAAAATATCTTAATGGTGATTATGATAGAAACAAAAAAATGTTATATAAAAAATTTAAGGAAAACTATGATTAAAGATTATGAAAATAAAATTGGGGATTTGGATAAAAGAATAGATGTTTTTGGAAAAGTAATTAGGGAAAACATTCAGAATATGATAGGGTTGATGTGTTTAAAAAGGGATTTAACCTACACCAACACTAAAGAAATATTAGAATACCATTTAAAAGATATGGTTGAAAAATATGGTGATGATTGGTATAAGGATGATGGTGATGGATAAAAGTTTTGAAGATAAAGTAAAAGATAAGTTGGAAAATGATAGAGTTAAGGATGTAGTTAAACAAATTGAAAACCAACCCACAGATATAAAGATGGATATTCCACCAAACCCATTTAATAATGGTGATGGTGAAAGTGAATATGAAAGTGAAGAATTAGATTATAACCAAAATGTGTTATTACAACAATATTTAAAAAAGAATGGATTTAAGGATTTTAGTGATTGGTGGAAAAAGGTTGGTAGGGATAGTGTGAATGAAATTATTAGTGATATAAGAATTAACAACAATGATATTGATTATAAAGATGAAGATAAATATTGGTATGATTATTTTATGAAAAATAGGGATGATATAATTTATCAGATAATTTGGGGTGATACAGATGTTAGAAAAAATCAAAAGTAGATTATATGAATGGGGTTATGATTTATGGTTGAAGGTAGGATTTAAGTTATTCTACATTGAAGTTTTATTTAATACCAAAGAATGGGTGTTATATGAATATATGGTTGATGAAAAACCCAAAGGTAGAAAAGATTTTGTTAAGATGGATAAGAATTATGGTAAGGGTAAAAAGTCAAAGTAATTTAAAGATTAGTTTAAGTTTTCTTCTTACAAACACCCCCAAAGTTTTAACATACATAACACACTATATCTAACACTAAAATCTACTAACTATCAAAATAGATGGAATACTATTGAATGTGAAATAGGAATGATTAGAATGAATGAATATAATTTAACAAAAAACCGAAACATCATAAATGTGGTGTTTTAATATATACATAGAAGGATTGTGTAGGTGTAGTGTGTGTAATAGGTTGAAATATCACATACACACACCGACCTTTTTAACAAATTAAAAATGGTAGATACATTT
>CETC01005245.1_pt1 | contig 10813 bp, 4 predicted proteins | sample 326911 | NCBI WGS metagenome assembly CETC01 (sample SAMEA2622694, study PRJEB7988) | marine metagenome | isolation source: saline water (ENVO:00002010), including
TCTCGACTGTATAAGGCATCTTTAAATCCCGTTTAAACAGCTCTTGCGGTTGTTGAGTAGTATTTTACTTTGGGTGCGCCTGATAGCCCTGGTGCAGTCATAACAACGCCTCTCTCATCATTGCCCACAAAAACAGAGACAGTCGGTTCGAACTCTTTTGTTGATGACTTAATTGTCATATCTCCCATTCTTACGTGCAATTTACTTCTTTCTCTCGTGATTGAATCCGTATCACTAGATATGATTTTAACGCCGGTGGTTTCGAGTATAGAGATTTCTACTCTCCTTACATCATTTGCCTCGAAATCGAACCATCCGTCCTCAAGAACAAGTCCAGTAGGATCACTAGGCTTAAGTCTGAATGTTTCTCTGTTCGCTCGTCCTGGAAATGCCGTAATCATTCCATCTGATTCAAACGTGAACGAAATTTTGTCGATAATGTTGAGTACATCATTTTGTACTACTGCAGCAACGTCAATGTTAACCAGGGAAGGGGAGCTAACTGCATCTTCATCGTCAACAGTGATTAGCTGAAACGTTAAGCGCTGCGCCGTTGTTTTGCTTGGAGACGTAGCCGTGGGCCGTACAGGGTTTTCTAGGTCAAGTGTTACTGTATCGCCAGCTGTTTGTGTCCATCGCCACTCGACAATCGTGCCGTCAGTATCTTGAGAGCCTGTGCCATCTAATACAAACTCGACGCCAGCTTCCACTGACTGGTCTGCACCTGCGTTAGCTGTTGGAGGAACGTTCACAGTTTGAGCATCTGCGTTGGTAACACTACGCTGCACTAGGTTGCTTGTAACGCCTGAACGGTCTGTATACTGGTAGCTTAACGTTTGCGCTCCCACTGTCTGCGGCACAAACGGCGGGCTTGCTGTTATTGTCTTATCCCCGTATAAGCGCGTGTAAGCGTGTGCGCCTACATCAGACCATTCTGAATCCACATTAAGATTATCGTCACCGTTGAGATCAAGTGTAGGTAGAACATCTTCAGACGCTAGCGCATGAGTAGGTGTGTAGTTATCTACGGGTACAAGATAGCTTCTTAAAGATATGGCGTTTCTGTAAATGGCACTTGAATTATTAAAGAAAAACGCCTTCTGAGCATCTGAAATTCTAGAGTCAATAGTAAACATCACTGACGTACCCGTAGACGTATCGCAAGGAATGAGCCCGTATTTTTCAATGGCGCAAAGTACCGCATAAAATTCGTAGGTATTACTCAGTCCTGCCTCACCATACAGTTCTAAATTTTCTTTTAATCTAGCCTTAAATGTGCGGTGTATATCCATAGACGGTTTTATAGTACAAACGCCACCCATCGGGTTAGAGCCTGCATACAAGCCAGTCTGCGCGTTATTGCCATCAACAATAGTAGCTGGGTATGCGGCAGCTTTTAAAGGTGAAGTGCTTTGACTTATGTAGCTTGACGTATCAAATGTAGCGCCTGTTCCGCTACCGCTTGTGCTATAAGGTGAGTGATTGGCATTTGCACAGTTCTCTTTGTGCTGCCCTGTGTGCGTGGTGAAAGCTTTTAGTATTTCTCCATTGTCACCCACGGCTTGAACTACAAATCGAGTTGCTTCAACGGTATCAACTAAGTCATCACAGCCTAAGTAACACACATCACCTACCGCATAGCCACTGCCCGCGTTAGAGATAATGGGTTCAACTACATAGCTTTCGTGTGAAAAGTATGACGTTTGAAACCCAAAGTCATTCATGTAGTTAAGAGATTGCAAAACAGGGCTGGCAGGAACGTAAGTGATAGCGTGCTTGATCGCATTACGCGCAATAGCCATGTCTGCGTCTATCTTTTCATCCGTATCGTATCCGCTGTACTGAATTAAGTCGGCTTCTTCTTTGCGAATGAATCCCGCCGCCATACTAATACTCGAGGCGCGTGTGCTTGCACTCTCTCCTGTTCCTTTAAGGTTCTGCTTAAAAAGAATGTCAGGAATGCTGTACTGAAATAAATCCCAACAGGAAACCCTGCTGCAACTGTAATTACCATACTGATCTTTAGGGTTGCCTAAGTAAATGCTGATAGCGTAGCGTTTATCGGGCGTTATAAATATCGCATTTCTATCTGAGTTGTTAGCGCCATTAAATGTTCCATCGTACTCCGCAGGAGTTGGCATTTCAAACCAGCCATCAATGATAGCCTCGCCGTAAGCCGTAGTAGTGTCGGCATCATCAGGGATGGGGAAAATCCAGTTGTTAGGTGTAACTAAACGGGAGTAGTTAAAGCGCTCAATAGGGTCGGTAGATTTGCAGTAATAAACCTGCTTCACGCCGTTATACGCGTTGGCTCTCCCTCCCCCGTAGCTTTTGCCTGTAATCACTGAGGTAGCCCAAGAATCTTGATCTTGACCGATTAGAATACTGGCATTCTCGGACGTTAAAGTAACAACACCGTAAAACTCTTTTACAGAACCTATACCATCATCCGAGGTTTTATAGCTTGTGAGCGCAGGTCTACTAAGCTGTATTGTTGTGCCATCGATAACGGCTTTAACTCTTACGTCTTTACCAAATACTTCCAGCGTTTTTGCAACTTGAACAGAGCCAAGTCTTGCGCTTGGTGTTGGTAATGATGCGTGGGTATCTAACGATGAATGGGTGTTCCTAAACACCATTACTAAGTCACCAACCCTAACACCGTCCGTTTGACCAACGGTGATATAGTCACTGCCTTGTGTTGCCACAAAGTGGTCAAAGTCTTCCACATCCCTGTTGTATGTCATAACAGGCTCACGGACCACAAGATTGCTAGGCAGAGGCAAATTTAATGGGTCGTCACTCGCAAAAGGTAGGATATCTGCCCTGTCACGCCCGTTTATAAAACTGCCACCTTTATTGAACTGAGCCGGACCAACAACTGCGTAAGCATCAACTTTAGTTAGAGTAACACCGCCGTTTGTATTGCCAAACTTAACGTGAATAGGGATAAATACTTCATTAGATAACGGGGTGTTGAAATAATCATTGTCATCAATAATCATTTTATCAGGGTCGTTACCGTTACCCACTAACCCTATTCTGAAGTGGTCAGAGTCAAACGGTATCATGTCAAACTCTAGGATAGCTTTTGTTTCAGAACCTAAGTAACGGCGCATACGGTATTTTTCAGCATTACGAATTTTGCTGAAACCTAGCTGAATTTCGGTTCCATTAACAGGCCCACTCATTTCAACTTCAACGTAAACTCGAATCTTATCAGCCATCGCAGCGGAGTCGAACGGCAGCTTGATCATCGCCACTTCTTGCGGTGCAAGCGAGTCGTTAGTAGCCGCTTTAGCGCCAGTTGATTCAACTCTTTGCGCATTGGCAAAGCCGTAACCAAACGAACTACCATCAGAGTTTTCAAAGTAGGCTAGCTCATAACCGTCAATAGTTACCGTATCACCTGCGTACTCTTGCAGCATAGAGAATGGGTATGAACTGGTCACCGTTGGCACTTCAACTACATTTATTTCCAACACCACTTCTAGTGCTTCTGAACCGTCAGGGTTTGTGTAGTTATACGTAACGGTTTGTGTGCCTGCTGAGCCTGTTCCACTCCACCCCTGACCTATTACCTCGCCATAAGCAAAGTTATCAGAGTCGTGAAAACGTGCGGCGGGTAAATTAAAAGTTTGACCAACTTTTAATTCCATCGGATTGCGAGTATCCGCAGGAAGTGAAATAACAGGGCGGGTAACTACGTTTATAGTTTTAGTGTAAGTTGTCTTATTACCTGCACTGTCGTAAACCGAGTAGGTCACATTCTGCTCACCATTTTCAGTAGTATTAAAACTACCGTCAGCCGTTACACGGTCAGTGATATCCCCATCTTCAGAATCGGTAGCGGTAATAGCGAAACTGGGAACCGCTTCACCCTTATAGGCTTTTTCTGTTTGATTACCCGAATCAGAAATAACAGGAGCCTCGCCAGTTGCAGGTGTAGTAAGCAGGTTATCAAATGAAACGGAAGTTCCAACGCCACCTAAACCCGATTTTGTTGCTGTGTTGAATTTGGTGGTGTTGTGATTAATTATTTGAGTGCCGTTAATACTTATCTTTATGTTTGAGTCGGTGGTGTCAGCCTCAACAAGATAGGTTTCGTTTGCATATAGCGTGAATGGCACAGTGGCAAATGCTAGGTAACTGTTGTTATCAAATTGAATTAACCTTACTTCATTGCTTCCATAAACAAACAGAACCGCTACGCAGTTTGATGGGTCAATAAGACGTATGTACCACAATGCGTTTATTGAATCGTCAGCATTGCTTATCTCAACAGACTGAGTATCCGTAATATTTGAAGGGTAGCCGATAGCCCATCTCGCCTCGCTGCCTGAAAGCTTCAGTTTGTTGTTTTGTATTTCGGCTGTACCTCTATCCTCCGTAAAGAAATCGGGTATAACGCTACCGTTTGCACCTGTGAAGTCAAAAAATGCCATCTATCTTACCTACTCTTAATTGTTGGGGTTTGCCGTTATTCCGTAAATACCACCGCCGGTATTAGGAAAATCATCACCAAGCCAGACGCCGACAACAATGGTGTTTTCAGCTGCGTCGATTTCCACTGTAAACACACCATTGACAACGCTTACCACGCCGTTAAAAATTACGGTTCTCAAATTTGCTATATTGAAGAGGCTAATCTCATAATCGCCAGTTCCAGCCCCCTCTATTTCAATTGTGACAGTTGATGTACTCCCCCATTTGTTAAATGTATCCCACCGATTAAATGGCATAAGTTATCCCTTTAAAGCCAGTGCCAGCACTATCTACGGTGTTACCTACATCAACCGTACCACGTACAAGTTCACCGGCATCTACGGGAAGCTGATCGGCTTTGGCCACCCCATTTAGAAAGTTAACGTTGTCACTGAATATTCTGCGGTTAGAAGAATCTGTTATTACGGCCCATGCAAGGCCATCAGGAGCGTCAGGGATAGTTATATCGAATGCTGAACGCCCTTCTAGTGCGGCAACTTGGATACTTACTGTGTCAGTAGCCTCTAATCCGTTTTCATCAACGACCTTGAGTTGATATACAAGCGTCTGTGCAGATATTGCGCTCGGTGCTACACCGGTGGGATTTGCTATAAAACGGTCTGAAAGGCCGGTTGAATCCCCTTCCAATTGTGTCCACTCCAAACTAGCAATTGAAATGGTATCTAAGCTTGGTGCGCCATAACCTTGAAGCTTAAAAGGCTCGCCAGCTTTAAGCGTTAAATCAGGGCCTGCATCAACAATAGGCTGGGGGATATCTACCGTTACGCGCCGTGGTCCAACCGTTGTTGTTCTACCGTCTTTGTCTGTCACCGAGTAATAAAACTCTTGCGGCTCTAATGTCGTAAAATCGAACTCTTTATCTACGGTTACTTGGTCAGATAAATCGCCGTACAAAGGGCTAAGCGCAAAACACTTAGGGTCACGCCAATTTGGTGGCACTACTATGTCATCGCCTGCAGTAATCTCTAGTACAGGTGCCAAGTCAACGTCTGTTTCTAAATGGTGCGTAGGCGTAAAGTTGTGAACTGGCACCATCATTGAGCGTAAACGGCGAATATTTCTGTACGAGTACGATGTTCCTGGGCTATCAAGAACCCTGTCTTTCCTCGGGGATTGAAATATTGTTCCTTCTAGTATTAATGGCGGGAAAGTAATTGTTGAAGCGTCACACAAAATCCAACCGTATTTTTTTATCGCGCAGCATATCGCGTAAAACTCATAGCTATAGGCGTTAGAGATTTGCCCTCCGCCTTCAACGTTTCGCATTATTGCGGCTTTCCATCGCGCTCTAAGGTCTATGTTGGGGTCAATGGTCATTACCCCGCCCATTGGTACAGCGCCAGCATAAGAAGCCAAGAACCCGCCATCTGCAATAGCAGCAGGGTAACTGGTAGGGTGCATTAGGTTGTGAGATTGCGTGAACATACCAGTGGTATCAAAAACTGCACCCGTGCCGTTGCCGCTAGTCTTGAACGGTGAATGCGATGCTTCAGACGGATCTTTTGTGTGCTGCCCGTTTCTAGTAACTATAGCTTTGAGGATTGAACCATTCTGGTTGACCGCTTCGACAGCATAGACCGTTGCTGTATGGCTATCTGTTCGTATTGGGCATGTAAGCTCTACCGTGTCACCTCGGGCGTACCCTGTGCCACCGTTTACTATTTTTATAGGGACGTGAAACGGTTCGTGGATAAAGTATGGCGTTTCATTCGACACATCATCTAAGTCGTAAAGGAATGTCGTGGACATCATTTGCCCTTGCGACAAATACCCTGTAAGCGCGTGCTGGATAGCGTTTTCAGCTACGTCTAGATCAGCATCGATATCGGCTTCGGTGTAACCACGGACTGTAATTTTATCCAGTTCAGCCTTTCTTATGACGTTTGCAGCACTAAAACCGCTTGCTCGGCTTGAATTGGTTCGCCCTGCTCGGCTGTCATGTAAACGCCATTGTATTTGCGCTACTGACCATTGACTAAGGTCGTGACCTGTCAGTCTCGAGCAGGTAACAAAACCGTCTTCATTTTCAGGATACGTAAGATACGTGTGAAGCGCGTATGTTTTATTAGGAAGAATAAAAAGAAAGTTTCTATCAGCATTATTACTATTGCTGTAGTTAGAGGGGCTCCACCCTTCTGGCAGCGGTAATGAAAACTCGCCGTTAGCAATCCGCTCACCGTAGTTTATTGCTTCAAAGTCATCCCCTGCGAACGGAGCGGTGAAATTGTTTTGGGGTAGCATGTAGCTAAACTTGAACTTAGTCAGAGGCTCGCTGTTTTCGAGTTCTACAACGTGTACCTTTGAAGCGTTGTTATTGTTTTTTGTATCTAACTTATCAGTACCATTAATAGGTGACTCGCGCCATGAATTCGCAATATTAGCAAAAACTAACGAAACGATTTCAGGGTGTGCCGTAGCAATACACATATATCTGTTAAGATAATCAAGACCGTCAACAGATGAGTCATAATCGCCCACTGCAGGGTGGTTCATACGAAAGCGGCTATTTGCGTGATCGACTTCTGCTATGTATCGTGCGTACCCTACGCTAAGCTTGACTATATCGCTCTCAGCGATACTAAACCTTGTTATCGTCGCATCTTCTGGCGGGGTCGCAAGAACAACAAAAGGAATATCACCGACCTCTATGCCTGATGTGTCGGCAACTGTTACCCATTCACTACCAGCCACAGTTGTGAAATGGTTGGCATTAATGTCGGTTTTGTTGTCAGTGAGGAATGTAGACTTGGTTACTACGTTAGCTGGTAATTCTTTGTTTACCGGATCATCCGCTCTAAAAGGGGCTATGTTGAAATGGTCCTTTCCATTAAGAAAATGTTCACCGTCTTCAAAAAATTTTGCTTTACCTACTCTTGCCTGCGCATTAATGGCTAAAATGTTCGCTGCCGGCGTTATATCACCAAACTTGAAGTAAACAATTAAGTGAGTATCGGTACTTAAATGCCAGTCGTGGGTATTCCCAACGCTGAATATTCTGTCAGGGTCTTTCCCGTTACCGAGGCCGTAAACACGAAAGCTTGAGTCATGGAATGGTTTGATTTCAAATTCCACAACCGTGCGCTGGCTTTGAACGTCTTTTGTTACGCGGTATTGCGTGGCCTGTCTGTATTCACCAAACGACACTTCAATACGGCTGCCTTCCACAAAGTTATCGGTTTGAATGTCTATTCTTACGGTAGACGAAACACACCGCGCCAAACTGTCAAACGGTATTTTTATACGGGCAACTTCTACGGTGTTGGTTGTCTGATTAGATATTTTGTTTATGTCAGAGCCTAGTACAACGGTATCGTTTTCAAACCCGTATGACCATGATTCACCATCGGGGGAGTCGTATCTTTTTAGCTCGTAACCGTCTACCGTGATTCTCGATGCACCGTACTCTTGAACCATAGAAAACGGGCCAGTGTCGGTTATCTCTGGTCGCGCCACCACATCAACAGTAATTACTATAGGGTCAGACGTTTCACCGTTTTGCCCTGTATGTGAATACGTTAATTCATAGTTGCCTATGATATTTCGGTTTATATCATCCCATCCGGTAGGGATAACCTGACCTTGATAGCCACCTACTTCGTTATATACAACGACTGGCGGTTTAAATGGCTGGCCTTGTGAAATTGTGTAATGCGTTCTGCCGCCATTAAATTCTAAAATTGGTTTTGCCACGTATTCCACCACTCTTGTTTCAACAGTTTCGTTATAGTCGCTGTCGATCGTGCTAAATTTTAATGTGTAAATACCTTCCACTTCATTAGTTGGTATTGACCCTTCGACTGTTACAGGAAGTACACCGTCTTTTGAATCAACCGCAGTACCTTCAAACTCTGGAATTGGCTGACCTACGTTTACTTTGGTGTAAGCTTCACCTGAGACTGTAAGTTGTGGAGCACTACCAATAAGCGGAAGTGATGAAGTATCACCAACAAAAAGATCGTCAACCGCCACACCTACTGGACCTTTAATGCCGTGTACGGTGTATGTGTAACCTGAATCCTCTACAAAATTTAATGCTGACTGCCCCTCCACAAACACTTCAATGTTTGGTCCTCTCATATGGGCTTCAATTTCGTAGCCTAGATTCGGGTCAAAATTTGGGATTGTGTAGGTTGAAGATATAAGTATTGCTTCGTCTGAGCTTCTTTTAACCGCTTTGACTTCACCAATGGAAGATAGGTTAATTTGAATGCACTGGTAAACACGGAGCATTCTTATCGCCATCGCTAATGCGTCGTGGCCGTTGAGATAAAATCTGCCTCTTACAACGCCGTGCATTGATCCTGTGTCGTAACCCGCACCGGACCCGAAGGTTGCAGCGTTTGCGAGTTCAGTAGCTACAAGCTTGTTATCTTGCACTTCAAAGCCTGAAACCTTGTCATTTGATCCTGAATCTACAAGCACAATATCTTCTGGCAAAGAGCCATCAGGAAGATTGAAGTCGAAAAATTTACTACTCATAATCAGAAACCTTTGGCCAATTCCTAAAGTTAATTACTGGAATTAGCATTCCATGCGCCAGATACATTCCAGCCCCCCCCGTTTGCGGCTTTGTGCGTGCCTAATACATATTTTTCTGTAACTATTAACTCAATAACGTCAATCCCGGCCTCGTCTTTTCTAAGATATGGCGGCTTAGACTTAGCCCATGTAACACCAACCCACTCAACCCGATTCTCTCCGGCCCCCTGTCTTAAAATTAACGTAACAGTGTGAGCCCTTTTGTCTGGTCGCGTTGAACATATAATTTCAGTCACTGCCTGTGTCAGGGTGATATCAACTATAGCGTTACCAATCTTCGATATTGTCTGCGTGGCCCCTGCGTCATCAATTAATTCAAGATTGCTTCCAGCGACTCCAAAACTTTCATTGAAAAAGTGCTGCGCGTCAGAAAGCATGGTAAGAGCACTGAGAAGATGGTCATTCGATCCTAACGGCACCAATGTTGCACTTTTTTCAGTTATATCATCGCCAATGTAAGCAATAGATAGCGTTAAGGTGCGATTAACGGTATCACCGTTTGTAACAACTCGCGGCCTATCCCCTGCGATAAAAATCACACTTCCCGGCACTACTGAAAAGTTAGAATCGTTAGTGTTTATCTGTACTAGATTACTGTTGTCTGTAAGCGTAACGCTTGGGAACTCTCTCACTGCGGTCATGACGGACGCCCCTCTACGCTTATTAAACTCAATCGTTGAGAATCAATGAATTGTTGCAGTAGAGCACGCTGTTGCCCTTCAACTCTTAGTCTATATGCGAATGTTGCGAGTGATGTACTGGTGTCAGTGTAAGTGAATGAACCACCGGAAATTTCTAGCATGGTGCAAGTTGTAACGCCATGTTCACGGTCATCAAACTCGGTGTAAGTGACTGTTCCGTTGAAAACTTGACGTTGCAGTTCTGCCCAGCCACCTCCACCTGTGCTCCGCTCTAAAATCACCGTCGCTTCAGGCACAAAGTCTTGGTTCGTGGGACACGCCTCATCCCATGTGTAGGTTCCTCGCCAGCTTAAACTACAACTGACCGTTTTAGGGTTACCGTTGGTAGTGAAAGGGCCAACTTCCACTGAAGGGTTAAGAGTTAGAAGTGTTGAGTCGCCACCATTTATCAATTCGCCCGTTGTTAACGAGCCACCTAGATACTCGTTTGCAAAGCTGTCTTTCCATCCATACTTTCCATTTGATTTGCGAAGCTGAGCATAGTCGGGCTGTCCGTTTCCATCTAAGATCGGATCTCCTTCCCAAATAACTAAGTTGTCTGGTCCGAAGCCACCATAGTCTTGAACCCTCATAAAATGCTCTAGAATTGTAACTTCTCTAGCTGCTCTTAACGTGCCTGTGAACTCTGTGTTAGCACCTATTTCAAGACGCCCACTAATAGTGTTCAACCAGAAAAACACTTCACCTGCAGTACTGGCAAATCTGAGGTTATCCATGTAAAGCAGAATGTCGCTGTCGCCGTTACCGCCCTGAATACTTAGCCCGGTGAAGTTTTCGTTTTCATCTACAACGCCAAGGTAATAAGTGCCGCCTAGTTCACCTATCTGATTTTCAAGTGCTTGCATGAAGTTGATCACTGAGAGTTCTTGTCCATCTTTGTTCTGCACTTTCACTTCGTCGAATGCTCGAACTAGGGGGGCACCGACTATCCAGTCGCCGTTTTCATCTTCATAACCGATATTCACCTGCTTGAACTCAGTAAATTGTGCCGAGACGGTTTTGGTACCTACTTTCTGTTTGAGGCCGATTATCTCTGTGCTGTTTATCTGGTTAGCGCTTACCGCTTC
>CETC01027939.1_pt1 | contig 10811 bp, 7 predicted proteins | sample 326911 | NCBI WGS metagenome assembly CETC01 (sample SAMEA2622694, study PRJEB7988) | marine metagenome | isolation source: saline water (ENVO:00002010), including
TCATTCCACCAAATGAAGTTTTTATCCACTACATCTTTAAATTCATAAAAATGATTTAATAATTTTTTATCAGGAGTCATAACTAATTCTTCATCTAACCACTTATAATCTTCCATAAATTTATCTGAATCGGGATGTTTTTCTATTATAAAGAATGGTTCTTCTGCAGATTCTGGTTGACACCATAAAGCTGATAATCCATTGTTTTCGTGTAATGGATGTAAGTTAGGGTCTTTAAATATTGGTATAACCGTATACATTATGTATTTAATTTACGAACTTTTTAATTAAAAAACAAGCTTTTTTTTATGCTTCTTTTGCTTCTTTCTTTTCAAATTGACCATTTATCAATTCAAAATAGTCTGGAACTTTTGAAGTACTAGCTCCCATTTCTAATATAAGAAACTTTTTACCACTAATCAAACAAATATATTCAGTATCAGATTTGAAATTATATCTAATACTAAAAGTAGCTACTTCTTCTATTTCATCTACTTTTATTTCTATATTGGATGCTGTTAATGAATTTAGTTTTTCTTCAAATTCTGTAAAGCCAGAACTCTCTTTATCCTCTTCTGAATTAATTACAAAAGCACTTTCTATTTGTTTTTTAAGATAATTAGAATTACCTTTACCAGTAGGTAGTGTTTTCATAGTATAAGCATAATCAATATTGTTGTTACTCGAATCACTTTCAATTGTTTTATTGATTTGTTCCATAATACCAAGATTAGGTATCATATAACTTAAAAATGGTAATATTTTTTCTGATTCATCAAGTTTATGTGAATTTTTTAATATGTAAGGATTTAAAACATTTACTACATTTGTATTTATAGGTAATTTGTCTTTTACATCATCTCTCATTCTCATAACACATTCTACTGCAGTATCAAATTTACCTGGTGATGTTGTATATGCAATTCTCATCACTTGAAAAAATACAAAATTCATATATCGTGTAGGTATATGATTTATTCTAAATTTATTACTTGGTTGAAGGCCTGTAAATCCATGCAGTGTTAATGATAATTTCATTGGTAGTATTGTCGGTCTGGTCCTTACACTAAACATAAAATATTTCTTTGTATAAAAATCATATGCATTATCACTAAATTCAAAGTCTGAATTTTCTAAAGTTGCTTTGTTTTCTCTAAATGCTTTAGTTGGAACTGCTGAAGGTTCTAAGTCTCCTTTATCACCTTTCTTTGTCTGTAATTCTTTTGACTTATTAATATAAGCATCTGAACTTGCAGGGATAACAGAAAATTTAGTATCTTCTCCACCATAAACATTTTGAGCACTTAAATAAGTAGGGTCTGCAATTTCAGGTTCAGTAGACTCTAAACTTGTAAAAATCTTTTCTAAATCTGATAAAGCATCTGCAGGTGGAAAAAATTCTACATTATAAATAGATTCATAGGTACCATCATCTTGTAAATCTTCTAACACCATCTGTGTTTGAGCAACATCAATTATTTGTGATGTTGGGAATATATTTCTTCCAGCTTCTCCTAAACTTTGTAGTGCTAATTTTGAAGATATTGCACTACCATCTCCCTGTGATAATGAAAATGTCATATTCTTAATTAAACTATTTTCTGAAAAAGGTTCAAACACAAACATATCGTCAAAAAAACTAACTGGCTCAACTTCGTTACCCTCTACTTTTCTAGGAACAAAATTTCTATCAACAATACCTAAAGTAGTTGCATTAGCAGTAGGTGTATTTAAACTCCAATCCCAACCATAACCAGTAGATTCACCCATTTTTTTAAATAATAATCTAAATACCTCTGTCATTGAATCAGCTGATTTTATTGCTTGCTTAATAACTGATAATTTTATAAACACTTCTCTGATAGGTATTCTACCCATTGTCTTCATTTCTGTTGTTTGATTTTTTGCACCTTTACCTTTTCTTGTATTGTATGTATCATCCCAATTATCTGGAAATAAAAATGGTAATTGTGTATTCCGTTTTAAAAATTTTTGTCTGTCATATAAATCTTGGTTCCACATAGTGATACTAAAACTTGAGTCAAATTCAATTGCATCTGTATCAACGAATTGATTTGCAACACTTGAGTATTTACCTAACTCTGCATTAAAAATAACATCTTCAATGAATCCGTAAGACAAATATAATGCATCTTCTCCAGTCTGAGGTACTTTTTTCTTTTCATCACCTTTATCTTTAACAAATGAACCTTTCCAAAATATCCCTAATTCAGTATTTAATTGAGTGGGTACATTATTTGTTTTACTACTCAACATTTCTGCAGCAAATATATTTGCTGTCTGATTCCACTCTTTTACTTCATCATCAGAATAATTTGAAGACTCTAATGTATCTTTATTATTAGGAAATAACGCATTTTCTGCAAGTTGTAAAATTCTATATTCAATATTAGCTAACATATTTTCTTTAACATTACCAATCAAGTCATCGTTCATATCTACATCAAAAAGTTGCATATTTTTTGATGTTACAGATATAACACATTTAAAAGCACCTGTTGAAGAATCTAAGGAAGATTCAAAGTTTACTACCTGTCCTTGAATAAATTGCATACCATATTTTGATTGTTGTAATTGTCCATTTTCACCATATATCAACTCATTAAAATTTTGTGGGTCTTTTATATATTCTTGAGGGTCATAAAGTTGAAACCCTTCTACATCTGTCCACCCAAAATCTATAAAAACTCTTGCTGCAGGTCTCATAAAATATTTACTATATATCATATCAAATTCTTCAAAATCATATACGGTAAAATTAATAGTAGTTTTTAAAATACCAGCAACTGGTCCAGCAGCATTCTGTGTAGTTGAACTTATACTTGTTATACCAGCTGGTGGTCTTAAATTTTTTCTCTCACCACCTTGACCTTCAGATGACATATATGCATTATCTGTATAACTTGTTCGTTGAGAAGGTAAAATTGTTTTACCCAGTATTGTAATATCTGAATCATCTTGTTGAGGAGCAAAAACTTGTCTTTCTTGAGTATTATGCATACCAAGAGTATAAACTTTAAATCCATCAGTAGGAAACTTTTCTAACTTAGTTCCAGTTATTTTAACATCATCAGCAGTAGGTGAAGTAGATTTTGGAAATTCATATGAAAAATTTTCAAAATCAAAGTTTGAAGGAGATAAATTTTCATCAACCGTTATTTCTTCTTTTTCATCTGTTGGTCTTGTAACTCTGACTGCAGTCCACATTCTAGCAAAAGGAACTTTACCAGATAAGTATCCTTGACCACCAAAATTATGAAGGTCTTTATTTAAAGATGCATCTTCTGCACTGATAGAATCAAAGACACCACCTGCAGTTTCTTTCATCTCTTCGAGTCTTTTCTTTACATCAGGTGATAACGATTCACTATCATCAAAAATTTTACTGGCTATTCCCATTTATTTACCTTTTGCGTATTGTGTACTACCTGGAATCCTCAATTGAATATTTTCTGGAACAATCATAGTATTTAAATCATTAGCTCGAGCTATATACCACCATAAACTCGTATCACCATAAAATTGATGAGCTAATAAATCTAATCTATCTCCGAATTGTGTTATAACATAAATATCACTATCTGATTTTGGTATCTTATCAAAAATAGTTGTTTTGTAATAAGATTTATTATTTTCTACTTTTATTCTTGAATTTTTATATCTACTCATTTTATTCTACACCTACCTTACCATAATCTACACCATAAAATCGTGTATTAATATTTGGTGTTTCATCGTGAATCACCGTAAATCCTATAGTTGCTGTAATAAACATTGGTGCTCTACTTTCTTCATCAAAGTTATGCCAAACACCCTCTTCATTATAAGTATAATTTAATGCATTTAAATAACCTAATACACCATATTTCATTTGTGGATTGTCTGCTTGTGCCTTTGCCCCTCCACCAAATAACTCTGCTAATCTCATTCTAACCAATGGTGGTTTAGGTCGTGTCAAAGTGTATCCACTATTTGATGAATCATTAAAATATTCAGGATAACACATACCTGTTAAATAATCTAATTTTTGATATATCTTTCTAAATTCATCTCTGTTGTTACCAAATAAATCTAAAGAAAGATTTAAAGTTCTTTGAGTAGATGTATATGAGTAAACAGGTTCACTTCTTCCAATGTATTGTTCAGATTGATATGAGGGAGCTATATTTTCAGATATGTCTTTTACATATCCTCTAAACATTAATATTTTATCATTTCGCATATCTTTAAAATAAAAAGGATAACCATCTTCAATTGAATCAAGTTTATCTTTATTTGTACTTCTGGTTTCTGTTAAAATCTCTTCTTCTGTTGCAATAGGTGATAAAGTATAAACATCACCAGTTATGTCTTGTTCATTAACCGTTGTACCATCAATTGAAGTATTTGCATTCTTTAAAATAGAACCACCTAAAGTTGTTAATTCTGGTGATTGATTATCTATTCCATCCACCTTTACATTTTTATTAGGTGTAAGGTCTGGAATCGTTATACCAAATATTTTTGCTGGTTCTTTATCAGTATATTTTTGTTCATCAAAAAGTAAAGACCTATTCATTCTTATTTTTACAAAAGGTATCGTTGTAGAAAATGCTGACAATGGATTATATGTGTATTGAAATTGTTGTAAACCAGCCGCAGAACCAAAAAATCCATATTGGTCATCTGTACCATGCTTCACACTTCTTCTATGAAAATATGCTAACAATCCCATTGCATTTTGAGCAGCTATAAATTTTATACCATCTGGAGATAAGAAGTATTTACCAACTCTTTCTAAATCATTTAAATGTTGTGATACTATATTTTTACTATCACCTATCCCTCGTATAACATATGGTTCGTGTGTTATACCATTTCTACTAAAAGCTAATGGTAAAAAACTATTTGCAGAAAACATACCATTATCGTATCTCATATCTAAACGACCATCAGTTCTTCCTTTAACATTTTTCCAATCTATTAAATCATCTATATGTGAGTTCCATATATCTTCTAAAGTTATCCCACTAACTTCAGTTGATTGGAGTACACCTGTAGAACCAACACTTCTAATTCCACCTTGTTGAATCAATGAAACAACATCAGGGTCTATATCACCTTTCTTAGATAATTTACCACCTTTTGGTAAATATTTTTTCTTTTGTTCCATACCAAAATCAAATGGTTTGTCACCAAATCTTCTGAATAAAGTTGTATCTTTAATTGGTTCAATAGAATTAGTTTCACCAACCATAGTAAAATCTGATGTATCTTTATGTGTTTTTAATTTTTTAAATCCTACAGCATCTATATTTCTTATTACATCTACTCCTATACCAGGGTCATTATAAGTGTCATAATAATGTATACCAAGATTTATACCTGGATTCACATATGTATTTCCATCTTCATCTAACCCTAAAAACTCTGAGGTGTCAAGATGTTTTCTATTTGGAGTAAATTGATGACCAAAAGAATCTTGCCACCAATCACTTGTTAATTGAATTTGTAAATCATCTATTGGATTTTGATATGTATCTGAATCGTCATCAACACCTAAAAATTCTGACAAATCACCAGCCTGTCTATTTTTTGTAAATTGTATAAAACTAGGTGTAGGACCATTTTCGTAATCATCAGTATAGTAAGTACCTAAATTAGGTCCAGGATTATTATAATTTGGTCCCATTTGTCCTACAAATAATGTATCATCACCTGCTTGTAAACCAGGTACAAAACCAAATCCGTGTAAATCTTCAATAGCATTAACAATGTGTCCATCGTATCCAAATTCACTTGGATTAGTATATGTTGAGCCCTCAATACCTAAAAAGTCTGTACTATTTGTATTTACTTTAAATCCTTTTGCATGTATATCATCTATATAGCTTGCACCTGTTGTTGTTTGGTTGTCAACTTCTGTTCTAAACTCTGTAAATATATTTTCTAAACCCTTTAGACCTGCCATTTTATACTCCTCTCACCACTGGAATACCATCTGTTATTATTCTTGCCAACAATCTATTAGTTTCTGCTATATCTGATTTTAAACTATGTATTTCATCTGCTATCGGTTTGAATGCCGCATCTCCTGCACCTGCATAAACCTCACCTTTTTTAGCTTCAACTAAACCATCTGATTTAATTTTACCACCTGTATGTAGTTGTGCAAAATCTTCACCTAAATTAGGAGTTTTGATTGCAGGTATTTTTACATCGAAAGGTGGTATGTTATATCCACTATAGTTCCACCAAGTGTCTGTTGTAGCAAATTGTCCTTCTGTTAATAATGTTTTTCCTTTAAATAATGTTCTGTTAGAAATGATATTTTTTGCAGCATTCATAACATCAATCAATTTATTCATAGGATAAGTGAATAAACCTTTTATTTTTTCCATAGCTTTGGTAGCTCCAGAAACCATATTTGTCGCTATTTGACCAAAATCAATATCAGGAAACATATTAGCAATACTTGCTCCTATATCTGAAAAAAATGTCCCTATACCATCAAAAGCATTTGATATTTTATTTTTTACTTTTGTTCCTAAACCCTTAAATACATCTGCAATTGCTCCAGGGATTGATTTTGCTCCTTCGATTGCAGTTTTAAACATATCTTTAAAAAAGTTTTTTCCTATTTCAATTTTTTTACCAATTGAATCTTTTAATCCTGAGAATTTACTAACTATTGAATCTTTAACACCAGAGAATGCAGTAACTATATCATCTTTTTTACCACTCAACCATTCTGTTGTTGTACCCCAACCTGCAGAAACCGTATCATAAATACCTCCAAATGCATCACCTATTGAAGTACCTATGTTAGAAAAGAATCCAACAATTTTATCTTTCTGTTCACCTACCCAAGTTGTTGCAGTTCCCCAACCTGCAGATATACCATCATAAACCGAACCGAATGCATTTCCAATTTTCTCACCCACATTAGAAAAGGCTCCAACTATTTTATCTTTTTGTTCACTTAACCATGTTGTTGCATTCCCCCACTTTTCTGATATAGCGTCTTTTACAGCTGTAAACTTTTTTGCTATACCTTCTTTTATCCCTGTAAATTTCTCAACAACTGAATCTTTAATATTTCCAAATGTGTTAACAATTGCGTCTTTTGCTTTTACAAAAGCTGCTTTAACATTTGTACCTAAATTACTAAAGAAATTAAGAAAACTTGCTTTAAATTTATCGTATGCACCTGTTAAATCAGTACCGAAAAACCAATCAATTATCCCTGTTAATGCTTTTATAATACCATCAACAACACCTTCAACAAAACCTCCAATGAATCTAAATACATTTTCAAATATACCTGCTCCTTCTTTCAATCGTTTAAACCCACCAAATAAACCATCTATAAGAGTTAGTATTTGACCTAATATTGGAATCCCTTTTCCCAACTTTCCAAAAATTGAGAAGAATTTTCCTAAAAATTTTCCTACTGCTTTAATAGGTTTAAACACCATCTTAAAAAACTTACCAATTTTACCAAACACTTTTGATATTTTTGTAAATACTTTTAATAATTTTGGTGCTTTAGCAAATTGTCCATTTACTTTTCTCCATCTTTTTGCTGTCTCATCAAATTTTAAATTCCAACCAGCTAATATTTTTATAGGTTTCATAAACATTTTACCTAAAAATTTTAATGGTTTAATAAATAATTTATTTATACCTTTTGCCATCATTGCAAGTGGACCACTTTTAGCACCAGCTGCAACTAATAACCCTAAACCCTTTAAGAAAGAACCTGCCGTTGTTTCACCTATTCCTTTCAACACTCCACCGATAAATGGTAATGCATTGTTGAGACCCCACATTATACCATCACCAATTTTTTTACCTATTTCCATTCCAATCTCTGACCAAGTCATACCTTTTAATTTTTCTACCCACTCACCAAATATCTTACCCCATTCTCTCAATGTAGGAATAAATTCTTGTAATTTTGCCATAAAATCTTGTAAAGCTTGAACTATAGGTCCACCGAAAGCATTAGCCACTTCAATTGCCATATTTTCTGCATCTGCTAAAACTTGTTCCATTTTTGACAATGTATCTCTTGCTTTTAATGCTGCTCTTTCTTGTGCAGTCATTGCTTCTTCACCCATATCAACACCACCCATTCCTTCTGCACCTTTTGACATTTTTAATAAGTTTTCTGTTGACATACCTGCTGCATCTGCAACTGATTGTAAAGTTAATGGGTCTAATGAACCTAAATCAACATCACCTAATTCATTAGCTATTGCTTGAAATGCCCCTGCAGTATCACCTGCAAAAGATAATCTTCTTGCTTCATTTAAATTAATGTTTTTACCTAACATTACAGAAGCTTGTAATTCTTTATTTAAAGAGTCTTCAAAATTCAACATTCCTTTCAATGAATTAGAAACATCTTTAACACTCATACCTAATTTTCTTGCTTCTATTGCTGTCTTTGCAAAATTTTTCACACCTCCCTTTGAAAATAATGCCATATCTTCTGTAGATTGTGCCATATCTTGTAGAACTGCTTGAGGAGCCACATCGTGTTGTGCAGCTAATATCCCAACATGCTCTGAAAGATTGTGAGCTTGTTCTTTTGTCATATCTCCAATTAATGAAAATTGACCAACTAATGTGGCCATTGTATTAGTTTGTACACCTAAAGCTTTAGCACCATCGGCTATATGTAAGGATAATTGTTGAGCTTCTGAAACTGCAAATCCGAAATTATCTGAAAGTTGTCGAGTACCATCTATAACATCTTTAAATTCGAGACCCATATAAACAACTGATTGTCTCATATTTTCAAATGTTTTATTAACATTAGAACCTACTGCATTGAATCCTATACCAAGTTCTTTAACAACTCCTTTGAAAGCAAAATCAAACTTAGATATTGCCATACCAAGTATTCCAGTCAAAGTACCAACAATACTTAAAGACAATACAGAGGACAGAATACCACCAATTTCTCCTAATGCACTTGTCATAGTATCAGCTACTGATTTAGCAGCACTCATTAAACTTTTACCTAATTTATTAGTTACATCTTGAGCTTTTTTTAATCCTGCAGTAAATTTTCCAGTTTCTTTAGTGGAGTCTTCTATATTTTCTTCTGTTTGTGCAGAATCACTTGCTATCTGTCTAAATAGATTAGCAACACCACCGAGAGCGTCACCTAAGTCGGCTGCAGCACCAACGGCATCAGATAGAAGTTCTCCAATTTCTTCCATGAGGTCTCGTTGTTCACCAAGTCCTTGATTTTGTTCATCGATTGCTTTTTTAGACGGCATCTATAATCCTCGTTTTAAGATTTAAGCTGGAACCATTTCTGTTCTATTATAAATATATAAAAACAAGAAAATTATACTATCTTCTTTGTACAGGCATGTTACCTTTTTTGGTTTGTTTTTTCATTTCATCAGATTCTTTTTTCATTGTAGTTTGAAGTTCATTTATGTACCAATTCCTTAAATAAACTGGCATATCATAAACTTCTGAAAAATTGAATCCTTTTCCATAATAAACAAGATTAAATATAGACTTATGAATATAAGGTTTATCTTTAGGAGTCAGGCCAAAAAAAGCTAACGGTCAGTGGAATGTCCACTGAGACCGTGTCTCCTTCAAATTCTACTTCTTGTGACATATTAATATCTGGTGAAACTCTTTGAATTTCATTTCTTAATGCCAAAGAATCTTTTGCTAACATATTTTCAACATTCTCACTTAAACTTGATTTATCAGTCTCACCATTCCATTCTGATATAATGTGTTTTAGTCTTGTTGTTATAGCAGATGATTGTAAAGAACCTAATTTCTTTTTAGCTTCTAATTCACTATTTATTCTTTCATCATCTATACCTGATAATAGTTTCCATTTTATTTTTGCTTTAGAAACAGGTAATTCAAATTCAAATTCATTTGAAGAATAATTAACATCTTTAGGTAAGTCTTTAAATGCACAATCAGCTAAATTAAAAGTATGTTCTCTTTGTTCTTCGGTTCGTGGATGTGTAACTTCACAAGTATATTCTGGTCCGTATGCTAGTATTCGAACAGCTATCATTATTGCATTCTTATCACCTAATATTAAATCATCTGATTTAACACCTGGTGTCATAATTAATGAATCCATTAACTTTTCTAATACTGCACCTTTTTTAATTAAATTAGCTGATGTAAGAATATCTTCTTCTTTAGCTGTCATATATTTAATTTCTATCTTTCCATCATAAAGTGGTGAGTCTTTTCCATAAAGTTTACCACCACTTGGCAAATCAATTATTTCACTCGGAAACTTTGGTTGAGTTTCTGTTTTTGCCTGTTGTGTTTTTTCTTCTGACATTTTTATCTCCTAAGATTTTGATTCAGAAACAGATGCTTTTCTGTAACTTGTAACTAACTTTTTAATTTCACCGATAGATTTTCTTGCTCTACCACCAGCTGCTTTATTACCTTTTTCTGAAAATACTGAATGATTTTCTTTAAAGTCATTAAATGCTGCTTCTATCTGTTCATATAATTCATTACTATTTGCCATTTTTATCTCTCCTAATTTATACTTCTGTTGCTCGTCTAAACCAACCTAAGAAAAACTTTTCTTGTTCTGGTCTAGCTGTTATTAAATCTACATAATACTTCACTCTAAATGCTCTAACTCTATCGAGTTCAACACCTTTAAGTGCTCCGATTGTCATTGGTCCTAAACCACCATCGACATCGATGTTTCTTCCTTTATTGACAGCAGCTCTTTGTAATACTTTTACTGCTGTTCTCTTACCCATATTCACACACATATCAAAATAGAT
>CETC01010772.1_pt1 | contig 10775 bp, 3 predicted proteins | sample 326911 | NCBI WGS metagenome assembly CETC01 (sample SAMEA2622694, study PRJEB7988) | marine metagenome | isolation source: saline water (ENVO:00002010), including
TGTTCTTATATGTTTTCCTGCATCACTAGCTGTAATAACATAAGCACTTGTTTGAACATTTTGAGGTATAGAACGTAGATCACCTTTATCATCATGAGGAGTATCAGAGAATGTAGTTATACCTGATGCTCCTATGATAATAGCATTTGTGTCAAGAGCAGAACTATTACTCATCCTAAATGTTATATCCTTTCCAGTTGTTCTGTGATCAATATATGCTATTCCAGAACATGCAAAATTAAGATTATTCTCAGCAATAGATGAACCGTTAGTGTTTATATTAATTTGTGTACTAAAACTACCAATACCAGTTGTTAGCGTTCCACCGTCAAAAGTCTCAAATTTTTTGGATCCACCATTATATAACTCTACTGATTGATCGTCTGCCTCAAATTTAAGGCACATTTTATTAGTGCTGCCATTATGCAATGAAAAATGATAATCTTGATAAGATGCATTACCTACATGACGGAAATAACCTTCACCAGAGTTATTGTTGTACCAGTTTTGACCGATAGCAGAAGTAGTGTTACTAGCATCACCAGTCACAGTTGAACTACTTGCAGTAGCAATACCAGTCGTTACCGTTCCATCGTTACTCGTCTCAAATTTTTTGGAATTATCATAGTAGAGAGATACAGCTCCATTCTCAGCAAATGTTGCAATAGTCTCACTACTTGCTGGATTAAGAATATCAACTTGTGAACTAAGTATCTTTAAGTTACCTGTTCCTGAATCATTAATAAAACTATGTGAACCACTGTGATATATGCTTAAGTCATTTCCTGTCCCAAAACGGGCTTTGGCATCATCGTTAAAATCAACATTTCCACTATCACCAATAGTAGTAGTAACAGTAGGATTAATATTAATAGCAGTAGCAGTTACAGTAACAGCACTACCAACAACAATAGAAGTTGATATTGTTGCTACTCCAACTGTGGCAATACCACTAACATTAATCTGCTGAAATTCAGCAGGAGTTGATGTAGTAATATTATCAGTAGATGCAACACCTGTCAATCCTGAACCATCACCACTAAAACTAGTAGCAGTGACAACACCTGTTACGTTAATACCAGAAAGATTAGATGTTACAGCAGAACCTACAACTGTACTACCAGCATTAAGAGCACCACTGATGGTTAAGTCATCAACGTCTGTTACTTCACCAAGAGTAACAGTCGCAACGTTAAAAGATTTATAAGCAGCTGCCTCTACAGTAGATCCAGTAGATACTCCCCCATTTAAAATAGTAAATGTAGATCCATCACTAGCAGTAAAATTAGTACCCTCAGTTTGTCTTTCACCGTTTACATATATGTCAATGTATCCTGCATCATAACCAGACGTAAACGTGAAATCACTAGTAATTCCACTTGTAGTATAAATTTGTCTAGCAATCCGAACAGAACTTTCTGAGGGATTGTTACCAATATATCCAGCCATTAGCTAACACCTGATAGGATACTAAAGTTAACATCTACACCATTTTTGGTGTCACAATAAACTCTAAGCTCATCTGCTGCTTCGAGTACAGTTTTACCAGCATCACTGATGATCATTGATGAACCCTCTGGTATAGGGGCATTATATACAAGATTAGCATCTACACCAGCAGATGTATCTCTTGTTTCCACAAAGACTTTAATAGCACCATTTTCATTATTGGTAAGTGTACCACCAATAACAATACTCTTCGTTGATGCAGCCGAAGTGTATACAGTGGTAACACCAAGAAACTTAACAACCTGACTTGATGCTGACGACTCGTTCGTTGAAGCAATGTCAGTATAAATTATTGTTCCTTCTATCTGTGCAACTTTAGTACCACCAGTAAAATTCTGATTAATCACTAAGTCAGAAACTCCAATACCTGTATTTGCCGTTACTGTTATCACAGTTGCCGCAGCACCTATTGTACTACCAGAATAGGAAGTAACAACTCCGACCGTTTTTGTAATTGAATTTGAGAATGACTCAGCCATTGTTTTTTACGTGTTGAGATTATTTATTAACCGCCTAGAGCGATTACGAGTCCAACTGAAGGAATAGATCCTCCATTTAATGTCACTGTGGCGGATGTGGTTGCAGAACCTAAACGAATTGTACCTTCTTGATCAGCATAAAGAACTGTTCCACCAGTACCAACGTTAAATTCCTGAATTGTACCAATTCCAGTAATTATAGCAGATGAAAGTGTTGTAAGACCACTTACGGTAGCGGTTGTTGCTTGAAACTCAGCAATGGTTCCAAGTCCAGAGACATTAAGTTCTCTACCTGATATTGAATCAAATTCAACATCGTCGCCAACGTATAAATCACCACCAACATAAAAATCGCCACCAGTGGTAGTAATTCCACCACTGCCAGCGAGAGTTGTAATTCCTGCAATTGATATACCAGATCCAATTTGAACGGCAGCAACGCCACCATCACCAAAGATAGCACCTGATATTGTACTAACACCTGTTAATATTAAATCAGTAGCAGCAATGCCACCAATAACATCTAAAACAGTAGATGGTACGGTAGAACCGATACCTATCCGATTAGTCGCACTATCAACAAACAGGAGACTGGTATTGACCGTAAGGCCATTTTTAACTACAAAATTCCTATTAACCGCCATTGGAGTTCACTATCCCCCCTGTTTGCACTATTATTTATAGAAGTTTATCGTTCGCCTCTAATACTCCAAGTTACTCTTAAATCTGCATTAGCACCAGTATTATTAGGTCCACCACTTGAACCAGAATCATGAAGTGTAATATTAAATTCTCCACCTGATGCTACACCTGCATTGCCTCCTTGATTTTCTCCACCTTGATAAATTCCAGAACCATTTTCTGGAGAAGTCTGATTCGTGGTACGGAATTGATAAAATGCACCACCAGCTAACCATTGATCAACTGTTCCAGAATTTTTATTTATTGTCATGACAGTGGTTCCCATATCTGACAAGAACTCATCACTATTTCCTTGGAATGCATATGAAAATGTACCACCACTAGTTAAGTATTGAATCACCGAAGAGTTTGTACTGGTAACATCAACTGTTCCTCTTATTAATACCTCTTCAGTGCTAGCCCAAGATGTTAAATCAAGAAAGAGTCCACTTCTTGTCAATGAAGCAGGATTTCTTACAATACTTGCATTCTTACTTGTAACCAAAGGATTATTTCCAGCACTACCACGTCTACCAAAAATACGAATATATCCAGTACCATAATTATCTGTGAGTAATGGAGTTTGAGTTAGATTGGTTCCATAAGTCCAAGTCCTAAGAGTCTCACCATCATTACCACCTGTGACTGAAGCAAGTTTAGTCCAATTACCTCCATAATATCCTGATCCACCTCCTCCACCAGCCGATACATTTCTACCACCACCTTCAGCACCTGCTCCACCAGTACCATTGGTGGTATCAAAAACATCATGAGCTCCATTATCAAGATATAAGTTTGTTACTTTAAATCCACGAGTAATCTCTGTATTATTACTATTAGTTGCAACAGGATACTCTACTCCATCAGGGTCTCTAAGTTTACTAGTAAATGTTTCACAAGCACCATAGCGATTCTGATAAAAACTACTTCCTTTTGGACATCTAGATGCTGTTCCCCTTACTGTTGCTGTAGGAGCAGTTCCTTCTGTAGGTAAAGTGTTAGGAGAAAAATATGCTCCTCCATCAAGAGTACCAGCACTATCAGCACCACCATCTCCACCTTTTCCATTACTTCCTCCTCTACCACCATTCCCAACTATACCAATAACACTTCCAGTTTCATAAACCGCAGTGGCAGGTCTTTTAGTTTCCCTCAGACTTGTGGCCGCAATTCCAACATATTCTCTCTCCTTCTCCATAGTTCCCTGAATAACCATCCATCCACCCTCTCCACCAAACTTTTCTACACCAGCTCCTGAGTCTGCACCTTTTGCACCACCAAGTTCTAAGTCAACAGTAATATCATCATCTATTGCAAACATACTGACATAATAATAATTCTCCCATGCATACACAGATGTATTACGAGAACCTGCATTATAAATTACATCTTGCACATGATTTAAGTCAATTTTAAATCCATTAGCATAATCTTCAAGATCAACATCTTCAGAATAAATCTTATAGTCAGTGCTACTGGAGACTTTTTCTCCACCAGCTGGCATATATTCCAATCTAATTGTCTTTGTTAGTTCTGTAGAATTATCAGTTATACTGTCACTAGTTACAGAAGAAACCAATTCATCAGTAGGATATGAAACTAAACACGTATAAGTATTCAATCCTACATGTCCTGGAGTAAATGTATAAGAACTAGAAGTTGCTCCAGACACATTAGTACCAGCATTCTTCCATTGGTAAGATAAATTACCATTATCCCCATTAGATATAGTTGCACTCACACTAAGAGTTCTTGATAAACTGTAAGAGGAAGTATTAAATCCTAAAGGTTGTACCCCAACAGCAACAAGATTAACGGTAATTGCTGGTGCTACACTAACCACACCAACATTAGAAAATGTTTCTCCTGAGGGAGAATTACCACTAATGGATTGTCCTAAACCTACACCAGTAGCACCTACACCTGGTGTACCATGTGAAACAATTAAATCTGGATTCTCAGGAACCCATTCTGCACTAACCTTATAATTTACAACTCTCGAAAGATTATCACCAGCATAATCTAAGGTATAACTTCTTGTAGTGGTAACCCCAGACAATGCTGTTGATATACCACCATTTAAAATATCATCCTGATACCATCTATAATTAAAATACCCAATACCTGTAGAAGCCGCAGCAACTGCAGTTAAAGTAGTGGTTCCTCCACCAACAATGCTACCACTTTGGGGATGAGTTGTGAATGAGATATAGGGAACTAGATACTCATTCTCTAATCCCCTACTAAAGTTTTGACTCATGAGAAGTTCTGTCCGACAACTACGCCATAAAGTGAAGCACCACCGTCAAATGTTTGGAAACTATAGATATCCGTCTTAAGTCCAACACTAACGACTGAAGGAGTAATTCCACCACTCCATGATATAGGAATTGGAGTACCACCCGAAGTCTGCTTGAAGGTGTTAATTCCAACAGGATAAGCAGTAGAAGATTGTTGTATCTTCAGAGTAAATGTGGTGTAATCGTCACTATCTAGTCTATTAGAAAGAACAAACTCCGTAATTCCTTCTGAAGTAGTAAGATCAAACGCTCTACTCTTGCTTAAATCTAATGTAACAACACCAGAGGTAGAAGTAACCGTCGTGACTTTCTCATAGTAATCATTTAGTTTTGTTCTTGCACCAATATCAACGGTGGCCTGATTATCAGGGGAAGAAGATGCAATACCAACCTTACCATTCTCATGATGTATTGCAGTACCACCTGCACCAACATAAAATTCACCATTAACTGTCTGTACTCCAACAACTATACTTCCATCAGAATCTGATAGATTAACATCTGTAGCACTAAGAACTGTTGCTCTAACAGTTGCAAGTGTAGCAACTCCAACAAATTGTGAATCACCCTCTACATAAAGGTCACCACTATTACCTGTAGAACCACCCTTAATTTCTAAACTAAATTCAGGATTTGTAGTTCCTAATCCCACATTCGTTGATACTGTATTGATACCAGCATCAGTTCTAGTCCACTCAGAGTCAGCAGGTAAGTTTGTAATATTAGAACCATCACCAAATAATTGAGAAGCAGTGATAATACCAGTCGCTTGAATACCACCATAAACATCCAACTTAAACACTGGAGATGTAACACCAACACCTAAGGATCCAGCAGCAGAAACGATAACTGTAGAACCAGAACCTATTTGTAACTCATTAGCATTTGGTGTTGTAGTTCCAATACCAACCTGATCGAAGATGCTGATGTCTGCAGTATCAGACATACTTACATCACCAAACTTTCTCCATCCATTCTCAACTGTAAATACCCAACCAACACTTCCACCAGAGGAAGGATCGCTGAAGAACTTAATGTCTCCTGGGTTTCCATTTACAGTTGGAGTAGTATTGATAACTGAAACTTCTCTAGCAACAGTCGCATTACCTTGAATAAAGAAGGAGTTTGCTTCAATACCACCTTCACCAAGTGAAGTTACTTTCTTATTGAATAGAACAGGACCATCAAATTCAGAGATGATGTTACTGTCTGTACCACCCTCAACCTTTAGTGAACGACTTACGGTGACTTCTAGTGGAGTGATAATATCCAATCCAACTGCAGTTCCAGAAGCGATATCTAAATCTTCACCAGTTACAGTAGCAATTGGTGCATCAACAACCTCTTCTTGTCCAGTAGTAGAGTTAACTTTCTTATTACCAACATAGAAGTTACCCTTGTCATTCATGCCTGTGTAGACATTGACACCACCACTCTTCTTAAGTGATTGAGCAAGAAGTTCTTGCTTATCAGTCAATACTCTATCAATCTTATCTGGTAATGCAGTTGAGTAGTTACCAGGCCCGAATCCAACATACTCAAATGTATGACCTGATGCACGTAGAATAGAGTTCCTTCTAAATTCTGTAGCAATCGGAGATACAACCTTAACAACAGAACCATCTACATGAGTAGAGCGTCTAGTTCCAAGTTGTCCTCTTAACACTGTGACTGCGTTAGTTCCCCCAACAGGAACAGTTGCAACACGCATTATCTCTTCATCAATCTGAACATAATTTCCTTGCTGTATTCCACTATTGAAGGAGTTAGTAATCTCAACAGATGTTCCAGTCTTAGTAGACACCGCAGCATTCAAGGTAGTTGTAATACCTGAGAGGATTGGAACCATTCTAGAACTTAGATTCTCATTTTCCAATGAGATAGCACCATCATTTGCAGCGTAACCTTTCTTAAGTGCAATAAATGTTCCAAATCCTGTCTCTGTTGGAGACTCTGTACCAATACCAAGAGTAACCTTGAATGTTGTCACTCCCACAACCTCAGTTACTCTAAAGTTACCAGCATATGCTGTGTTAGCAGTACCAGTGAAGTTAAGAACATTACCAACAGCAACACCATGAGCAGTATTACCAGAACCAACTGTTGCAATACCACTTAAATGATCATATTCAAAGAATGTAATACCAATACCAGGACCAGCATTAAACATCATTGCACGAGCACATGCCGTGGCTCCAATACCTGTGGTACTCGCAGCACCAATACCTGTCAAAGAAGATCCAGTTGATACCTGTACTTGCTTACTCTCACCTACAGTGTATCCAGTAACTTGATAGTTTGTATTACGTGAACTATAAGTATTAGATGTGACACCTAAAACTTCAATAGAATCATTAGTGTTATCAAAGAGAGAAAGAACTTCTACTGTACCTTGAACAAATCCTGTCGTAGTAGCAATACCAGTAACTGCCATTGTATTACCAATAGCAAATACAGAACCAGGATTGATGATACGAATAGAAGTGATACCACCAATAGCATCTACATCAACCTCAGCAGTAGCAGACTTTCCAACTGTTGAAGATCCAATAGCAGTTAAAGTTGCGTTATAAAGAGTTCCAGCAGCACCACTACCATATCCAAATCCAGTAGATCCAAGTCCAACTGATTTGACACCAAATAATCCGTGATCCCTATCTGTGTGTATAGTATGAGAAGTGCCAACTACAATATCACTAACAATATCAGTAATACCAAGTCCAACTTTAGAATCACGTCCAAATCTAATGAGATTTTCTTTAGTTACTGATTTTTTAAGATCATTAGTTAATACTTCACCAATATTATCAGGTGTAGCAAAACTTCTTGCAAAATCTGGATCAGAATCAATATTATCCCTATCAATCTGTGGGAATAAATCGATGACATTCTGAGAGAATTTCTCAGTGCTAAATGGACTTATATTAGGACTGTTAGAAGAATTTAATATTGTTAAGTGATAAACACCATCCTGTTGATCCTTAACATGCTTCTTAATTTCTGTAGATTTATAAGTATAGAAATTAGTTGCATAGTTTTTCTTCTTGAAGTATGGAAGATTGATGGTCCTTGTACTAGTGTCATTATCAAATGTACCTGGGTCATCAGATAGAGCAATTGAGAATGACCTATCAGAAACAATACCAGTGACTTCTTTCTTGAAGTTGTATCCAGATGTTCCAACACCAGTCGTATTATTAGAACTTACAATATTAAGTATTTGAACCTCAGCACCAGTTTCTAAATTGTGTGGAATCTCAGTTGTAATGGTAGCAATACCAGTGGTGCTGTTATAGTTTGCATCAGCAATGAATCTCTCATTACGCTGCTGAACAGCATTAGTAAGAGTAACTAACTGAATATTTGCTGTAGTTTCAATGTCACTACAACTTTCTTGAATTACATATCCATCAATAGGAGGACGTGCAGAAGATACACCAGCAGGAACTACATATCGAGCTCGATATAAGGTATCCTGTTGTGATCTGTCATCAGATCTTCTACTAATATAACTTCTAGGAGTGTTAGTTCCTATGGCAGTAGAGAATCCAATAACAGTAGAGAAAATATTATTTTCTGTAGCAGCCGTAGCAACGTTTACATACCACTGCTTCTCTCCAGTATCATATTGAACTGGATGACCTACATCACCAGCAAGTTTATCAGAAACTCTAGACTCAATAGTAATAATACCACCCTTATTATTAAGAGTAGCAAAATTGTCAGCAAGTGCGTCTGTTTCGTTTTGTGCTAACTTAACCTGATTAGCACCCAAACTACTGTCAATGTTTGTATCAATAACGTTGTAAGTTAATTTCTCTTCAATACCGTCTGGTAAATGACCATTTTCAGCGATGACCCTAACACTTTCTCCAGATAAGAAGTTATGATCGGCAGTTAGAGTTAAAATACTATTAGTGATACTATTGATACCAACAGCAGACCTATCAAGTGTGAATGACTTTATAGAACTGGATTCTTCAGATGAGAATGCAGTGTTATTCATTATGATTCTGGCACTATACTCAGTGGTAACACCAGCAATAGGAAGAAGAACTTTTAATCTATCATCCTTTTTAGCACCTAAACGGAAACCTTGTAATACAGTTTCGGGTTTAACGTCTGCGTTAGTTTTGTCGTGAAGATATAATCTTGATGTATTACCTACACTAAGAGTTTTAGTGACATCTAAAGATACAAATTCTAATGTGGCATCAGATGTTGTAATATCTTTAGGAGGTATAATATGTGTAATATATCCTACATCATCTCTCGCAAAAGCATCAGCTTTGAATCCATCAGCAATAAGTGCAGTAGCACCAAAGTTAGAGTTAGAGTTCGTGATAGATTGGTCACCACCACTTTCTGCTAAGAAATGACCATTGAATCCAACACCAAAACAAGATACAATCTGTAGAACTGCATCGTTAGCACAACGAATATGATAGTTACTATAAGATGGTTTATATCTCGCAAGTGAATTAGCAGCGATATTATCTACTGTGGTGCTATCATCATATACTCCAGAAGTAGTATTGTACTTAACAAATGCCTTCTGATCCTTTTGTAAGGATATACCAGTGAACTGGGCAGCAACCATAGACTTAAATCCAGTTGCTTTTGCACCATCAGCATTCATACCACCCATTCCAAATACGGAGAGGAGTGAGCAGTTAAAGATATATGGTGAAGCAGAACTTACAGTATCAACCTGTAACTCTGCTTTAGCATTAGATGGAGTTTCAAATAGAGTTGATGGAATCACATCTACTTCGTAAGTAAATGTAGTAGAACCAGAACCTACACTAGCAACAGTTCTTTGTCCATTGTATCCAGACGCAGTAACACCCTCGATACGTAATGGCATATCAACTGTGAGTCCTGTAAGAGCAGTAACAGTCTCAACAGTAATAGTAGTATTACCAGTTACACCATCACCAGAACGAATAGAATTAATACCTACAGAACCACCCTTAGGTCCAACAATTCTAGTCTCATCAATAACAGGCTCAATATCTACATTTCCAGAAGGGAAGTCTGGTGATATTGGTCTACCAGATGCGTCATCATAAACGTCAGATATTTTGTAGTAATAGTTGTTAAGGTCAGTGAAATCCTTAGATACATTCAAGAAACTATCATTGACATCAATATTATTAACACCATCTGCATATTCAAATACAGTTAGTTTATGATGAGAGAAGTTAGGTAAGAATGTATTCTTTGTATAATCCTTATATGCTTGCCCTGTTGGACTAGCATCAAAAATACTGAACTGCCAGAAATAACATCCACCTGTTACTCTGAATATAGCAGAACTCTCAACATTTGCATTTTCAGGGTCAGGAACATATTTTGGTCTAATTTTAGTTTTACGAAGATCTAGACCAACAATAGAAGTACCACGTGGTACAATAACACCACCATGAATACTGTTTAACTGGTAGAGGACGTTATCTGCTGATTCTAGGTCAAAGTTTGATGTAAGGTCAAATGGGGATATTGCTAGTCCAGTTGTGCCATCTCTACTTGTATATTCTGCAGTTCCACCTCCACCATCGTTTGCGATAAAACCTGGTCTATTATCTATTACATGATCACCTGGATACAACAAGATTGTAGTTTGTGCAAAGCGGTCATTTGATAATCCTGTCTGATAGGAAAATCTTGATGCTTCTACTAGAGCACGTTGAATTGTCTTAAACGGACGTGTCAGTGAGTTACCCTGATTCTCGATACTATCAGTCGCATCCAGATCAGTAGGGTTTACATATAATATATTTCCCCTGACACTCTTAAGGAAATT
>CETC01022928.1_pt1 | contig 10773 bp, 10 predicted proteins | sample 326911 | NCBI WGS metagenome assembly CETC01 (sample SAMEA2622694, study PRJEB7988) | marine metagenome | isolation source: saline water (ENVO:00002010), including
TAGGGTGTAGGTTCCTGTTCCGTTAAGGACTGCATTCCCGCTGTAAACTTTTAAGCTTGTGGATACTCCCGCTGTCTCTTGCGTGCGGAATGTACCATTCATCAGTCTCACAGTCCCAACCGAAGCATCTGTTGTGATCTGACCACCGGTTTGCGTTAGCTTTGTAAAAGTAGAAACCCGTGAAGAGACTTGCACTCTTCCATTGCTAAGGTTCAATGACGCTATCGTTGCGGCATCACTTTGTCCAGGTGCGATGATCACAGAGCCGCCGGAAATCGATAGGGTATCAATGTCACCTTTTAAATGAACTGCATACTCACCAGCTTGGTATGGGAGGCTGTGTGTGATAACAGGATCAATTCCGGTAGAACTGCCAAAATCTACCCAGATGTTACCTGATCCGCTATATCTAAACCTCCCGAATTCGGCTGTTAGCGGAAGTAAAGCCGTGCCGATATCCGATGTGAAGCCGGGTTCTACTATCACTTCAGAAATCGCTGTTGTTCCACGGTCGATGTTACTTGTGACGGGATTGTCATAAGTCGGAGAGAAAATGATCGTATCACCCCCTCCCGGTACAACGTCGCCGTCCCAATTTGCAGACGTAGCAAAATCTCCGTCTGTCGTGCCTTTCCACATGATTGTTGCCATGGTATTTTCCTTTCTACCAACGCCCGTCTGGACATCGTTCTTCCGGCCATTTAGTTTTAACCATGTTGCCCTTTCCGATTACCTTGCAACCGCAAATAGCACATGCCTGTCCTTTTAAATGCTCACAAAATGTACACAAGAGCATACGTTTGTTTTGTGTTTCGTTATCCGCTAACACTAAACCGTTGGCGATATGTTTCGCCACCGAACCAGTGAGGGAAGCCGCCTTTTTTGCCAACGAGTATTCTTTCATGTTATCGATACATCTCCCGTGACACCGAGGTTCGATTCGGCGGCAGTAACACGTTTGTAACGCTCACGTTCGCTTGGATACAGAACGATCTCTGGCGGATCACCGCTCCAATCTTCCCATTCCCTCGGATACGGAACTTCGCGCCATGGTGCGCCACCTGAACTTGACGGACCAGCTACAGTTCTTGTTCTTGGTATGCCGCCCCAACTCTGTTTAGAGGTTTTAATCAGCGGCAATCGTATACCGGCTAATTTGTCACAGTTGAATTTATCTGCGAGCGCGCCGACCAAGTCATCACTCAATTCACGACCGTATATTGCTTGCTGTTGACCTCCCCATTCGTCACACACCATCCCGAGGCTCGGTGACGTATGTGAAGTGTTTCGGTCATTGAAACAACCTACGACATTACCCGCTGCCTCGCCCCACCTAAATGCTTCGTACAACCATTGTGAATAATTCACCATCGGCAAACATGGATAGCTCCAGGCATATCGATAAGGCCATCGCCTCACGAACCTGTTTCCATTATCGTTCTTTTTTGTCACACAAACTGGTCCACGATCCCAACGTCGATAGATTGATGCAAAAATTCCGTACCCCGAGAACATCTCGTTATCGCGAAATTTGTTGTATGCTGTTCGTTCTCTCGCTACCGTTCTGTACTCCCCGATGTACAAACTGATCATGCCGCCATATCGAAAGATATTCTTACCCGACAAATCTGAGGCTCCCGTATACGGGTAGGCTGGGAAAATCATTGTTTGACCAGTCTCTGCCGTTCCAGACAGGGCTTGATAGCCCGACAGATTTTGATCCTTTGCACGGAATGAAATATTCACCGTGTAACGTCGAGTAAAATTACCGAACATCGGGCTGTCGCCTTTGTCGTAACCTCCGAACACAAGTAATGTCCAGTTGGCTAAACATAAATCTTCACAGATAGGACATTCAGTCGGCTTGTTGCAGGTTAAGCAATACCCATTCGGTATCCCCGTTTCAACTTGTTTATCGTCCGGGATGAACAGTGGTCGTTTTTTGATGTTTGTCACAGTAACCGAACCGCCGGAAGGTACTGTGATTCGAGTGCGTTCACGAAAAGCCATATTAATATGTGACCCCCGGTCCTGACACAAAACCAGTCTCAACGAACGAAGTTGTTGCTCGTGGTTTGTTTGAAAGATCAACCTGAAAAGTATTGCAATACCGCATGTGGTAGGTTTCGCCAGCTTTGACCGGATGGTCTTCCCCGTTTATGCTCCCACCATCACCGTCTGTCGAGTTACCGAAAACCAGCGTCCAGCCATGCTCTACGCTTGCTCCCTCTGTCCCAGTCACATTGATGTCAAAAGCAAATCCAATTCTGATCGGGCTTAAGCTGTAGTTGTTGTTCATTGTTCCATCGGGATCGCACATAGAACGTATTCCCATTTGCGAGCCGATTTCTACGGTGTTGCCGCCAGCGACCGTCAAAGTCGTACCGTCCCACGTAGTACCTGAGCCATCTATCACAAGAAGTCCCGTGTCATCTCGATTCGCGCTGTCGAGCCACGCTATTTCAGTCGCATCGCCGCACTGCCAAGTGATGCATTGTTTGCATTCGGCGTTAGGGTCAGTGGGATCATGATTTTGATCAGTGAATTCCAAGTGAACCTTTTTAACTTTCACGGTGTTTTCGAAACATAATCCGTGTTTGTCTCCGTAGCCTGATTCTCCTGACCCGTAAGCTGTTCCGTTTTGCATCACGTTCGCTTTGCCTGGACCCGCGAGACAGACAAACGAGTTGCGTGTTGTTGAAAGTGCAGGATCGTCGGAGGTATCCGCATATTGTTGTTTCGTACAGTACTCAAGCGTTACTAATCCATCTTCTTCAGCAAGTTGTCCGAATACTAAACCGTCAGAGGCTGGTAGAATCCCTTGCTCGGTGATATCCGGTGGACATACATCGGTCGCAGGACTGCTCGCCGTCGAAATTAACTGGTAATCCGCCTGGCACTCACTGCAATCATCGAAACGCAATCGGCTTTCGTTGTACGCAGAAGCATTTGCGGTGCTGAAGGTGCGAATTCTGAGATAATCATAGGATGATGAGTCACCTTTACCGCTCGCTTGAAGAGATAGCCAAAACGAAGACTCGCCGTCTATATCTGTTAAAAACAAAGTGCTAGTATTGCCGGCGCGGGTAACAAGGAAATCATCATCGGTCACCCCGTACAAATAATTTGGCTCGGTCGTATTTGTGTAATACGCACTTCCTAATCTGCGTACCGTGAAAGATGAAATACCCTGAAACTCAGGATCGGGTGGCTGCTCGGCTGCTTCCCAGTCGCTCGCACTGTATAAGAACTTGATCGTTACCTCGTCGCCGTCGACGCTTTCTACGTAGTAATAATATTTGTAACCGTCCAATATCGAAGTACCGCCAAGGGTGTCACCTGCAGCACAGTAACTCGGGTCAGAGGTCATCGTCACAACGCAGTCTTCCCCCGATCCGGACTGACTCGAAAACGTGAGTGTCTCCAACGAGTTGCGTTCGAACTCGTCGTAGACTAAACAGCAATCTGCACAACTACCTCTACAACACCCCATGGTAATTCAACTCCCGCATTCTATCGCTGTACATTCCCAGCGATCCCAGAACCAGTTGTATTGAGCATGAGCGTAGAAGTCTGTTACACCTTCCATCTTGAGTGTGTTATAGATTGTTAAGCCGCCGTAATCTGATTCTTTCCAGTCGGTTGGTAGCAATCCGTCAAACGGAACAATATTTTTCATTAAAAACGTAGTGTCTGAAGGAGTGAAATTCGATTTCACTTGCCCGATTATTTTCGTTGCGAACGGGGATGTAGTAAGGTTTAGCAGGATATAAGCCCATGTGAACGGACTGCCATCACTTAGCCGAGGTTTCCCAAACAATTGGTAACCCGGTCGGCCACCGTACCCCGATGTTAAAATTCCGTCATGACCGTTAGTTTGATTTCCTGGGGCAGGCCAGCAAAAATTATGTTCAAGAGAATTGATAATAACTCTTACTGCACAAATCCCAGAGATTTGCACCCAGCCGACTCCCCCCTTTGTGATTGGGTCTGAAACGACTCCGTAGACATTCCTGCCAGTGTCCCAGATTCCATTGGTTGAATCACCTCTGCATGCAGAAGCATATGTCGCAGGTGCGCTCGCGAGTGTAACCGTGTTGCGTGTTTGACCGATTGTCATCCATGACTCGTAAGAACTGGTCGGCGGCGGGAATTTTACCGCTTCTGTTCCGGCGTTGATATCTATGATGGGACCATCTAATTCAACAAGACAGCCTGCTCGCAAAAATTCAGTAGCGTAAACGGGATAGAATACGTTGTTGCGTTTGTTATGTATCACCGCTGAACGCTCTTTCGAGTTTTCAACGACAAAATTTACGGCTCCTGCCATCGTGTTATGCTCGGCGGCAGAAAGCTGTTTTGGCGATCCAGGAGTCGCTGGTCTTATAAATGTCATGCAATTTGATCCGGTGTTTGAGCAGGAGGACGGGGTGCTGGCGCGTCGTCTTCATTCTCAGAGTTGCCGGGCAACGGATTATCTGGTATCCCCACACGGTCTGGAACGAACAGGCCAAAGTTCGAATATGGATATACACGCTCTTCGTACGCGGCCATCGGAACTTGTACGGTATATCCGGTGCGTAAATCCATTTGAGGAATGTTGAAATACCAGAGGTAATTCCAGCCCTCAATGGTTCTTGTTTCACCGTCATGAGTCCAGTTCCAACTTTCCGCGACGGAAAATTCGAAATTGATTGTTATGATGTCTGTGCTTGTGTTGCCGGATATCCCTTTGAACAACACTTCGCCCTTAGTAAAATTGCGAAAATCTCCGTCGTTGATTGTTCCAGTCGCACTCATCAACTTCTGTATAAGATCGGCTGAGACCTGCGATGGCGTATACTTATGAGATTCCGTGAAGTTGAGAACCGGGAGTGTGATCTCAACACCCTCGACGCTGTCGGGAGTGCAATTGATGAGGCGGTCAAACACCGGTGGTTCCTGCCAAGGGTTCCTGTCGAAATCAAAGATCGATTCGGTCTTGTACGACCGAAAAATCTTTTGCGTTTTACCCGTTGTCGACCATGAGATATCAGTTATGAATCGTTCTTCTTCTTCCAGCGAGTAAGTAACCGTTGCTTCCCAAACCTCGAAATCAACAGGCTTTACTTCAATAGTCGAACGCTTTAACCCTCGGTATACGGACGGAGCCTTTTTTGCGACTGCCGTTGTAATCGAAATATCATTTTCAGTTCCGCGAGCGTTGTAAATTAGCTCTACAGACGGATCATTAGATAACGTAGTACTTCTAGAAGTAATCTTTTCAGTTACGGTAACACCGGTTGTATCTACCATGTTAGATTCCTTAGTTGCTGTTTCTCGCTCCGATCAATACTTCTCATGTAACCCGTCATTCGATTTAGGCTGTCGAGTACCTGATTTTCCCACCGTAAGGAATTGCCAAATATGCCTTGCATATTCCGTAGATTCGAAGCCGCTCCAAACGCCCCCTGCTGACCGAGAGAGATCGCATTTGCCGCCTGTTCTAAACCGCTTCCTATGTCGCCGAGATTGTTGTTCATCGTATCCAGCTGAGGAATATCGATATCCGGAATATCAGCGTTTTCGATTCCATTTTTGAAACCCTCACCAATGGCAGGTTCGTAGTTCTCCAGCATTTCTCCAAGACCGGTCATTCCAGCGCCGCCGAGTTGATCGACCACGCCTTCTTCTTCATCTTTCTTTTTCTTGGCGGCTAATGCCTGCTTCTCTAGTAACTTGAGTTCCTTCATTAGAGCGGCTTCCTGCGCTCTGTTTTTCGTAGCCTGCTCACGACGAGCCTGTGCCGATTCGTCATGATGACTAAACATGTCAACGATGGATTTGTCTGCCTGTTCGGCAGTATCCTTTTGAAGTTCGGCAGCGCTTTCGTTCATCTCGGCGCGTTCTTTTTCGTATTTGACGCGGATTTCCTCTGCCCAATTCTCGATTTCCTTTGCACTCATTCCGATTAAACCACCGGTAATGAAATGAAGTGTGCCGGCGATTAGAGAGGTAATCATCATGAATGTCCCCTCAATGATTTGAGCAACCCAACTGAAGAAATTATCTATTCCGTTCATGACATGAAAGAACCCTTGCAATAACCATTGGCCGGGCTTTCTAACAAGTACGAATAGAAATCCAACAAAGTCTTTGGCTGCGTTTGCGATTGAGTCCCAGGATGCAGTGAACCCCTCTTTCAGCCAGTTCCAGAATTTTGCCCAAATTAGTTCTAACGCCTTGATAGCAATCTTACCTACAAGCTCCATGTCGCCAGCTTGCCAGGCCGCAACGATTCCGCTGTACGCGGTTTTTCCTGCATCCGCTATTTCTCCGAATACTTTTGTTGACCGCTTTCCGAATTCATTAAACGACGATCCAGCCTCTGTGAACGAATATATAAACGCCGCCGCAAACGCCAAAATTGCCCCGAGGTAGACACCCCCGATGACTGCGGCGAGCATCATGATAACGCCACTAAGTGCCGCTTTCGCCGCCGCAAGAGCAACCGTCAAAGCACTCCAAATTGCCATCGCTCCACTGATTATGGCTACAACGGTTTTGTAAATAACCAGACTTGCAATGACAGTCGCTAACACCGCTGCAAATTGTTGACCGAGAGTCAACCCTAAACTAAACGCTTGATTCATAGCGGCCATGCCGACGAAGACTCCGACTAACACTGGCAACAATGGTGCTAATGCCCCAATTAATGCGTATGCTCCTTTGGCCGCACCGATTAATCCAAATGTCAATACTTTGATCAGCACGCTACCTAAGCTTACGACCATCGGAGTGATGATACCTAATAAGACACTGAACACTTTCAACGCCGCACCGCCGGTAATTAATCCGACTGCTAATCTAGCGAACGTAACAATAAGCTCTTTATTATTCGCTATGAACTCCGTCATACTATCTAAGGTTTCTTTCAATGACTTTGACCAATCCAGCATCGTGTCGGCAAGTGCCATGCCAAGTTCTATCAGTAAGTCTTTTGCCGATTGAACCATCTTTTTAAATTCTTGTCCGAGAGTTTGGTTAAACAACTGAAACATAGCGTCAGCCGCACCGGCCTTGTTTGCCATGTAGTCCATGTTCAGCGTCAACGCTTCAACATTATCGACTACACCTAACAAAGCCTGGCCGGCACGAATGTCACCAAACAGTGTAAAAAGTGCCGTCTCTTTCGGACCCTTCTCCAATTCATCGGTTCGCTTTTTTATCTCTTTAAGAAACTGGACAAAGTCACCCGATTTTTGAATAGCGGACAGATCAAAGGCTTCACCAAATAACTCTGTAAAGATTTTATTCGCTTCTCTGGCTGGTTTTGCCATCGATGCCAATCCTTGACGAATCCCGATAATTGCTTTATCTGTTTGCACACTTTGTACGGTCACTAGTGCAAGAACTGCGCCAAGTTCCTCTAACGACACACCGGCCAGTTTTGCAAACGGGATTGCTTGTCCGATTCCTCTTGATAGTTCTTCGTAATTCGTTTTACCGCGTTTTACGGTCATAAAAAGTGTGTCAGAAACGTCAGCCGCCTTTTCTGCTTCCAACCCGTATCCTTTAAGAACCCCGACAATAGCATTGGTCGCGGTTGCTACATCTGTGATACCTCCAATCGATGCCTTTGTTGATGCCTCCAGCACACCTAACGCTTTATCGGCAGGAATCGTTGCTGATAAAATTTGATATAACCCAGCGGCAAGTTCGTCCGTACCAACACCGAACTCTTTGCTCATCTTTCGAATCGAGGTCACAAAGTTGTCCATGTGTTTTTGAGGATCGTCGAGCATAGTGGCAACCTGCGTCATCTGCTTCTCGAACGACATAAACGTCTTGGCGGCAACGGCCGTGGGAATAGCCATCAACGCTCCGGCTTTCATCATTCCCATGGCAACGGTATCTACCATGCGGCCGAATGCTTTTAGCTTGGCTCCGGCTTTATGCAGACCTTGTGTCATGCGGTCCCGCAGAAGTAGTTCAACAACTGCCTGACCGGCAAGAGATCGAAGTGCCATTATCTATACCTCCCCGCCGCAGCGGAAACCTGTTGATAGAATACTCCCTTGAGAGCGTTGGGAAGTTTGCTACGACGAAGCAGTTCCGGTAGGAATGTTTCGAACGTAGTAACAAAGGCCGGTCGCAGGTATGGCCGTGCTTTATACCGCACGTTTTTACGAATCAAGTCTTCAGGTCGCTTAGAGATTTTAAGCCTACCTGATTTGCTTGTTTTCCAATTGACTAATATTGACTGCCTGCCACCATATTCAAGTAAATGTGCGGCCGTTCCTTTGCCAATTTTCGTCGTTTGAATCTTTACGTTTCGCCTGCGAACGTCTGTTTTGAACCGCAACGAATTTTTTAAGCCGCCATAATGATTCTTTGGAGGCTTGCCGGGCTTTGCGTAACGCCAGGAATGATACCTCATGCCGTTGTACCAGACTTTTTTACGGTCGATTACACGGCGTTGGTTTTTGCGGCCTAACAAGTTTTTAGCCGTGGTTCTAACGTACGCACCGAACCGGCTTAGAATAATCCGATACTCGCGTTCCACTCGGCGTTCGTACTTCGAGTTGTTAACATGAACCTGCTTGAAACTCGCAAAGAACTCTATGCCGCCGGTAACGCTTTTCGATGCGTCACGGAAAGCTGATCTTAACAACTTGCGTGACGCATCGTTTGGCGTTCTCGGAGATTTAATCTTTGGAAACGGGTTCATTCTGCTCGAAGCTCTTTCGGTCTGGATCGCCTTTTGGAAGCAACGCCTTTAGCCATGTAATGTCACCCTTTTTCTTGGTCACCTTTTTGCGACTGTGAAGCGGATGAAACTCGTGTGGCTGTCTGGCCTTTGCATTCTTTTTGCGATTCATGTTGACATGCAAACACAGTATGTTTGCTGTATGCCACCATTCGGCATCCATCTTTCCGTCTGCCATCCATGACAACTCGCGGAAAGTAAAACGGTCAGGGTTTACTCCGATGTAGCCGGCGACTCGATAGAGTTCAGCCCAGAGATTACGCTTTTCACGCCGTTCTCCCGTAGCTCCTCCATCTGACTCTCCAGCTTCGAATCGATCCTTTCGTCGTCCAGAATCGCGATCATTTCCTGGTGACTGCGATCCATGTGACTGGTTGCCTTTTCCCACATCTTCTTCATGAATTCCCTCTTTCGAGGGTTCGGGAAAAAATCCACTAGAGCTTCCACTAACGCTCCTACTGCATCATTTAGACAGTCACCGGCAAGTGACCGTCCAAATTCCACATCGGAGATGTTCGCAGTGTCTAGTTGTTCTTTCAATGCGAGGTAAAGCACATCGATTGCTAGCACAATATCTTCTGCAATTCGCTGAAGAGTTTCATGAACCTTCTCATCGAGGAGGTCTACTTCTAACTCTTTTTTAATTTGCTTGATACTGTACACATCAAGAGTGACAACCCAGTTGCGACCGTTTAGGTCTGAAAAATTAGCCATTTGTTCGCCCCATTAAAAAAACTAATTAGCCAGTTACCGAATACCAAGCAGGAGCAGTCGCCGAGTAAGTCGTTTGCACGGTCACATCGACAGTCATTGCCTCTTCGAGGTTTTCATTAATGCTAAAATCTGAAACAGTGAAATACGATTTCAATCCCTGAACGGTAACATCAGTTGCTGGTGGATCAGCACCATCAAGGATTTTCAGTCGCACGTCACTGTTATTCATAAATGCGTCTTTGATGGCCGTAAAGTCAGCGTCACCGGTGTCGTAAACCATGCTAAAAGACACGGAGCCTTCCTTCAGGGTCGACACAGTCTGCCGCCAGCCATCGCCGCCTCGGGTAGTCACATCAGCCGTTGCTTTTGTGAGTGACAAAGAAACGTCACGAATGTTATCCATTTCGACGTACGTTGAATCATCGGTAGATGTTTCGCGATACATCTTTGCGTTTAAGCCCAGTACATAAGCCATGAGTGTGGCTCCTATTTAATTTCGAGATATGTGGAAGTAAGAACTGCGACAAACTCATTTCGTTCGGCTAAAGCTTCGAGGTCATATGCGGGGTCGTTTTGAATCCCCTGATAACCGGCCGTGCCGATTGAAATAAGACGCAGTGCATCACGAACTTCTTGAACGAAGTAAAGTTCCGACGAAATATCAGGCGAAGCACTCGGCGTGATCGGAATCCGCACAACGATGTTCAGCGTGTAGATGAACTGTTCTTTAGAGCGACTGACCGTGCTTGCCTGCATTCCGTTCGGGAATACCGAAATCTCGACCCCGGAAAGTTCTTCCCGTTCGAAGTCGGGGAGATAATTCCGGCTTACCGAAAAAGACTTACTAAGTGACTGGCTACTCAAACGAGTAACGACACCATCGGCTAAGGCTGTAAGTGACGATGTTGACATTTAGCTTGTCCACTTGGTATGAACGCGAAGAATCTTTCCATACGGGTCGGAGTATCGGTAGTACCTGCCACCGCCAGGATTCGTAACGGGGTAAGTCCGCTCGATGCCATTGACGGTTTCGGTAATCGTGTCCCCTCGCTCGGGTCGCGTTTCAGCACCGCTTAAATTCAGCTGGGAAGCTGGGAACATGAAGTCCCGGCTCTCGACTGATTCCATGTAGCCATCGCCGCTAGTCTCAACGAATTGAGTGCTGGACGGCACAGCCACTACGGTGATGTTGCTTTCGCCACGAGCGTATTTGATGGATACGCCCGCAGCGGATTGCAACTGTTTGAAATTCGACTCAAGTGAGTTGGCAATGCTCATTAGCTGATGATTGCCTGCGTGTTAGGAATGCT
>CETC01028803.1_pt1 | contig 10759 bp, 16 predicted proteins | sample 326911 | NCBI WGS metagenome assembly CETC01 (sample SAMEA2622694, study PRJEB7988) | marine metagenome | isolation source: saline water (ENVO:00002010), including
TCTTGTGAAATCTGAGGTGTAGGATTTTGTTCATACGAAATATTAAGTGTTGGATTTTTTATATCTACTGCCCAATGTGAAGTTCTATTTGTTGATTCTGCAAAGTCAAATCTAATTGCAATTTGAAAATCTGTTGCTGTGTTAGCACCTTGAATATGAGAATCAGTATATGTATTATAAGACCCACAGTTCATTCCACCACATGAACCTAAAACAACATCTCTAGTTTGTGTTGTAACATTACCAGCACTATCAGTAATTGTTTGTGTCATTGTTGTAGTAGATGTTGAAGTGTTCCAATGCCAGATATCCGCACCTAGTGTTGATGTCCAACCATTTTGAATTTGTGCCTCTGTCATATTAACATCATCTGCAAGTGACACGCCAGGGTGCATTAGATGGTCACCATTTACCATTGCACCTATATTGTTACCATGATTATGTGTAGGGTCGGTACAAGTCCACTCATTGTGTTCTTGATTATTATTAAAGAATTGTTGTGGTATAACATTGCCTGATGATACCATGTCGGCACTAACCACTATTGGAAATAAAAGAAATGATAATAAAAATATTCTCATTATAAAACTACTCCAAATATTATTAAGACTAATAGAAGTCCTTTAATAATTTCTTGATTTTGTTCATAATCTATAACTTGAATTGGTGGTAATGTAGTGGCAATTACTTTACTTTTTTTTTATCTTCTTCAATACTTTTTTTCAAGTCTTCTATCTCTTTTGCAAGAGCATTATTTTCTTTAGTATCACCCTCTACTTCTTTTTTAACTTCAAGTTTTTCTTTCCACTCTGCCAATTCTTGTTTCTTTTTGGCATCTTTCTTTTGTTGTTCTATTGTCCACAATCTCTCTGTGTACATATCATAGTCAGGTCTTAACTTGTCGTATTTTTTCCATTGTTCTGATGCTGCCTTTCCAATCTTACCTTCAAATGGGCAAGGTGTGCCAGACTGTTCCATAGCAAAAAATACTCTCTCATCTTGGCAAAGTATTGATACAGCCGCAACTTTCATACCTAAATCAGATAGTGTCTTTGAAAGTTTTATGCGTTCGCAGTTTTCATCAATCATATAAGAGCCACCAGAAACAGATAGACCAATTGTTGATACACCACCTGATATACCTACTAAACAGAGGTCTTGTGAATATGCAGACATTGATGGTGCAGATGCCATAGCAGATACCCTAGTATCTGTTGCTTGATTTGTCGTACTATTAGTTGTGGTGTTAGTAGTAGTATTTGTAGTTTGACCCGCTTCTGAACCCGAATAGGTATTATTATTCGTAGTCGTATAACCGCCTGTTATATTCGTATTTGAACCACTTGTATTAGTCTGTGTATTTGTGTCATCTGCAACGGCAATTCCTATCACCGACATAATTAAACATAATAAAGAAAATGGTAAAATCTTCTTCATGTTTTAATATCCTGTTATCTGTGTGTATCATCAGTATTTATAAGTTTTTGAATATTGAAACAAAGTATTCTGCATCAATTACCACCAAAGGTTTTGAGTTATTTCTCTTGATTACCACTATGGGTTCATAGTCTTTTGAGTTGTCCTCAGCCTGTTTATAAGATTCCCAAACATTTACCTTTTCTTGGTTCTTACACTCTATAGACATTGGAAACTTCTCTCTTGCGGCCCTGGCCATAATTAAGTCCTCACCACCAGCACCCATACTTCTAGATTCAATATCCTCTGGGTGTATATCTAATTTTTCAATGAGAAGTTCTCTCATCCACTTTTGTAGTTTTCTACCTTTTGCTTTTGCCGATTGTGTTTTCATAATTATCTTGCAGTTAGCATGAAGTCTACTGCAATCCTCTTTTTATCACTTGTTATGATGTCATTTGAATGTGTTTGATTAGAATCAAAAATTAAAAAGTCTGTTGGCTCTAATTTATATGGAACACCATCACATATAAAACCACCACCATCTTTTTCACTACTCCAATCTGAATTTAATATTCCTAATACTTTTAGTTTACCCTCACCCCAATTATCAGTATGAAAATTTGTTGGTGTTGAATTATCTTTTTGACTTACTGCACAAAAGTGCATCTCTGGTGTGATATAATTTTTTCCACCTGCGTCATATATCTGTGATAGTAATCCTATTGCAATACCACCTAACATTGGGTTATCAAATTTACCATGTGTTACAATATTTAATTTAACTAAATTAATTTTTTTATAATTAACATCATGCTCATCTTTGTTTTCCCATAACTCAACACTAGGTATCATGTGCATGAACATATCTAGATATGTTTTTGAACATACATTTTTTAATATTACAGGTTTAAATTTCGTAGGGGTCATCACTCATCTCAATATTATGCGACAGTTCTTCATCTAACTCTGAACCACAAAATGGGCAGAACTTGACATCATACTGATATCCTAGCATTTCATATTCTACTGTGAACGAAGCCTCGCATGAATCACATACTATTTCTTTTATTGCCATAAATTTTTAATGTTGGTATACAGTTTCCCACGAACCTGATAGTCCTGCAACCTCATATTCAGTTACACGATTCTCAAAAAAGTTTGTATGGTCTGCACCATTCAATATCCACTCTAACCATGGTAGTGGGTTGTCTTTTACTTTGAAAGATGTTTTTAATCCTAATTGTAATAATCTTCTGTCTGTTATATATCTAATATATTTCTTAACCTCATCAGCAGATAGACCTTCTATTGTTCCAAGATTATAAGCCAGGTCAATAAATTTATCTTCTAACTTAACTATCTGTGTTGCCATTGTATATATTTCTTTTTTAAAACCATCATCTACAAGTTTAGGATGTTCTGCACAGAATGATTTAAATAGTGATGAGTTACCTTCAACATGCATAGATTCATCACGAATAGACCACTCAACTACTTTACCCATTCCTTTCATCTTACCATATCTTTGGAAGTTTAATAACATCACAAATGATGCAAACAAAGCCACACCTTCATTAAATACAGATTTTGCAAGTGCAAGTGCAAGACCTCTATGATTTGTTACATCAGACTTTTGCATGTATTCGATTTTATTTGCCATCTCTTTATATTCTAAAAATGCGTGATACTCACTATCTGGTAGTCCTAGTGTATCATTTAATAATGCATATGCTCTTTGATGTACACCCTCTCTGTTTGCAAAGGAACCTAACATATTTCTAACTTCATTGTTTTTAAATTTAGGAATGAATTGGTCATAATAGTTTTGACCTACTGCAACATCTGATTGAGTAAACAGTCTTAGTATGTTAGTGATATATCCTTTTTCTACTTCACTAACTTTGTTCATTTTCCAATCTGTAACATCCTCTGATAAATCAACTTCTTCCTCAATCCAATGTGCCTTCTCATGTCTTACTGTTAAATCAACAGCCCAAGGGTAGTAAAATGGTTTGTACGTCTCTGAAAGTTTAGTAAGAGAACCACCTCTGCCTTTTAAAATTGTCTCTTGTTTTTTTAGTAACTCTGCATATCCGCCTATACGATTACCATCTATAAAAATTTGTGGAACTGTGTTTATCTGAGGTAGTTTTAATCCTAACTGTTCTTGGTTATGATTTATTCTTTGAAAGAATGATAATCTTTCTTCTTCATCATCCATGCATATTTCAGTTATTCCTATATTAAATTCTTTGAACCATTGTTTTGTTTGAACACAAAACGGACAATCGGTCTTCGTATATACCTGTACTTCCATTGAAATCTCCTAACCTTGACAAGCCTCACAAGATTCTTCTTCTTGTTTAGCTTCTGAGTAATCTTTTAATTTATTTAATTTAACTTTTTCAGCAACATTCTCTGCTCTATGAGATGTTTCTGTTCTTAAATAATATAATCCTTTGCATTCCTGTCTCCACGCTTGGAAATGCACATCATGTAAATATCTTCTTGAAGCACCTGCAGGAAAGAATACATTTAATGATTGACCTTGACATAAGTATTTTTGTCTATCACCACCTTGTTTTATTATTTCTCTTTGATTTATCTCTATTGCAGTTTTAAAAACTTCTTTGATACTATCATTTATAAAATCTAAATGTTGAACCGAGCCACCGTTAGTAATAATTGATGTCCATACTTCTGGTGTATCCATATTTAGTTTTACTAATTCTTCTTTTAGATATTTATTTTGTATTAAATGTGACCCAGCTCTTGTTCTGTGTGTATATGCATTGGCCTTATGTGGTTCAATAGATGGTGAACAACCTGTAATCATAGAACTATTTGCATTAGGAGCGATGGCAAGTAGATGTGAGTTTCTTCTACCTGAACCTTTCATGTCTGGGCACTCACCCTTTTCTTTTGAAAGTGTTTCAGTTTGTTCTAATGCATCACCTTTTATCTTTTTAAATATTTCATTGTTTAAAGTTTCTGCACGAATTGATTCAAAAGGTATTCTGTGTTTTTGATATAGTGAGTGTAAACCCATTGCACCTAATCCTAATGACCTCTCTTGTTCTGCAGAATATCTTGCACGACTAATGTAGTCTGGTGCATTGTCTATAAAAAATTGTAATACATTGTCTAAGAATGTAATCAGGTCTTTCACAACATCTGTATCTTTCCAATCATCATACAATTCTAAATTTAAAGATGATAGACAACAGACTGCAGTTCTCTCCTCATTGGTGGGAAGATGTATCTCATTACATAAATTTGAACCATGAATTTTTAATCCTTTTCTTTTGAGTGGTCTTGGTAGGTAACGATTTGCAGTATCTATAAAATTGATATAAGGTTCACCTGTTCTAAATCTAGTTTCTAAAATAGTTTCCCATATTTTTCTTGCACTATGTTTCTCTCTAACTGTACCATCATTTGGGTCTAGTAAACTCCATTGTTCATCATCCTCAACTGCCGTCATAAAGTCATCAGTAATATTTACCGCGTGATGTATATTAAGACACTTTCTACCCACATCTCCTGTCGGTATCCTTATGGTTAAAAACTCTAGAATATCGGGGTGTGAGACATCCATATAGGCGGCATATGAACCCTTTCTAGTCTTTCCTTGTCTATAGGCGGTCATATCAGCATCTACTGTATGTAAGAATGGAACAGGGCCTGGAGCTATATCTGATACTGAACGAACATCAGACCAATGTCCACCAACACCTCCGCCCTTAACTGATAACCATCTTAATTCAGAAGTGTGGTCAATCAGACCTTCAAGTGTGTCTGGTACATAAGATAAGAAACATGAGATAGGAAGTGCCTTTACTTTCTCATTTGGTTTTGGTGCATTTGATAATACAGGTGAGGCAAACATAAACCACTTGTTAGATGCATAATTATAGATTCTCTGCGCAAGTTTATTATCACCATAACTATATGCTTTGGCAGCACGGGCAAATGCCATCTGTGGTGAATCTTCTCCGTCTTTACAATAATAATCTTTTAATAATTTTGCTGCTTGTTCTGATAGTAGTTTATCTTTATCCGTGTCTATACTGATTCCTAGATAATTTTTTTTCATTTTTTAATTCTACCTTTTTCCAAAAAACAAATTGTGTTTTGGCTTTGATACCTGAATACACATTTTCGTTTATAATTTTTTGTATCTCTGTTTTCGTTCTACCAGAGAGTATCATATCGTTTATATCTTTTTCTTTTACATACTCAGGCCATAAAACAACCGAGTAATGTTCATCAATAAATTTTTCAATCTGTTTTACAATCTCTTTGTTTCTTGGTTCATTATCAGGTATTAAAACTACATTCTGTTTCTTATAACTAATTCTTAAATCCGACTGAGCAGTTGCAATACAGTTATCTAAAAACAAACTATCAATCGGGCCCTCAACAACAAAAACTTTTTTATTCCAATCTACTTTATTAAGACCATAAATTTTATCTCTTGCTGAATCAAGAACGATAGTTATATATTTTGGATTCTCTTTTCCAAATGCTCTTCCTTGAAAAGCAAACATCTTATCTCGTTCATCAAAAAATGGTATCACTAATCTTGGATGGTCACCATCTAGACTAGGAAACTTATTTGGTACTAAAGTATTAACCCACTCAAAAAATTTTGGAGCAAGAAATAGTTCATGATGAGAATGACTTGGTATTTGTCTGTTCTCTAAAAATTTCTTTACAGGGTGGTTATGCTCCAATGTTGATACTTTGATAAGAGACTTTAATGGTGAATCTCCTAACAAAAATTTAGGTTTACGAAACTGACTTATATCAGGTTCGACTTCTTTTTTCTTGTACCGTTCAAGTATATATTCATTATAAATTTTTGAATCTACCTGTTTCAAAAAGTTCTTGAAACTGGCCCCAACCCCACAATTATGACACTTGTATATCATTGAATTCTCTTTACGAAAGATGAATCCTCTTGCTTTTGTTTGAGACTTTTTTGAATCACCACAGTAGGGACAACGAAAATTATATAATCCGTCTGATTTTTTCTTGAATTGTTTTAATTGTGATGAGACTAAAAGTAGATATTTTTGGTCAATATAAAACATACCCTAATACTAACACATGATAACAGGAAATGTCAAGGGTTTACATAACATATCTCATGTAGGCATTTAGTGCAAATCCTACTACTATTGACCCTCCTATGATGATATACTTCCATTTCTCTAATGTTCCAACTCTATTAGTTACATCCTCTCTTAATCTTCTGATTTCACCCTCAAATTCATAGTGTTGTTTTCTCATTAATTCTGTGATTTCTTTTTGACTTGTGGTAATTCTAGAGTGTAATTCTTTTACATCATTTGCAAAGGTTTGTGCATCACGAATTTGAACCTCTTCTTGTTGAGATATTTTTTCTTCATGAACTGCTAACATACGATTGATACAATTAGATACATCTGTTATCTTTGTGATAGCAGTATCTAAACGACCATGAATTTCTTTCATGTCTGAAACCTCTTTTTTAAGAAGTTCAACATCTAACTCTATGTCTGTTACAGCCATTTAGAGTATTCTCCTTTTTATGTTTCTAATTTCTTGTTCTAGTGAATCTATTTTTTTTGTAATTTTTGGATATCTTTTACGCCAAGCATTTTCATCTTGTTTGAACCAAGTCCAACCCCACCTTTCAACTAAAAAGTCACACATGGAATCAAACTTAGAATACATCCATAATCCCATTCTTGTATCTTTAAACCATGCCAGAAATGCAGCACCAAGTAAAGCTCCAGCAATACCTGTATAAATCCATAGACGGTCATCCGCCATTCTCTCAATAGTTTCCCACATTTTAGATACCTTTTCTAGGTGCAGAACTGTTGATTGCAAAACGACCAAATATTCTGACTGCATAGTATGCAGATTTAATTTTAAATTTTGATACAGGAGGTTCTGCAGATTCCATACCTTCTAGAAACATTCTATCTGCTATCTTTCTGTATATTTCTCTCTCTTTTTTAGATTCAATAATTCCTTTTTTGAATGCACCATTTATTTTTTCATACATTATATCATGAACCACGGCCGCACGAGCAACATCAAAAGGTGCTATGAATGACCAACAAATTCTAGGAACTGATGCCAAGTCAGTAATATATCCTTTCGGCACTGTAATTCTACTTGTTGATTTTGTAACTCTAATTCCACATTCTACTAATAATTCTCTTTCCTCACTTGTGAGAGTTTCAGATTGAAATTTAAGTGGAGCATCTAACGACCAATTTCTTGGTGGTATAAATTTTGCGTCTAATAATCCATTGAATGAACCCATTACTTTTTACCCTTTGTTGATTCTTTATCATTATTTATAACATCTGATTCGTAATAATCTTTGTATTCATCTATCATAATATTTAATTTCATCATGTGTGCTCTAATTTGTGCAAAGTTTTTAGACAGTAATTGAAAGTCTTTATCACTTAATCCAAATACAACAGGGTCTATACCTTCTTCTTCCATTTTTTTAAATACTTCATCAGCATTATCTGATGTAATTATAATCCATTTTAACTTTTCTAATTGTTGAATTTGTGGTTTATCTAGTGCAAGAGGTTGTCTCTCTACTCCTATGCTAAAGATATCTAATTGTTTGATTGAACTACAACCAGATAATGTTAAAATACCAGCAAGTAATACTCCATTAATAAGATTCATAGTTTGGATTAGCTATAGACGGACACTCTGTATTGATTTCACTTTTCTTTGTTGCAAGTAATTCCTTTTCTGTTAAAGGTGAACCACCAGCAATCTCAATACATCTCCCTGCCCTTTCACTACCTCTGTTAATTAATTTTTCCACAAGTTTCGGTTTCTCTTTTGCAAGTTTACCAAAGTCTCTTGCACCCTTGTTAAATCTTTTATCTAATGCATCAATATCTTTTTGTAAATTATTGACAAGAGTATTCATCTTCTTGTTTGCCTCAAGAATTTTATTAAAATCTATTTTTTGTCTTTCGATTACTTGTTTTTGTGATTGGATAGATTGTTCAAGTTTGATTTGATTTGCTTCTAAAATGGCATTGTCAGAGCGAAGTTTCATGACATATGCGAAAATACCTGAGATACCCACGAACACTACAACCATGATAATCACTCTAACACTACCAAACATAATTTTTTAACCTTTTTTAATAATTAAGTAAATACCGTAAATGATAGCGACATACGCCACTAAATTTAAAATTGGACTACCAAACAAAATTAGTAATCCTGTTCCAATAAAAGCTCCACCAGACCAAGATGATAATTCGCCTAATTTTTCTTTAATACCAAACATATATTGACCTCCTTTATTTTTTTAATATTACTTTACCTGCACGACCAGGTTCTAACTCAACCTTATGTCCTACAAATTTAGCAACCCCTTGTAAAGTAGCAGTCTTGCCACCTTGAAGTTCTTTTATGACTTTATCTCTAATCATACTTAAAATAACATCCGTGGCTCCAGCCTTGTCTGATTTAATCATTCCCTCTTTCTTCATGTCCTCTTTGCCTCCTTTAATTTTTTTTTGCGCTCTCAAATTCAAGTCAGCAGTTGGAACATACATATTAATACCAGGCCCTGTACTAGTCCTATGTAATGCATATGAATCCATGTAATCTTCTGTGAACATTCTGAAAGTTTTCATAATTGAATCCTATCTAAAAACAGCATCTACTGTTCTTAAAAATTGTGATTTTGAACCTTTGTTAATTATAAATTCTAATTTCTTTTTAGTGTTTGGTTTTATTTTTTTATTGTCTAATGTTTGAATCATGGCACTAGCAGTATAACCATCTACTTTCATTTGACCATCTTTAAGTTTTATAGGTTTGGCTTGTTTTCTTTTAACAATATCTCTAAGTATTGCTACATTATCTTCTTGAATAAATTCTTCTCTAGAAAAATCACTAAATTTTTCTTTTAGTCCTTTTGTAAATTTATTAGATTTTGAATTTTTTAGTTTTAGTCTTCTCTCTCTTTGTGCTTGTAGTCTTTGTGCGTGTAGTTTATAGGCTTTTGTTCTTCCGTCTAATATGTTAATTGGTTTTTCACCTGTGATTATTTCTTTTTTCTTTTTCTTTCTTACCACAACTGTAGATGAATCATCACCTGTTCCTGCTATTGCTGGGCCTGTGTGTACTGTTGGAGCATCTTCGTTTGCTCTTTTTCTCACAAGTGATGTTCTAAAACTACCACCTTGTCTACCGATTGCTTTTATAATAGATGGGTCTTTCTTTGCTAATTGTTTAACTTCATCTTTGTCAATATCTAACATAGCAAGAAATCTCATTTTTTTGAGTTCATCTTTCTTCAAATCAAGAATCATCTGTGCTTGTTTTTTAGTGATATTGAATTTACTTTCATACACAGATTTACTTTCTGTATATGATTTCATTTGTTTCCATTTAGCTGTCATCTTCTTCTACCTCTTCTATATCATCTAGAGACACGAATATTTTTTCATTTGATGCGAAATGTATTACAGGAAATATGTCCACTCCTAATATTGTGTCTACAGCAGCCTCATCTTCATAAGTTGTGACCACATCTCCTTTAGATGCTGCAATTTCTTCATCTTCTTTATTTAGTATATCATTGACTAGCACATAACTTCCTTTAGGTAATACCTCTCCAAATCCTATGACTTCTTCTGATATCTCATTATCAAATTCTATATTATTTTCTCTGAGATATTTCATAAATTCTTTTTCAAATACATCTGGGTCATCAACAGATTCTTTAAATGTGTCTTTCAGTAAAAATAGTGCCGCAGCATATGTACCAACTTTTGTTTTAAGACCTGGTACTTTATTGAATAATTTTTTAATGTTGAAGACTAATTTGTGTAGAATGGTGTATGCATTTTTTTGAGCAGTAGTGGCTATCTCTACTTCTGGTGCTGTAGACTTAGGTTTTAATATTCTATGTCCATTTTTATCTATGATTCCTAACTTAAACGCCTCTGTTTTATTAAAAGGTGTCGTAAGTAATTTAAGAAATCTATATGTTACAAATAAATCTATTGCTCTGCCCATTATACTTTTCCCAATATATCTAAAACTTCTTTGTCTTCTTCTATTTGTTTTAATTCATTTTCCTTTATAGTATTTAGGAATATTAAAAATGATTTAAGTGCGGGCCAGTATGTGGGTTGAATTTTATATAGAAGTAGTGTGGTTGCCGCCTCTGGGCTGAATACATTATTTAAGACAATAAGATGATTTAACAGAAGTCTCTCTTTCAATACACCTGTATCATAATATCTTCTAAGTAATCTTTTGATATACTTAAATCTTTTTAAATCAT
>CETC01001971.1_pt1 | contig 10738 bp, 9 predicted proteins | sample 326911 | NCBI WGS metagenome assembly CETC01 (sample SAMEA2622694, study PRJEB7988) | marine metagenome | isolation source: saline water (ENVO:00002010), including
ATGCGCGAACAACTCAGTACCGGCCACGGCAGGTGCTAGGTTAGTCGTGTCAGAAAGTGGTGACATTTTGTCGCCAAAGTAGGCGCCAGAAACCACTGCGCCCGCGGTAATTGCCGGAGATAAGCCCATCCCTGCGGCAACGCCCATGAGCGCGACACCGATGGTGGCAGCGGTGGTCCATGAACTGCCTATAGCGAGGGCAATAATACCGCAAATAAGTGCGCTGGCGGCGTAAAACCAGCTCGGATTCAGAAGTTCCAAGCCATAATAAATCATCGTTGGTACGGTACCTGATAGTAACCAAGTACCGATCAGTGAACCGACCGCGAGGATGATAAGTAAAGCGCCTAAAGCAACTGATATCCCTTCTTTGATACCCTCTTCGATGTCTTCCCAGCGATAGTTATTTACAAAACCGATGATCACGGCAACGCCGCCCGCAACCCATAAGGCAATTTGGTTCGGGCCGTAAGACGAATCTTCGCCGAATAAGTAGACCGAGCTGGCTAGTGCAATGATCAACACTACCAACGGTAGCGCTGCCTGCAGCAGGCTCGGTTCTTTGAAGGCTGAATAAGATTGGTTTCGCATAGTTAGTTTCTCAAATTAAATCAGCAAATTAATTCCGTGAAATAGTTCGCGTCGAAGTGTCTTAGAACACGCCGATAAGTTGCAAAAAGATAATTACGATAACCACTGGCGCAAACCAGCGGACCATCCAGCGCCAAAGCTTGAAGACGATTGGGTGCGTATCGAGTTCGTCTTGGCTGGCGGGACGCGTCATAACCCAGCCACTGAAAATGGCGAGTAATAAGCCACCCAATGGCAACAGTAGTGAACCTGTTGCATAATCGATCACGTCAAACCATGACGCCAGCGTCTTGCCCGGAACACTCCAGTCCAACTGTGTCCAACTGGCTCCAGCAAAGGAGTAAATCGTGAGCTGGCCAAGCAGCCAAAGCGTCAAAACGGCGGTGATAGTAGCACGCCAACGTCCCCAATCGAACTTTTCCTGCAAAAATGCGACCGCCGACTCAATCATTGCGATAGCTGAGGTAAAAGCGGCAATCACCAACATGACAAAGAATAGCGTCCCAACAAAAACGCCACCCGGCATGCTGCTAAAGGCGACTGGCAAGGTTTGGAAAATAAGTCCAGGCCCCGCTTCGGGGGTGAGTTGACTGCCGAACACAATAGGAAAAATCGCGAAGCCAGCCAGTAAGGCAACAACCGTATCCGCCATCGCTACCCAGAGCGTCGTCTGCACCACTGAAGTTTCGCGTGGCAGATAAGCGCCATACATAATAACGACACCGGAAGCCAAGCCGAGCGAGAAGAACGCATGCCCCAAGGCTAACAACACACCGTTTAAAGTTAAGTCGGCAAAATTAGGTGCAAACATGAAGCTTAGCGCGGCGGCAAAATCGCCAATCATTGCGGCATAAACTGCAATTGCAATGAGTAAGGCAACCATAATTGGCAACATCCAGCGTACGGTGCGCTCAAGGCCGTCCTTCAAGCCCTTGCCTACGACGAGAGCTACCCCGAGTAACACGGCAGCATGCCAGAACGTAAGCCGCTGCGGTGAGCTGACCAATTCCCCGAACATGCCTTTAATGGCAGCGACATCTTGCCCGACAAAATGACCACTCGCGGCTTCGTAAACATAGGCAGCGGCCCAACCGGCAATCACAGCATAGAAACTTAGGACTAAGAAGCCAGTTGCCATACCGACCCAACCGGTAATTTGCCATGCTGAACTACGACCTGACTCTTTCGCCACCTCGCGTGCGGCAATACCAGGACTATGGCGGCCTCGCCGGCCAATGATGATTTCCGCCATCATGATGGGGATGCCAATCGCTGCAATACAGAGCAAATAGACGAGGACAAAGGCGCCACCGCCATTCTCACCCGTGATATAAGGGAACTTCCAAATATTGCCGAGACCGACTGCCGCTGCAGTGGATGCCAAGATAAACGCCATGCGGCTTGACCAGCGACTGGCAATAGCTTTTTGAACTGTCATAACCAAGTGTTCCGTAGATTATTATTATTGTTGCTTGGGTTTTTCTAACGTCATATAGGATGCCACAAAAAAGCCGCCATGGGCGGCTTTTTGGGCTAAGTGCTGCATTTTACTGCATGGCTATCTTCATGGAATCGATAAGCTCGAAACTCAGCACTAGGGTTTCGTTTAGGTACGGATCCGGTGCCTCATAGTCCTCTGGCACATCCTCAAGTTTTTCTACCGGCTCAAACCCTGCCCGCAATAAACGTTCATTCATGCGAGCTAAACGCTTCGCTTCGTCGGCTTTTTGCTCGGCTTCACGTTCTGCGAGCACGAGGCTAACCCAGGTTTTCGCTTTTTCGCGCTGGTATTCAGCAGCATCTTCCATAACGTAATTAAACTCAGGATTAGCCGCAATATTTTGCTGACTTAGCTGGCGTAACTGTTGCAGTTTATCTTCGGCAAGAAGGTTAACCGTTTCATAAGTCGCCGTGTCTAACTTGTCCCAAGGCAAGGCATTTTCCAAACTGCTCTCACCAAACTCTTCAACATCAGTCACCGTTGGGAAAGTGATATCTGGTGCAACACCTTTTAACTGCGTGCTACCGCCATTGATGCGATAAAATTTGGCAATGGTGTACTGGACGCTACCTAAAGGTTCGTCGAAGAAGTCAAAACGACGTTGTAAGCCGCGATGTTGCTGTACAGTACCTTTACCATAGGTGTTTTCACCCACGATCAACGCCCGCTCATAGTCTTGCATCGCGGCAGCAAAAATCTCTGATGCCGATGCGCTGTAGCGGTCAATCATGACCACTAACGGCCCGTTGTAGTAGGTCGTGTCGTCACGGTCACCGTTAACTTCACGGCGGCCACTGCCGTCTGCTACTTGGACAACCGGGCCAGAATCAATAAACAATCCGGTGAGGCGAATCGCTTCTTGCAGGCTACCGCCACCATTAGTCCGTAGATCCATAATAACGCCTTCGGCGCCGGCCTCTTCGGATTCAGCGATCAGTCGTTTCACGTCCTCGCTGACATTATGGTAGAAGCTAGGGACTGTAATCACCCCCAAGGTGCGGCCTTTATAAGGCCCCTCTTCCATGGTTTTGATGTCGACTTTCGCCGCACGGTCTTCGAGTTTAACTTCATCACGAACAATCTTAACCACTTTCGGTGTGGCGCTTGCAGATTGGTCCGCTTTCAATACCTGAAGTTGCACGGTCGAGCCTTTGGGTCCCTTGATAAGCTCAACCACTTCGTCGAGTCGCCAGCCGATAATATCAACGAATTCAGCATCTTCTTCGTCACCCTGTGCGACGCCGACAACGCGGTCATCCGGAGCAATATTGCCGTTTTTATCTGCTGGACCGCCAGGGACTAAGCTGCGGATTACGGTGTAATCATAGTCTGACTGCAAGACGGCGCCGATGCCCTCCAACGAGAGGTTCATATTCTGCTCGAAGCGTTCAGAGTTGGCCGGCGAAAGGTAACTGGTATGCGCTTCAACGCTACGCGCAAACGCATTCATGACGGTCTGGAACACGTCCTCGCTATTGGTTTGCGTGAGGCGTTTCAGCGCATTGTTGTAACGTTTTTCAAGTGTTTCAACGACATCAGGCCACTCTTTACCCGTCATGGTAAGGTTTAGCGCATCGTATTTCACCCGCTGCCGCCACAGTTCATCAAGTTCAGCTTTAGAACTGGCCCAGTCAGCGTCTTCGCGGTCATAATGATAACGGTCATCAGCAACCGTAAAATCAAAAGGTTGCTCTTTATCGAGTAGGCTTAATGCATATTCATAGCGTTGATAGTTACGCTGAAGCGCCTTATCAAAAAGCGCATAAGCTGGGCTCAACTTGCCCGAGTGAATCATGTCATCAAACAAGTGCTTGTACTCAGCTGCTTGTTCAACATCTTCACGCAACAAGATCATCTTGTTGTAGTCAAGCATTTCCAAATAGCGATCAAGAATGCGCTCTGACAGTTCGTTGTCGAGTTCCATATTTTTGAAATGGTAGCGCGTAAAGTAAGTTGTTACGCGTTGACTCACGACACTGTGCTGATCTTCCTGTTTAAGCTCTGGCAGTTCATCTATTTCGTGCGCCGGTGGTACCGCGATAGCAGTCCCAGTCAAGCTTAAACCGAGGGTGATTGAAAGGGCTAACTTCTTGAGCGCTAATTGTGCCATATGACTACTCCTGCTGTGCAACAAAGATGGCGTCCGTTGCAACTTTGACCGTCAAACCATTGTGAAGTTGCACCACCACATCATTTCGGTCGCGCTCGATAATCTCACCTGCAACAGGTTGTTTGCCAGCTTTCACCTGAACCTTTTGCCCCACTTTGAGATCATCGCTTTGCGCTGCTTGTAACTTAGGCTGTGGTGCCTGTTTAGGTTTACGTTTGCTGGTGACTTTTGGTTTAGACGTGAGCTTTTGTTTCGGAGCTTTGTTGCGCTTGGGTGCTGTCGCACGTTGCTCGGCTTGAGCTTTTTTCTTACGTTCAGCCGCCGCAGCCTGTGATTCGGCAAGCGCTTCTGCTGCGTGCGTCTGGTGTTCTTCTTCAACGGGACCAACAGCTTTACCATCAAGATCAATGCGTTCGCCACCCGCTTTCATCGCACGTAGATAGCGCCATGAATTGGTGTAATGTCGTAACGCAGTGCGTAGACGTGTTTTACTTACACTCTCATCATCTTCTAAGCGTTGCGCAAGTTCCTCGAAAATACCAATTTTTAACGGTTTTGCGTCGCCTTCAAGCGAAAAGCAGGCCGGGAATTTGGCTGCAAGATACGCTAGAACTTCTTTATTATTCGTTAATTTCTTTACTTCAGTCATCATCATCGCTTTCCTGCTGACGGGCGTCAGCTAATTGCTCCGTTATGTACGCTTGCATTTCATCGCTGTCGAGGCCTAAGAGGTCAGGGTTTTCGATCCAATCAAATAGGGTACGGCGTACTACTTCTTCTAACTTGTCGAGGGTATCACTTTCTTCGCTGTATGCGTGAATATAATGCAACATCTCGTTCATTTGATCGACGGCTTCATCGGCGTCGTCTTCGAAAAAAGCCATATCGCTATGACTTACAAGATAAGCATAAATATCGAAATCACTGTACATCAGAAAGCGACGCCCAATTTAAGGTTTCTATAAATCGTCCCAGCTCGGTTAACCCCGCAGCGTCCTCTTCCGTGAAGCGGCCAACGTTCGGGCTATCGAGATCAAACACGCCAACGACCTTGTCGTTAACGATAAGTGGCACCACTACCTCGGAGTTTGATGCGCTATCGCAGGCGATATGTCCGGGAAATGCGTGAACATCATGCACACGCTGTGTTTCACGGCTACTCGCCGCAGCGCCACAAACGCCTTTACCAAAGTCTATACGTAAACATGCGACTTTGCCTTGAAAGGGACCCAAAACAAGTGTTTCAGGGGCGCGGGTAAGATAAAACCCAACCCAGTTGACGTTTTCGAGCGTGTCGAAAACCAAAGCTGATAGATTACTTAGGTTGGCGATAAGGTCTTCTTCGCCAGCAGTAATTGCCTGCGCTTGCGCAAGCAGTAGAGAATAGTCGGTACGACTCATGATTTAAGACTCTTCATTATGCAGTGGAAACGATGCAATGGTTTCTTCGTTTGGCTTTAAAGACGCTTTCATTTCACGCTTACTGCGTGTCACGAGTAAGCCGTCCGCACCTACACGGAATGGTTCGTCCGATGGGCAATATTTGGCTTGATAGGCCATTACCAATTGAATGGTATTTTCTTTCTGTGCTTCAGTAAGTACTACACCGTCAGGCCAACGTCCGGTTTCCACTGCGGTGACAAGACGCGCAAAAGTTTCTGGTGTAATACTGGCCAGCAGATCTTCAAACTGCATTAACGCTCTCGCTTGTTCATTAATAGGCGGACACGATTCACTAAGAACCATAACAAACCGAGGAACAGCAAGCTATAGCTGATTTTTGCGTACCACGAATCTTCATGCGGTTGTTCGAGAAAGATATAGGCAAACGCAGCAATAGCAATTAACAAAGCCAGCATCGATTGGCTCAATAGCTTTTCCTTTTTCCGCTGCTGTGCGCGTTCTTTTTCGCGACTCAGTTCTTCTTTGCTGCGGCCAGCGAGAACATAATCGCAATGCGAACATTGTTTGGCTTTATCGGAAGTGCGTTTGTTACAGGAGGGGCAACGAATCAGCGCCATCAGGTCCTCTCTCTTTTTACATCAGACTAAGCAATATAAGGGTTTCAGCGTTAAATTCAAGCGTTCCGACGGCGGATGGCAAAAAAAGAGCCCGCAAATTGCGGGCTCCTAGATAAGTTGCTGATTTTGACTCTTCAGCGTTTATTCTTGTTCTTTCTTTTTCGCTTGTTCAGCATCAAAATCTTGCCAGTATGCCTTCACTGTGTCCTTCATCTCGCGGCGTAATAACATAATCCCCAGCAAGTTGGGTAAGGTCATTAAGACTATCGCCACATAGGACAAGGTCCACACCAGCGTGGTGTCAGCAAACGAAGCTACGAAGAAACCGGCCACATAGATGATGCGATACGGCATCACGCCTTTTTGGCCGAACAAGTAAACGACTGCTCGGTCACCATAATACGACCAAGCGATGGCTGTCGAGAATGCGAAGAGCATTAAGCTTATCGGTACGATGTACTCCCCTGCACTGCCAAGGAAACCATTGCTAAAGGCAATTGAGGTAAGCGCTGCGGAATGCACCAGACTCTCGCCAACAATCACGATGTCTTCTTTCATCAAGCGCCCATTATCGATCCGCAGCGTACCCGTGTACGGATCCTCACCAGCAACGATAAAGCGTACATTTTCCGCAACCGAACGTGCGTGCAATAGCGTGTAACCGTTTGATACTGCTGCGCCGTCCCGGACTTGAATCGTACCAGTAAACTTCTCGATGGTATTCTCATCGGTGCCGTTGAGGTAGTGATAGAGGGCCGTACGGTCAGCGTCAACGCTATCGTTGTAATTACCCGCTACGATCTCTAAGTCGGTACGCGAGAAAGTGTTTTCATGCTTCTGATTCCATACACCTGAAGACAAGATAACCAAACCGGTAAGTGTACAAACGATGATGGTGTCAATGAAGGGTTCAAGAATGGAAACCAAACCTTCAGAAACTGGCTCGTCAGCACGTGCAGACGCGTGCGCGATCGGTGCCGAACCTTGACCTGCTTCATTCGAAAATAGACCACGGTTAACGCCGCGGTTGAAGGCGTAGGCAAACGTCGCACCCAAGAAACCGCCGGTGGCTGCTGAGCCCGTAAAGGCATCGGTAAAGATGGCAGCGAACGATGGGCCAATTTGGTCAACGTTATAGAAAATAACGCTCAATGCACCGATGACATACAACACACCCATAATCGGGACGATTTTCGAAGTAACGGCAGCAATACGTTTGATGCCACCGATAATGACCATGGCAAGAAGAATAGCTAAAACACCACCGGTAAGCATTGGGTCAAAGCCAAAGCTCATTTCCATACTTTGCGCGATGTTGTTAATTTGCGGCATGTTACCGGTACCGAAGGAACTGATAATGGTTGCGATGGCAAAGATCACTGCCAGCCATTTCATGTTTAAGCGTCGGTCCATATAGTACATCGGGCCGCCAGCCATCGTGCCGTCTTCGGTTTTTACGCGGTACTTGTGCGAAAGTGTGACCTCAACAAACTTAGTGGTCATACCCAAGAATGCAGTCACCCACATCCAAAACAGTGCAGCAGGACCACCTAAAAAGATAGCTAACGCTACACCACCGATATTACCGGTACCTACGGTTCCCGAAAGAGCCGTAGAGAGGGCTTGGAAGTGACTGGTGTCGCCTTGTGCGCCCTTTTTGTCAAATTTACCCGTGACAACTTTCCAAGCGTGTCCAAAGAAGCGGATCTGTGGAAAACCGAGGTAGAGAGTAAAGAAAATACCTACACCCAAAAGGATGTAGGGAAAGTAAGCTGCCGAGCCAAGATAGCTATCGAGCAGCAAGAGAAAGTTGTTAATCGCTTCCAAGGTGTCCCCCTTGCGAATTGTTATCGTTATTTATTGTGATTATGGTTATTTAAAACTAACTTGCGCGCATTAATCGCGCAAGTTATTTGCTACCGCATAAACCGCACTTAGAACATCTGCTCCTAATTGAGCGCTGCGATTCGCCGACCAGCCAAAATCTTCGTCCGGCAAGTTGGCATTATCTTTAAATGGCATTTCTAAGGTAAAGGCCAAACAGTCGAAACGCTCAGAAACTGCGTTGCTCGCTACGGTTAGGTTGGCTTCGCCTGGCTTATCAACTTCATAGCCAAATTCAGTTTGGAACTCTGGCGTAATCGCTAACAAGGTATCTTTGAATTGCTGTGCTAGTTTGTCATGGCGCTCGTTATAGCAAGGCACGCCTTCACAACCGGCGAGGAAGTTATACGGTAAGTTCTCGTCGCCATGGATATCCAAGTAAAGGTCAACACCCGTCTCATCCATCGCCTTAAGTACGTAGTAAACTTCCGGACTCTTCTCTAAGGTCGGCTCAGCCCATTCGCGGTTAAGGTTGGTGCCCACCGCATTGGTACGCAGGTGACCGCGTACGCTGCCATCTGGGTTCATGTTCGGAACAACATAAAACACGTTATTTTGTAGTAGCTTGCGCGCTGCCCCGTCTTCGTCATCGAGTAAGCGCCCCAACATGCCCTCGATAAACCACTCAGCCATACTTTCACCAGGGTGTTGGCGTGCAGTCACCCAAATCTTGCGTTTGCTGTCGTCCGGTTCACCGATGACCAAAAGGTTCATGTCGCGACCGTCAAGTGTTGGACCTAGAAAGACATGTTCCACTAAGCTTGACTGTTGCGCCCACTGGATCAAATCCTGATGACGTTCATACGAATAAGGAACGAAGTAAGCAAAGTAAACACTTTCTTGTTCTGGTGTATAGGCAATGGTTAATGTCTTGCCATCGAACTGAGTGGGTACACGAAACCAAGTTTCACGGTCATAAGAGGCAAGCGCTGAATACTCTTTCCAACCGTCAGGATAAGCAGATTCGCCTGCGTTTGTGATACGCATCACATGTTCGGTTCCCACTTCGCCGTAGAGCTTAAAGTGGAACCATTGGTAAAAATCAGATTGGTTGTCACGGCGAATTTGCAATTCAATATCAGTTGCGTCTTCAGCACGAATGACGTCAATGTTGCCGCTATCAAAATTAGCTGTAATGAACATTGTGTTTCCCTATTTTTTTCGAGTTGGCAAAACAAAAGCGCCGTTTGGCGCTTTTGTTATTGTCTTAGATTACTTCGGTAGATTCATAAGTTGCTGACCCGCCATTTGTTCAGCGACACGAATGACCTGGCAGCTGTAGCCAAATTCGTTGTCATACCAAACGTACAGCACGGCACGATCACCATCAACGATGGTGGCTTGCGAATCAACAACACCGGCGTAACGCGAGCCAACTAAATCGGTTGAAACGATTTCAGTTGAGGCCGTGTAGTCGATTTGGGCTTGCAGGTCTGAGTGCAAGGCTTGGTCACGCAAGAAGGCATTGAGCTCATCTTTGCTGGTTTCTTGCCCAAGATTGAGGTTCATGATCGCCATTGAAACATTCGGCGTAGGTACGCGAATGGCGTTACCGGTCAATTTACCAGCTAACTCCGGGAGTGCTTTAGCGACAGCTTTGGCTGCTCCGGTTGAGGTTAGAACCATGTTCAAAGGTGCAGAACGACCACGACGCTCAGCTTTGTGGTAGTTATCGATCAAGTTTTGGTCATTGGTGTATGAATGCACCGTTTCGACGTGGCCATTACGGATCGTGTAATGATCGTGAACAGCTTTGAGTACCGGCGTAATCGCATTGGTGGTACAGCTTGCTGCGCTGACAATAAGGTCTTCTGGTTGCACCATGTCGTGGTTGACACCGTAAACGATGTTCTTGATGTCACCTTTTGAAGGAGCCGTCAGAAGTACTTTCTTGACGCCTTTAGACTTCAGGTGCAGTCCCAAGCCAGCCTCATCTTTCCAAATACCGGTGTTATCGATAACGATTGCATTGTCGATACCGTATTGGGTGTAATCGACTTGATCTGGGCCATCAGAATAAATCACTTTGATGCTGGTACCGTTAGCGCGAATCGCACAGTTTTCATGGTCAACGGTGATAGAACCGTTAAATGGACCATGCACTGAGTCACGACGCAACAGACTTGCACGTTTTTCAAGATCACCGTCACGTCCACCACGCACTACGATAGCGCGCAAACGCATTTTGTTGTTGCTGCCGTTACGCTCAATCAACAAGCGTGCAAGCAAGCGACCAATACGACCGAAACCATAGAGAACTACGTCTTGTGCAGGGATCTCGTCGGCTTTGTCCACGATATCGGCAAGTTCAGTATGCAAATAGTCTTCAACCGAAGCCCCCTTACCCGCATCTTTATGCAAGTAATTGAAAGCTAGTTTGCCAAGGTCGACGCGCGCTGGCGCCAGACGCATTTTGCTAAGGGCTTCGATAAATGGGAAGCTTTCACGTAGGCGTAATTTGATACCTTCATGACGACGGATCAAACGGTGTGCTTTGATAATGTTGATAGTGTCAACATTTAACAGAGAACGGCCATAGACCAAAATTTCCACGCCGTAGTTACGATACAAACGGCCAATTAGTGGTTGCATCATTTCGGCGTATTCCTGGCGCTCCTGCCAGCTTTGTAA
>CETC01049368.1_pt1 | contig 10738 bp, 2 predicted proteins | sample 326911 | NCBI WGS metagenome assembly CETC01 (sample SAMEA2622694, study PRJEB7988) | marine metagenome | isolation source: saline water (ENVO:00002010), including
ATTCCCTAACGGACGAAGAGATTACAGACTCTCAGTTGGAAAGCCTAGAGGATCTATTCAAGTAAAGGTAGGAGAATTTTATGAGCAACAAGCATCTATAGGCGGTAGAGGTGGATTTGATCCAAAAACATTAACAACCTTTTTAACTACACAAGCAGATATATCTACGTTTTTTCATGAAACTGCACATTATATGCTAACTGTTATGGAAGATTTAGCAGTGTCTGGTACAGCAACTCCTGAGATACAAAAAGATTTTGAAGTGTTATTAGATTTTTGGGGTGTTGAAAGTGTAGAAGCATGGAGCAAATTAGATATGAACCAAAAAAGAAAATATCACGAAGCATTTGCATATAATTATGAAATATATTTAACAGAAAAAAAAGCTGCTCCTAATAAAAATTTGCAAGATATATTTAATAAATTTGGTGAATGGGTTCGTAAAGTTTATAAATCTATTAGAGATGATTTAAATAAATTATATAGAGAAGAAAACGGTGTAGATTTACCAGTTTTAACTGACGAGGTTAGAGGTGTAATGGATCGCATGATAGCTACTGAAGAACAAATTATAGAGTCACAACGTGTGTATGGCATGAAAGCTATGTTTACTACGCAAGAAGAAAGTGGAATGGATAATAAAACATGGCAAGAATATACTGCTGCTATAAAAGAAGCACAGGATGTTGCTATCGATAAGTTAAGTAAATCTAGTATGAGACAAGTAAAATGGCTGTCCAACGCTAAAAGTAGAGTATTAAAAGATTTACAAAAGGAAGTTAACGCTACACGCAAAAAAGTTATAGAAGAAGAAACAGTAAAAGCAGAAAATCAACAAATATATAGATTAGAAAAATATTTAAAACGTGGTGAAACTATTAATGATCAAGGTGAAAAAGTTGTAGTTAAAGAAAATTACAAAATAAATGCGGATAGTATAAAAAATATCTTGCCATTTTATAACGATGCAGCAGCAAATGCATTAATTAAACAACTTGGTACAGGTAAATACGGCATGGTTTCTAAAAACGGTATGCCAGTGCAAATGGTTGCAGAAATGTTTGGATACGAAGATCCAATAAATATGATAAATGCACTAGTTGATTTAGAACCAATAAAAAATGTTATTAAAGAAAGAACAGACCAACGCATGGTTGACGAGTTTAGTAATTTAACAGATCCACGACAACAAGAATTAGAAGTACAGGAAGCATTGCATAACGAAGCTAGAGCAAGATTTATTGCAACAGAATTAAGATTTTTAGCTACTGTAATGCAACCACAAAGATTACAAGTAGCAGCAGCAAAACAAGTAGCAAAAGATATATTAGCTAAGAAAACATTAAGAGAAGTAAGACCTACATTATTTGCACGACAAGAAGCAAAGGCAACTAAAGCAGCAGAAAAAGCAATGCGTGAAGGTGATAATCAAGCAACAATACAAGCTAAAAAAGCACAATTGTTGAACAACCAATTAGCAAAAGAAGCTGTAGAAATACATAGACGTTATGACAAAGCAACTGCAAATTTTAAAAAAATATTTAAACCAGATGAAAAATTAGCAAAAACAAGAAATGTTGATATGGTTAGTGCTGCAAAAACTATATTAGCTAGTTATGGTTTTGGCCCTGCTGTAGAATCACCTAACGTATATATAGAAAAACTAAAAAAATATAATGAAGATTTGTATATAGAATTAGAACCAATTATAAGAGAACAATCAAACTTAAGAAATACTACTAATATTTTTAAAGAAGTTGATCAAATAACAAAACTTAAAGATATAAAAGATTTAGCAGTAGAAGATTTTGACACATTAGATGAAGTTATACAATCTTTATGGCATCAATCAAGAAGGGAAAAACAAATAGTGATAGAAGGACAAAAACTTGAGTTAGAGCCTGTTATAAACGAATTGGTAGAACGTATGAATGTTATGCCAAAAGCAAAAATTACTGGTGTTACTAAGGCACAGAGTAATTTAGATAAATTGCATTCTAAATTGCAAGATCAAAAAGCACGATTAAGAAGAGTAGAACATTGGGCAGATGGTATGGATGGAGCAAATGTACAAGGAAAAGGTTCTGTATTATTTCGTGAAGGTTTAGAAGCAGGTGCATTTACAAAATATATATGGCGACCAGTTAAAAATAGTCTTACAGAATATCGAACAGCACAAATTAAATTCACAAAAAAATATGCAGATATGTTAAAAGAAGTAGATTTTGGCAATAGTTTAATTGTTGCAAATGAATTTGATACGCCATACACATTTGGTTCAGAAAGTCATGGCAGAGGTAAGGTTGAACTGCTTGGAGCTATGTTGCATATGGGTAATAAAAGCAATTTAAGAAAATTATTGTTAGGTAGAAAATGGGGTAAATTAAGAGAAGATGGATCATTAGATACTAGACAATGGGATGTGTTTATTAAACGCATGGAAGATTCAAATATTTTGACAAAAAAAGATTACGATTTTTTACAAGACGTTTGGAATCTAAATAAAGAAATGCTGCCATTATTACAAAAAACACATAAAGATGTTTTTGGATATTATTTTAAAGAAATAGAAGCTAGTCCAGTTATTACTAAATTTGGCACATATGAAGGTGGTTATGTACCTGCTAAAGTTGATCCAGACATAGTTACAGATGCGGAAAGAAATGCAAAGTTAGAAGAATTAAAAACTGACTATAAAATGTCATTACCTGCTGTAGGAAAAGGATTTACAAAAACTCGTGTTGAATATAATAAGGAATTATCTTTGCATTTAAATGCAATGGTAAAACACATAGATGACGCTTTGCGTTTTGCATATGTACAACCTGCAATTACAGATGTATTAAAAATAATTAAAAACAAAGAATTTGCTACTGCATTAACTGATGTTAATCCATCTGCAATAGATTATATGTTGTTACCTTGGCTAAACAATTCTGCACGACAAAGAACAATGTTGCGTGGAGAAAACATTCCAGCAGATAATTTTTACAGAGCATTAAAAAAACGTACTGGAGTTAGTATTATGTTTGCTAACTTTCAAAATGCTGTACAACAATTTACTGGTAATTTTTTATCTGCAATAAAAGTTGAAGGAAAATTTATGCGTAGTGGTTTAAAACAATATTATGGTAACCCAAATAAAACTCAACAATTTATTGCAGAGTTATCACCTTTTATGAATGATCGTCAAAGAAATCAAATGTTTGATATACAAGATACATTAAATGATTTAGTTATAAATCCAAGTAAATACGAAAAAATACAGGCGTGGACTAATAAGCACGGATACTTTATACAACAGGCATTTCAAAATCAAGTTGATAGCGTTGTATGGATAGGATCATATAATCAATTTTTTGCTAAAAAACCTGCATCTATGCCAGATGTTGTAGCACAAAAAGAAGCTATAGCACAGGCAGATGCAAATGTACGTTTAACACAAGACAGTTTATTACCAGAAGATAGAGCAGCATTTCAAACTGACACACCAATGGTTCAATCATTACTTCAATTTACAGGTTTCTTTAATACAGTTGCAAATTTAAATGCCACACAATATAAAAAATTAATCAATGACATGGGATATAAAATTACAGGTCAAGGTAAAGAACGATTAATATATACATTTATGTTTGGTATGTATATGCCAGCCGTTGTTTCAGCTATTATTGTTAATTTCTTTGGCGGTAACTTAGGTGATCAAGATGAAGACGGATACCTTGATGAAATATTTGATATGTTTTTTGTTGAACCATTGAAATTTGGATTAGCTTTTGTACCACTCGGTAACTTATTAGCAGTGCCATTTAATGCTTTAAATGACAAACCATATGATGATCGTATACAAACAAGTCCATCTATTTCAACATTAGAAAGTGGATCTGTTGGTACTGTTAATGCGTTTCAAGCTTGGTTTAGCGATGAAAAAGAAGTAACAGGTAGACACGTTAGAGATGTATTTACATTTATGTCTTTACTTACTGCTACACCATTAACTGTATTAGGTAGACCTTTAAGTTATATAGTTGATGTTAGCAAAGGAAGAGTAGAACCAGACGGCCCATTAGACTTTCTTAGAGGTGTAGTTACAGGTAAGTCTGGACGTAGGCAAAGAAAATAAAGGTGTGACCGTAATATATAAAGTTAATTGTACTCTTAGTAGATAGGTAAATCAGTTTTATTTCATGGCAATAAATACTACGACACGCCAAACTACTGCGTTTACTAGTGGTAATAATTTTGCTTTTGGCTTTAAAGTATATGAAGTAGGCGATGTAAAGGTTATACAGATACAAACTAGTAATGGTGCGGAAACAGTATTAACTATAACTACACATTATACCGTTACTCTTAATGACGATCAAAACGCAAATCCCGGTGGTACTGTTACTTTAGTTTCTAGTGGTAGTCCGCAAAATTTAGCTACTGGATACAATATTGTTATTACATCAAAAGTCCAACCATTACAACAAACAGAAATAACAAACCAAGGTGGATTTTTTCCAGAAGTTATTAATGATGTATTAGATAAAGCTGCAATTTTAGACCAACAACAACAAAGCGTAATAGATAAAACTATAAGATTTCCCTTAACACAAACTGTTGGTGGTTTAGAAATAACAGAAAACGCATCTAATCGTGCAAATAAAATACCACAGTTTGACGGATCTGGTGACCTTATAATAGGTTTGATAACAAATTCTGGGCTTGCAGCAGACTCAGTTAATAGCAGCCAATTGGTAGATGGAAGTATTGATACACAACATATTGGAAATTTACAGGTAGACACTTCTAAACTAGCTGCTGATTCTGTTAACTCGTCTAAAATACAAGATAATGCTATAGATTCAGAACACTATGTAGATGGCTCTATTGATCGTATTCATTTAGAAGCAGACATAATAGATAGTTCTAAATTAGCTGATAACTCAGTTAACTCAGAACATTATGTAGACGGATCTATAGATCACGTTCACTTAGCTAACGATGCAGTAGACGGCGATAATATAGCAGATAACTCTATTAACTCTGAGCATTATGTAGATGGCTCTATTGATAACGAACATATAGCAGATGGTACAATAACTGCTGCAAAATTAGCAGGTGGTATAGCAGCTGGTCAATTGGCAAGTGACTCTGTTGTAACAGCTTCTGTTCAAGATGGTACAATAACTGCTGCAAAACTACATGCAGATGCAGTTATTACATCTAGTGAGCATGCAGCTGCTACAACTAACGACACATCTTTTTTAACTTCAGCAGCGGCAGACGCTAGATTTTTTAATATAAGTACTGGAGACACAATTAAAGATGGAGATACATTTCCAGATAACGATACAACTATTGCGACAACCGCCGCTATTAATGACAGAATTATTGACCTTATAAATGATGTTGGTGGTTTTACTATTATAGAAAGCGAGCAACATTTTCCTAACACTAACCCACAAGGTACTACAGGACAGGCAGCAGTTTTAAGTGTCAAAGCAGCTTCAACAGATTTAGTTCCTAGTGGTACAACTGTAACTATAAATAACGGTAATTTAGCAAACAACGCCAATATTACTATTACTGGTGTACCAAGTACTATACCTTCTGGATACGGATTTTTAGTAGAATCTACAGGTACAATTCATCAATATGCATTTCATAGATTAGTTCCAAAAGCAACAGAGGTTACAGCTGTTGCGGGTAAGGCCGTAGAAATAGGAAGATTAGGAACTGCTGCTGCGGTAGAAGATATGTCTATTTTAGGTACAACTGATGTTGTGGCTGATATGGCAATACTTGGTACAACTGATGTTGTTGCAGATATGGCGTTGCTTGCAACTACTGATGTTATTGCTGACATGAACTTGCTGGCTGTAGCTGATGTTATTAGTGACATGGATGTTGTTGCTACTAACGTAACTAACGTCAACAATGTTGGTAACAACATAACTAATGTAAACAACTTAACTAACTCAGTAGGAGCTAACCAAACATTTAACGTAACAGTACAAAACGTAAGTGGTAACAAGTATTTTATAGATGGTGTACAAACACCTGTACTGAAACTTGCTAGAGGTAAGACATATACATTTAATCTGGCTGATAGTAGCAATAGCGGACACCCTCTAGCTTTTAGAGATGGCAGCGATAATGCATATACCACGGGAGTTACGACAAGTGGAACTGCTGGTAGTTCTGGTGCAACTGTAGTTATTGTTGTAGCGGCTAACGCACCTAATACACTTAAATACTATTGCACATCGCATGGTAACTCTATGGGTAACACCATAAATGTTGTTGATGATAATGTTGGTGCGGTTCGTGCTGCTTTAACTGATATTAATAATGTTGCTGGTGCTTTAACTAACGTAAATAATGTTGGTGGTTCTATAAGCAACGTCAATACTGTTGCAAGTAATCTATCAAGTGTTAACAGTTTTGCTAATACATATCGTATAGGTGCAAACAATCCTACAGATAGTTTGGATGTTGGAGATTTATTTTTTAACACTACATCTGAATCACTTAAAGTTTATACAGGAAGTGCTTGGGTAGATGGCGTAACACAAACAGGTAACTTTGCTTTAAAAACTGGTAACACATTTACTGGTAGTAACGTACATAACGACAACGTAAAATCTATTTATGGTACAAGTTCTGATGGACTAGAAATTTTTCATAATGGCAGCGACTCTATTATTGATGACGTTGGTACAGGTACTTTAAAACTACAACTAGGTGGTGCTACAAAATTAGAAATACAATCTGGTGGTATAGGTGTAACAGGTAATATTGCCGTATCTGGTAACGTAGATGGCCGTGACGTAGCTGCTGATGGTAGTAAGTTAGATGGTATAGAAGCTAGTGCTACCGCAGATCAAACTGCTGCTGAAATTAGAACACTTGTAGAGTCAGCAACAGATTCTAATGTATTTACAGACGCAGATCATACAAAATTAAATGGTATAGAAACAGGAGCTACCGCAGATCAAAGTAATGCAGAAATCAGAGCTGCTGTAGAAGCCGCATCTGACAGTAATGTCTTTACCGATGCTGACCATACAAAACTAAACGGTATTTCTGCTGGAGCTAACGTAGGTCTTACAGACGTAGTTGGTGACACATCACCACAGCTAGGTGGTGACTTAGCAAGTAATGGTAACGATATACTTATTGCAGATGATGACCGAATTAAATTTGGGTCTGGAAATGATTTGCATATCTATCACAACCAAAGCGATTCTGTTATTAGAGAAGAAGGTACAGGTAATCTAAACATTCAAACAACAGGTGGTAATGTTGAGATAAAAACTAACACTACAGAAAACTCTGCTAAATTTATATCTAACGGAGCAGTAGAGCTATATCACGATAACACTAAGAAGGTAGAAACTACTGCGGATGGAATAGAAGTATCAGGTGCTATATTTGCTTCTGGTAAATTAGACGTTCCAGACAACGCTAAGTTAATGCTTGGAACTAGTGATGACTTACAAGTATATCACGATGGCAGTAATTCGTATGTTGCACACGATGGAACTGGAGCTTTAAGAGTTAGAGGAGATCTTGTTCAAATTACTGATATTGCAGGTGGTGGTGGCGGAAACAGTATGGCCACATTTACCTCTGGGGGATCAGCACGTCTATTTCACAATAATAATTATAAATTTGAAACGAGTGCAACTGGAGTTACTGTAAATGGTACTTGTCTCGTTGGTGGTAATCTAGAACTTAACTCAGATGCCAATATAAAAATAGGTGCTGGTAATGACCTAAATATTTATCATGACGGAACTAATAGTTATATTGATAATGTTACAGGTGCTCTTTTACTAAGAACAAACAATACAGAAAACGCTATTAAGTGTTTTGCTAATGCTCAAGTTGAGTTATATCACGACAACACTAAAAAGCTTGAAACCAATGGTGCTGGAATAAAGCTTAGTGGAACTGCAATATCCGATGTATCAGCACTTTCAGACGGTGCAACAATAACTGTTGATTATACAACAGCTTCACACTTTACTGTAACTCTTGGAGGTAATAGAACCTTTGGAGATCCAAGCAATACATCAAGTGCCATCGGTTCCAGCGGCTCCATCTTTATTGTACAAGACGGCACGGGTTCCAGAACGGCATCATTCCATGCAGATTATAAGTTTGCTGGTGGCACAGCGCCCACCTTATCAACAGCAGCTAACGCAGTTGATAGATTAGATTATGTTGTCAGGGCTGCTGATAATATACATTGTGTCCTTACTAATGATGTGAAATAATGGCTTTATTTGATACACCCAGAATGGGTGCTAGTGGAACTGGTACAGGTTACCAGATAGAAAGAAGTTTAAGATTTGACGGGAGTAATGGGTATTTAACTCGTACTCCGTCATCTACAGGAAATAGAAAGGTTTGGACTTGGAGTGGCTGGATTAAACGTGGCCACCTTAATAATGAAGATTATCTTTTCAGTTGTAATTCACAGTCTGGAAATGATGGTATAGCAGCACTTTATTTTAAAAGTGGTAATAATAGACTTCAGTTTTATTTTGATACTGATGGTTCAAACCCTTATGGAGATATAAACAGTCGTGATTATAGAGATCCTACTGCTTGGTATCATATTGTTTGGCAAGTAGATGCTGCTAATACAAGCCAAAGAATTTGGGTTAATGGCGTCGAGGAAAACGTTACAGGAGGTAACCCACCTAATTATGACTATGCAATGAATAGATCCGGTTATGCTCATGCCATGGGTTCACAAGGATGGGATGGTCATACTAATAGAGCTGATATGTATATGGCAGAGGTTCATTATAGTGATGGTAATAAATATGAAGCATCAGATTTTGGTGAGTATGACTCAGAAACTGGCGTATGGTCACCTAAAGAAAATGTAAATATTACATATGGTACTAATGGGTTTTACCTTAAGTTTAATGACAATTCAAGCAATACAGCTACAACAATCGGTAAAGATTCAAGCGGTAATGGAAATAACTGGACACCAAACGGAATCTCTGTAAGTTCTGGTGTTGGTAATGATTCTGTTGAAGATACACCAACTAATAATTTTTGTACTTTAAACCCCTTAGATAAACATTCTAGTGTTACTTTAACTAACGCAAATTTGCAAACTGCAACTACTGCAACTGCTGGGCATTATCCTGTATTTTCAACAATGTCTATGAAGGGAGGTAAATGGTATGTAGAAGCACACCTCTTAACTAATGATGGATTTTTAGGTTCAATCATGAATATAGAACATGATAATGGATCACTAAACATCGACTCAACTGTTGGAAATAATACATCGTCTGTAAATAAAGTTGGTTATGGACTATTGACTGGTAATGGAAAAAAATCACATAACGGAACTTTAACTGATTACGGTTCTGCAATTTCTGGGTCTGATGTATGGATGTGTGCTTTTGATGCTGATAATGGAAAAATATGGTGGGGTAAAAATGGTACATGGTTTGCAAGTGGTGACCCTGCTGCTGGATCAAACGCAGCTTATACAGGAATAGATACTTCTATTAGTTGGAATTTTGCTTGGCATCATTATGGTAATAACAATAATGTTTCAGTAAACTTTGGTCAGCAAGGGTTCACTCATACACCACCAAATGGGTTTAAGGCGTTATGTACAGCAAACTTACCCGACCCAACAATAAAACAACCTAATAAACATTTTGGTACTGTTCTTTATACAGGAACAGGTAGTTCACAAAATATTACTGGTTTAGAATTTCAACCTGATTGGGTTTCAGCAAAAAGAAGAGATGGTACTGCGTCTGGTAATGTACTTGATAGTGTAAGAGGAGTTCGTAAACATATTGAATGGGATAGTACTGATTCAGAGCAAACTGAAGATGCTGGAAAAAATTTAACCTCATTTAATTCTGATGGATTTACTCTTGGCGGTAGTAATAGCGGCAGCGGAAGAATTAATTGGAGTGGAAATACCTTTGTTGCATGGAACTGGAAAGCTGGAGGTTCTACAGTAACTAATAATGATGGTAATAATACATCACAAGTTAGAGCTAATACTTCCGCAGGGTTTTCAATAGTTAGTTATACAGGTAATGGAACTAATAATTCAAACGTAACAATGGGTCATGGATTAGGAGTTAAACCAGATTTAGTAATCATAAAAAATAGAGACGCATCAAAAGATTGGGTTACATGGCATAAAAATTTAGGCACTCATGGAACTTACGTTAACAATAATATATTTTTAAACAGTTCTGGAGCAGAAAATTATTACTCTGATCAATTTAGAGAAGCAAATGCATCAACATTTGCAGTTAGATCAGTAGATTCTACTAATGGTAAAGTAAATAAAAATGGTGATGATTACATTGCATATTGTTTTAGCGGAGTAGAGGGGTATAGCAAGTTTGGGTCATATACAGGCAACGGATCAACTAATGGTACGTTTGTTTTTACAGGTTTTAGACCAGCTTTTGTAATTAGTAAAAGGACAGATAGTACCTCTAGTTGGCAAATATGGGATAATAAAAGAGATATTGATAACCCAACCACACATAGACTTAGGGCAGATCTAAGTAATGCCGAGGATACAGGAAGTGTTGATATTGATTTACTCTCAAACGGATTTAAATTAAGAAATACAGGAATAAATCAAAATAATGGAACATACCTGTATTTAGCTTTTGCAGAATCGCCTTTCAAATATGCTCGTGCTAGATAAACGGGCATACACTAGAATAAAACTATGGCA
>CETC01010492.1_pt1 | contig 10737 bp, 4 predicted proteins | sample 326911 | NCBI WGS metagenome assembly CETC01 (sample SAMEA2622694, study PRJEB7988) | marine metagenome | isolation source: saline water (ENVO:00002010), including
AAAGAAAAGATTGTCAATATGGAAGCTAAAGTAGAAGCTTTAAATGAAGTTGTTTGCAAGGAATGTAAGCAAATAGAAGCATCTAACGTAGATATGTTAAGTAAGATGGAAGGCATAGAAGTTACATTAGCTGAACATGCTGCTATAATACTTAGATTAAAAGATAGGATGGGTTTATGAAACAGAAAAAGCCAACTAAGAATGAAGTTAAAACAGTAATAAACAATATGCTTGTTGAAATGTCTCAAATGTCTAGATTTATACAAGGTCTAGATACATCATTTGCTGCTTATTTAGAAATGAAAGGTGAAGATAAAAAGCTTAATGATTTTATTACAAAGAAAATAAAGGAGGCTAAAGATGCCAAGCAAAAGCAAAGCAAAGGGAAATAGGTTCGAAAGAGAAATAGTTAAAATAGCTAAAGATCATGGCTTTGAATCGCAAAGAGCTTGGGGATCTAATGGTCAAGCTTTAGGTATGCACGAAGAAGTAGATTTAACTTTAGGAAAGAATCCTAAAATGAAGATACAAGCTAAGTGCAGAAAGAGTATAGCTTCTTATCTTATACCTACAGAGCATGTAGATGCAGTTGTATGTAAAGAAGATAGAGGAGAACCTTTAATAATAATGAGATTTTCCGATTGGCTAAATATGCATTGGGGAAATTGTATGGTGGAGGATAAATAATGGCAGTACAGTTGTACCATAAACCTAAAAAAGATAACAATAAACACAATAACAAAAATCTTGAATACAAGATGACAAAATTAATTAGCCTAATAGAAAGGCTCCTTAATAAGTTAAGTTAATGAATAGCTAGGGTAAGGTGGGTTTTAACCTATCTTATCCAATGCTAGTATTACTGATTCTAAATCTCTTTTATTAACGTTTTTCTTTTGAAAAATAGATTTTTTTCTAGACTTTTTCTTTTGGCCTAGCAACCATCTTCTGTTTTCTCTTTGTTGCTTACTAGAAAATAATCCTAATTCTAGCCAAATAATATCTCTCAATCCATAACCACCACTATATACATTAGGAGCTGTATATGACACTGACCTTGCTAACTGTGAATTTATTCTAGATAAAAAGTCATATGTTTCTTGAACTGTATATTCAGTATTAAACCATTTCTTACCAGTTTTTTTATAAGTTTTAAATGCTGTATCAAATGCATTTTCCATTAACGGATCTACTTTGCCGTCTAAATTAGATTTAGCTACCATTTCATATGCGCTCATAATTAAAGGTGCATTAGGACCTAAAAATGTAGCTCCTCCTTGACCATATGTAGCTTTCATCCAATCTCTTATTAATTCACCATGAGTAAACTTTTGATAAATCTTTCCTGTAGTGTCATTTTTAATTCGGTTAATTTGATCTTCTGTTATTTCATTCGTAGCTAATTTAGCTTTAACTCTTGCATGTAAATATAAAGCTTTACCTGTTTCCATAACATCGTTTGGCATTAACTTTTCAAAATTTGTACCCAATAAAGAGCTACCACCCCATATTAAAGCTTGCAACATAGCAAATCTCATAGGTCTCATAAATTCTTCACTTTGAAAATCCCCAGCTCTTGCTGCGCCAACATTTTGTTTAGGATTTAATCCCGCCTCTGTTAACCATTTATGCATTAAACTAGTCATTTCAAATCTATAATGTGCAAACTGACCTAGCCCTATTTTAGCCATCATAGTAGCTTTATTTTCTTTTCCTGTAACACGTATAGCTTTAGCCTTATTCCAGTTAGAATATTCAAAATGCAAGTCTAATACACCACTATAAGCTAACTCACCAGCTTTATTTTCAACCCAATCATTCATTATCTTATCAGATTTATTACCATATTTTTCTTTTAAGTCTTTTTCTGTTATAATATAATCAGATCCTTTTTTAGATAATATATCAGATTCAAATCTTTTTAATATTTGTTGCGATCTCCATGTTCTACTTGTTTGATTTAAATTCATAGAAGCTAATGCAAATCCAGCTCTAAAAGTTTTACTTCTATTCCAATCTTCAACTACTTTATGTAACTTGCCAGAAATTCTACCTGCATTTGCAGCAACTCTAGCTGTTCTTGCACTCCAATTTTCTGAATCTGCTACTTGTAATTCGCCATTTTTATCTACATATAAATCTTTATCTTGAATATAAGATTCTTCTAAAGCACCTCTACTTTGTGCGCTTACATTTGCGTCTTTACCTGTTGCTATATCAAAAGCATTAGATCTGACAGTTTTTCCATCAAACCATTGTAAACCATACTTTTTTTGTTGTCTAATTAATTTAGTTTGATTGTCATCTGCTGATCCTACATTCTTATAAAAATTAGGAACGTCTTTGAGCATAGCTTTATATCCAAACTCAATAAATTCATAAGCTCTTTGCGTAGCATTTCTTGCTGCAGATCTAACATTTCCACCCATTAATCTAAAATATGTAATAGATTGCATAGTTCTCATTATATTTTCTATATGACTACTTCTGTTAGGATCTATCTGTTGTATATCAGTATAAACATCATTAATAAGATCTAGCATCCCATTTGCTGATTCTATTAAATCTTTTCTACCTTTTTCTTTAGCAGGGTTTAAATGATCACTAACAATAGCTTTATGTGCTTTTGTAAAATTATCCTTAACATGAGTTCTATAGTTAAATATACCTACATCACTAACATATTTATTTAAAAAGAAATATGGATCAGCATCATAAACAGGATTAGCTATAGGATTCCTACCCTTTGCTACATTAGTTATGTCATCCCAACTATTTATTTCAGCTCTTATTTCTTCAGATAGACTTCTATCATGATTTTGTACAGATGATTCTATTTTTTTTATAGTTTTTAATAAACCTAACGAATATTGAGACATATAATGTTTAGAAAAAGCTAGTTTACCATTAGTAGAGTATTCATTTGTCTTAAAGCCTAGTTTTAAAAAATCCCTATCTGATGCTAAATTTTTATAATCAGTAGTTACGCCTTCTTCGTCTATTTGTTTTTGAAATTCTATATTTTTTATTAGTCCTTCTACTTTATCTATAACGCCAGATGCCCATTTAACATCTTTTTCTTTAGCCATAGATTTAATTTTTTGCAAACCCCTAACAAGACCTAAAGCTCCTGCCTTTCTAATGTTCTTATAATTTTCTCTCATTTGTTCTAAAGATTTTCTTTGAATAGGAGTTAATTTAGTTCCATCAGAATTAGTTATTGTTGCAATGTCAGCGCCTTCCATAACGCTATTCATCATTTTAAATGCTTCACCAGAACCTGTCTCATAAAAGCTTTTTATCATATCTCTATTTTCTCTTAGTTTTTTAGATAAAACTTGTTTATTTTTAAGAGATGGTGATCTTAAATACTGTTGTTGTAAAGATGAATACTCATCATATAAGTTTCTAAGTCTTTTATGCTTGCTCAATTTCTTTTTTAACTTACTAAAAAATCCTTTTTCGCCTGTATTTAAAGCTAAATCATTTAAGTTTTGTAGAAATTCATTAACATTCTTAGTAGAATTAACTGTATAATCCCTAAAGAATGATGTTTCATTTACTAAATTCTTTTCAAATCTTTGCAACTCAGGAAAGTTTTGCATAGCTCTTCTAGGCAAATGAAATTTAGATGCAAAAATACCTTTAGGTTTAGAAACTAAATTGTCATAGTATTTTAATCCAAGCTCAAATCTTCTAACGTGCTTGTAGTTTACAGGAAATTCAGATGGGTTTATACTAGGTAGCTTTGTATATTTTTTCCAAAGCCATTCAAATGTTTCTGGATTATTATAATTAGCATCTTTAATATTTTTATAAGCTCCTGATGCAAAATCTTTAGCTATTGATTCCATCTTATTAGCTATATTATTTTTATCTTCAGGACTTAAATCTTTGTCCCCTTCTAGTTTTTTTCTAAAAGGATTTAATCCACATAACCATGTACTCATAAATATTCCTTATTTACTTTTATAACAACTAAATTTATCTCTAACCATAGAGGTGACATCTTGCCTAATGCCTTTTCTTTCGCCCATATCTTTATTATTTATAGCATCTACTTCACTAACAAATACTTTTTTAGTTCCAAAGTTTCTTAAATTGCCATCTTTACCTTGAACGTATTCAGTTTTGCCCCATTGTTTATCTATAGGTATATTAGCAGCTTCCATAACTTTTGATGCTTTGTATAATATAACAGGATCTACACTTTTACCTGATGTTGCATAATCTATCATAACTCTTGCAGCATCTTTTTGTATCTTATCTTGCACATCTCTTTTGTTAAATATATCTTGATTTAAATACTTTTGACTAGTCATAAAGCCATCTAAACTAGCAGGTTCTGTATACATATTAGATGTTATATAGTCAACATTTACATTAGGATTTTGCGCAGACATAAAATGTGCATTTTTTAAGAAGTTAATATCATCTAATAATTCATTTGCAAAGTCTTTATAACCACTTTTAGGTTTAAACTCTCCAGATCCAATACTAGCTAATAATCCCATAATAGGCTCATGTAAGCTATTTTGTGTATATACATAATCAAATACAGCTTTTTTACTTTGATTGTCTGTTATGCTCCTTATTGATATTCTATTATTAGATACATTAGGAACTAACATTCTTAATATTATAGCTTTTCTTTCTACATCAGATAGTTCTAAATTATTAAATATATTATCATATAAAGCTTGTCTTCTCTCTATTACATAGTCTTCAATACTAGTTCGCTCAGCTGTTCTTTTATCATTAAGCTTTATTACTTCGCTTATAATTTTATTGTATTTTTCTTTAATATATGTATTAGCTTCATAAGAAGATATTCTTTTCATAACATTATTATTATCTCTTATAACAGGCAAACCTGCAAAAGCTTCAAATAAAACTCTAAGACCTCTTTGCTCTTCTCCATTAGTTACTTCAAACCTTCTACCATTTTTTATAGCTTTATCTTTAGATCCTATAACTTGTACATTTCTTCTTCCTGGTCTAATAACTTCCTTTATTTTACCAACAGGGTTTATTATAACAACAGGCACTTTTTCATAATTTTTGTAATCACCTACACGTGAAAACTTAACAGGTACAGTTTTAGGAGGTTTGTTAAATTCTTCTCCCATCATATAAGATGCAGACTCTTCCATCATTATTCTTAAATCTTGAACTCTAGCTAACTTTTTATTTAAAGATTCCAATTCTTTGCTTGGTTCTGTAGACTTTTCAAATCTTTTTAACTTGTCTATTTCAAACTCTAAAGCTGTTTCTCTAGTCTTTAAATCTATTATTTTTAAATATTTAGATTCATCAGCTACAAACTCATTTAGAGCCATATTAAACATTTTATTGTATCGTTCTGTTGCTGTAGTTCCTGGGATATTAGCATAACCATTTTCTAAGTATTCTATTATTTCATCTTGCGTAGACCTAGCTTGACTAGAGCCACCTTCAGAATTTAATTTATTTTGATACAGCTCATGCATAGATTTCATAGCTATATCATAAGGATTAGATGAATTTGCAAAGTAATCTTTTGCAGCTTGTAATCCAGGTTGCATATCTATTCTAGGATCTATTCCCCATTTTTGAGTAGGAAGTATAGTTTTTTTGACAAACTCTACAAAAGCATTATTATAGCTTTCTAGTGATGCAGCTCTACTTTGACCAGAAGGATCAGTTTCCATACCTTGATTGTATTTTAAATATTTATTTAATGGTACTATTAATCTATTTCTAACAGCTTCTACTATTGGTCTATTTGCAGGCGCATCTACATTAAAATCATCTGATTGTATTTTTATAAAATCACCTTTTTCATTTCTATATCCTAATTCAAATATACCATCTGCACCAAACATAACTTTAGTTTGCATATCTGTTATAGCTTCAAAGCTAGCATCAAATTTAGAAGGAAGTTTATCATAAATATCTATAAACTTAATAGCTAATTTACCAATATTATCTACAGTAGTTATATATTTTGCACCTGTATTTAGTCTTAGTTCCATAGTTTTAACTTTAGGTCCTAATCTATTAGTTTCCATTGTTAATACTGTAGAGTTTCTTCTAAACATATTAGATAAATATGTAGCTGTTTGATGCATTTTTACAAATTGACCTTTAGCATTGTTTACTTCAGTAACTAACATGTCTGTAGTAGGATCAGCATCAAATAAGTTTACAATAGTATTTGCATATGAATTAGGACTATCTATATTAGGATCAAATATTTCATTTATCTTTCCATCTATATTGTTAGTTCCTTCTATATATCCACCTATTCTACCTGCTTCTCTCCAAAATCTTCCAGGTGCAGCTACATAATTAAATGATTTGTCAAAGTCAAAATCAGCATCTTGTGGTTTTATAGCATCACTATGATTCATTCTACTTACATTACCAGAGTTCTTATCTACATGCGATCTTTTGACACCACCAACTTCTTCAACTGCCATTTTACTTATAACAACATCACCCATCATATTTCTAGGCTGTCTACTATTTAACATGCCAATAGCCATATTTTTGTCAAACTCTTTTATTATTAAATTAGCATCATTTAATGTTGTATGCGTATCAATTAATAAATCACCATTAGCATCTTTTTGCGATAATGCATCTGATTCTTTTTTTATAGCATTGTCGTAAGTCTTTTTGTTAGCTTTTTTATCGCCTTTTAATATTGTTCTTGTATCTATATCTATAAGATTACCACTCTCATCAATATACCTACCTTCTACTTGTAAATATTTCTTTCTATCTACATTAAAAAAGTATGCATCTGCTGTTCTTGAACTACCATTTTCAGCTGTATAGCTAACTCTTTGTATTATAGCATTATGAGCTGTATTTGTAGCAGGATTATCGCTTGGTATAAATTTCTTTTGAGCTGCAAAATATGAAGGTAAAAATTCTCCAAAGTATTGTACTGTAGGCCTATCTCCTACCTTAGATCTTACTGTAATGTCAAGATTACCCATGTCTGCTGTCATAACATCTAAAGAACCATTTTCAACTTGACCACCAGCTATATTTCCATTATTCATAAAGTAGCCTATTAAATTGTCGTTTAAACGCTTAATAGCCCAGGGCTCTAGTAATAACCCATTTCTTGCTAAAACTGATGATATAGCGCTATTTATAGACGCAGGATCACCACTATCTGCTCTAGCACCAAATACTTTCTGCGCTAAGCCTGTTCTAAAGTAAGGATTGTTATAGCTATTTTGTATTCCTGCATTTAAATTGTTTATTTTTTGATCTAAATTTATCCACTCTCTTATTCCTGAGTTATTTGCCATATGAACTGCAGCATTTGCACCTACTAAAGGATTGTGTTCTTTAGATATAGTTCTTAAACTTAAAGCTTCTAATGGTATTTCTACCAATCTGTTTGGATCTGTTATGTTAGCTCTATTGGTTATATAGCTATCCCAATTTTGATCAAGATTATCTGTACCTTTAACACCTGAATAGTTGTTATCATTATATTGCTCACCTGCTTTTGGTTTAATAGAATTAATTTTATTAGCAGATTTAAAAGTTATGGCATCTATTTTTAAGTCTTTCATTATGTCGTCTAACAATGGATTATATTTAAATGCTGTTTTTCCAAACCATTCTTGCACTCTTCCATATGTACTGCTAGATTTATCAATGTCTACTACAGAATGTGTTATTGTAGGTTTTATTCCTCCAGATTTAAACCCTGTAACTTTATTATTTATATCTGTTCTAACCATTTTAGGACTCAATCCTATCATAGCTAAAGATGCTAAATAAAAATCTTTAGAAACAAACATTTCTCCGTCTACTATAGATTTAGTAACTTCTGATATTCTTTTAATCTCTCTATCATATGTATCTTGATCAATAAGTTTATTAGCAAGCTTATCATCTAAAGATTTAGTAGCTCTATCTAAAGAACTAAATATATTGCCTAGTTGATTTCCATTTGCATCTGTTAATATAGCTTCATCATCTATTGATAAAGTTTTTAATTTTCTAAAGTTACCATTTGCATCAGGAGTAACCCAATCTTTTATATCTTCATATACGCTTTTGTATAAATCGGAACTAGCATTTTTATATATTACCCCTGTTTTAGCTCTATTGCTTTCTGTTGGTATATACCCATTTTTAGTTTCATTTAACTTATCTCTTTTAAATCTATTCTTTATATATTTATGATTTAAGTCTATTTCTTCTACTCCAACAACTTTATCTATAGCTCCTGGCATATTTAAAATCATTCTAGTTAACTTAATAGCTTCTACTACAGAATCATCACCATTAGATAAGTTTCTTATATTGTTTAGCTTTTTAAGTATATTAGCATGTTTTTCTAATGTTACATTGCCATCAAGTATAGCTTCTAAAGTCTTAAACATTAATCCGTCTTTACCAAATTGCTCTTTAATGTTGTCATGCAAAGAACCTTTAAATTTATCTACTCTAACTACTATAGAAGTTGATTCATTCATAGGTATTATTCTATATCGCTCTACCTGATCAGCTTGTGAAAAGTTTGTCCTTTTAATCTCTTCAATAGTGTCTGTTTTATAAAGCTCTGACTTTCCTTTTGCATTGCTTATTTTAAATCTACCACTTTGCAAGCTAGTGTTATAATCTAATAACTTATTACCATTTATATCTCTTATAACATTTCCATTTTTATCTACACCACTTCTTTCAGCTAGGTATATAAAATCTTGATTAGGATCTAAAGCTTTTATAATTCCACCAAATCCTCTATCTGATGTCTCTCCTATAACTTTATACCCTTGATGTAATTTATTGTTTTTAATGTCTATTTTTACTGTTTTAATAGGTATTTTAGAAAAGTATCCCGAAACTACAGAATACAAATCGCTATCCATTTCAGCTTGGCTAGGTCTACTAGCTTCATTCATGGCCATTACTTCTGATTGCATTCTTATTTTTATAGGATCAACAATTAGTTTATTAAAATTATCATTATCTAATGCGACATCACCTGATAAATTTTTAAGAGTTTGTACAGCTTTAAATGCTTGTGACATTAATTGTTGATTAGACTTTAAAGTTTCTGGCAATCTATATATATCACCTAGAACATCTTCAGCAAACTTATTTATATCTGCAGATGCTATTCTTCCTGTCCTATCTATGTCAAATATCTTATCTAAATCACTAGTAGATATTTTATATTTTGTAGAAAATTGAGCTGTAGTAAGTTTAGTTATTTTATCTTGTATATCTTTTTCAGGTATATTATAATTAGATATTTCTTCTTTAATAAAGTCTTGTATATTGGCTTCGCTTAAAACTATTTGTCTAGCTTCGCTTTGTATATCTGTAGATATTTTAACTATCTGTCTTGCATACTCTAATCTATCTGAATTTTTAGGGTTATAAGAAAGCATGTTTAGTATATTTCTTATATCACTTTCTTTTTTGCTAGCAGCCCTCAATACATAAGGATTATTTTCTATTAAAGCTGTCTTTAGTGTCTTTCTTAAATTTAATGTAGCTTTTTTATTGTTATATAATTCTGATAATTGCTTACTGTACCTATCTTTAATATTTGTGTCTAAGTTATCTGCACCCATTAGAATGTTTTCTATTAGCAATATATCTTTTTCCATTTGTGAAAGATTTTTATCAAGCACATCTACAGTAGCTCTAGCTTTACCATTAGACCAGTTATCCATAGCAGCTTCACCAGTAGCTAATGATTTTTGTAAAGACTTAATCCAGTCACCGTCTTTTGCTTGTAATACAGTATCGTCAAATCCTACAGGAGCTTTAGCTAATTCTACCTTATTGACAATTTCTTCATAGTGTTCTTTAAGCCTTTTAAACATTTCAGGACTAATACTATTGCTTTCCTTAGCAGATATTAATAATTTTTCTACAGCTCCTAGTGAAGGGAATATGGGTTTAACACCATCTTCTTGATAGTTAAATCCTACATCTTTCATTAGTGTAACTAAACTTGCTTTAACATCTATGCCTCCAGGTATATCATTTATACCTATTTTACTTATAGCTTTTTGTGTTATATAGTCTTGAAAGTCATTATAAGCATCAGTATTGCTAAATAAATCCCCTGTAGCAGATTCTATTTTTTCTTTTAAAGCAGTAGCTTCATCAAATGATATTACCTTACCATTTTTAGATAGTATATTAGGATTTAAAGATTTAATAGCTGATTGTACTTTATCTAAAAATTCTACTACCTCTCCATAGTTTTCTGTTTTATCACCTTCTTTTCTAACTTGTAGCTTACCTCTTGTAAGTAAGTATTGGTTAATAGCATCTTTAATAGATTCTGCATCATTTATTTTTATACCATGCTCAGAGCCATCTGTAAATAATTCATATGCTTGTCTTCTTTGTTGATGTTTTAATAAGTCAGAATAAGACAAACTCCAAACAGGATTTATTAAAGCTAGAGGATCAAATTCCTTAGACTTTTTCCAGTTATCTCCCCATATATGACTCATTAAAGACTCTGTAGATCTAATAAATTGTTGCTGAGCTTTAGCTATTTGTTCTTTGCCTAAATTAACTTCTGAGGCTCTTAATTGTTGTCCTTCAACTATCCATCCATTTTTTCTTCCCATACCATACAATACATCAACAGTTTCTCTGATTCTATTGTCATTAAAATTAATATTAGTAACATCAGGCATTACTAATACACCGTCTTCATTATACCTATTTACATCATATGGTAACTCTAATTCG
>CETC01070218.1_pt1 | contig 10736 bp, 8 predicted proteins | sample 326911 | NCBI WGS metagenome assembly CETC01 (sample SAMEA2622694, study PRJEB7988) | marine metagenome | isolation source: saline water (ENVO:00002010), including
CCACCAGTTGCTCCACAGTCTGAGGCTTTTAGGTTTACAACGTGCTTCTTTTTGTCATCCTTCTTTACAGGCAGAAGCATAAAGAAATCGTCTGAACCTAATCGGTTTTTGGCTGCTTGGTTTTTCATTCCCCATACCAATCTTTACGCGACCATGTGTCTGCCAAGTGAAGGTTAATTGCGATTTCTCCCTCTTTTCCTTTTCCTCCCGGCATATATTTTATTTCTTTGTCAACGATTTTGTAAGACATATCGTTGGGCAAGATCACCTCTTTCTCATCATCGAACTTCGTATAGTCAGAAAGAACTGGGTATCCAAATTTTGTATCAATTACAAGGTTGACAGATACTTTGTCGTGTTGGCCGTATCTTCCCATCCCGGCAAACTTGCCTGCTGTTTCCTTGTCTCTTGTTGCCGACAAAAACCCGTGAGACTTAAATTCGTCATCTTTGTTTGCGTCAAACAATTCATTCCACCACTTGTCCCGTTTTCTTAATTCCGGGCGATCTGACCCAAGATAGAATTTTGCTCCTCGATAGAGCCGGTGGGTTTTTTTGTCTTTAGTTATGTAGCCTTCTGATAGATTTTGCAAACTCTCGTACAGTTTTTCAGCATCTACGTCGGGGTCTTCTATTTGATTCCCTTGTCCTCTTGCATACTGCTGCGTGTACCAATCTGTGCTTGTGTAATCATTAATCGCATCTATCTCGTCTGTTCCAATCCAATAAAAATGCCCATCGGGGTGGTGGTGCATATTGTTTATTGAAAGGTCTGATAGATCCCCTTGCTCCATACCTTCGCCATCGAATTTGAAGTTTGACAGCAGGCTTTGGTTGTCTTCTTCCAAGGGTGTAACCTTAAAACCACGCCAAGTCTTGTCTTTTCTGCTTTCCAAAACCCTAATCATTTGGTCCCGCGTTCGGATTCGGTCCCAATCCCCTACGCCAGACTGATCTTCCCCTCTGTCAATGTATCGTTCTTGAAGTTGCAACTTCCCATCACCCGTGGCACAAGTGTTTCCTTGGCTGAACCCTCCACCGCCGGGACCCGGCCCACCAGTTGCTCCACAGTCTGAGGCTGCTTTGTAGTTCTTGCCAATCTTCGGATCGTCTTTGTCAAAATCTCCAGCATTGACCTCTGCTGATTTGATTTGCTTCGGATCGAAAGCAACATATTCGTCGCCATAAATTGCGCCGTCATATCCTGCGGCTTTCAGGTTTTCTGTGATCTTCCAAGAGGGATACTCTGTGCGCAAATAATCAGAAGGGGTTGGAATTTCTAAAAAATCAAACTCTCTCTCGTAATGCCTCCACACGTCTGTTTTCATAGCCTCGCGGGCTTTTTCTTTGGAGTCGTAATAAAACTTGTTTGGTTTTCCATCGTCATCATAAAAGAAATTTGTCCAGCGTTGATTTATCTCGCCGGTTTGTGAAATACCAAGGCTTTCCGGCAATGTGTCTGTGTCAAGCGTTGCCGCATATCCCATAGATGCGCCGGTCCGACCGTCTACAACACCGTTTACTTTTACATACTCCATAACAACGGGCATTTCTGTTTTGTAATCTTCAAGTGCCGAAGAAACCTTGTCTGTAAGCAAATTTGCCTTACGCAAATCACTTTCCATTGCAAGGAATTTTTCTACGTTGCTCATGTCGGACGACGTTTTACCGGTGAAGTCCATCGGGTTGTCCATCTTCAGATAAAAGCCGTGCGTGTTTGGTCCGTAGTAACTTGCTTCGCCTCTTCCGGTTCCAAAACTTGGTCCGGTATATCCGACAAAGTAAAAACCACGGCCATAAAAGCCTGCGTCTGTTCTGGTGCCAATGGTTTGCGGATCAAACACAAAGTCTTCGTCTATTTCAGCCGCTGTTCCGTGGTAAACAATAAGCGGGTTTCCATCATCATCCAAGACTTTTGAATCACCAAACCACTGCTTAAACTCAGGAGTTTGCTGTTGTTGTTTTTGTTTTTCTTCGTCAGTGCTTGGTACGCCGTTTGGCTTGCCTGAAGAACCTGATCCAGTTGCGCAATCGTTACCTTCACGGAACCCTCCACCGCCGGGACCGGGGCCACCCGTTGCGCCACAATCTGAAGACTTGGTGATGTTTGGGTTGTCAGGGTCAAAATCCCCACTGTTGCCAATTGAAGACTTGACAAGAGATGGGTCCCAAATCGCCAAGGTCTGATGATCGCGTGAACCTTCACCTAAAGTTTCTGTAATCCAGACACCATCGTAGCCCATTGACCTAAGAGACTTTGCTACATCTTCGTTTTCGTAAACAAACCAATTGCCATACTTGTGTTGGCCTTTGTCAATCCACTTGCTAAAACTCAAACTTGGGTCTTTTTTGTCCAAGAGCCTAAGCGTTGGTTCAACCTTTTTGTAATCACGCGGAGGGTAAAACACTTTTTGGGGCGCAGCATAAACCGGAATAACTCTAATGCCCATGGTGTGGCTTGCTCTTGAAGCACTGGAAAAACCGGTTTCTTTTCTAAGTTGTTCTGAAGCCCTTTCACGTTCTGGACCAAACGCTTCATACCATTCGTCGTATTTTTCATCAGAAGACGTTTTGGGACTGCTTTCCAAACCTAGTTTTCGGTTAGTTCTTTCTACGGCTTCTTTGTTCAGTTCGTCTTGCCTTGCAGAAATCCTTTCGATGCTTGCTACAACATCAGGCTCAGGCTCACGCAAGCCCCCAATTCCTTCGGGCCATCTCCCAGCGAATTCAGGACTTGTTGAAAGGTAGAATGCCGATCCGGGAATGCGCTTTCCTGTCTCAAACGCATCGAAGGTTTTTTTGGTCCCGTGGTAAAACTGTACCGGCTCGTCATCACTAGAGTAACGCACGCCGTTGCCAAACCACTCCTTAAACTCTTGCGTTCGTGTTTGTGGGTTATCTTTTAGTTCTTTAGGCTTAGAACCCAACGTCGCACCCGGATCACCGATTGTGTCTCGGCTTTCCAGAGAAGCACCAGATGCGGGCATGTTGCCGGTCCAGATTTCGTCTTTGTGTACTGCAACAGAAAAGTGTGCCGTTTTGTCGGTCCGCCCCCACGGCAGTTGAAACTCGTCGTCAATTCTCACCTTGCTGGGATCAATGCGGACCTCAACAATTGCCTCTCCATATTCCAATGCGCCCCTTTTTGTCGTAGAGAAAAAAACCTCATTGGTGTTTTCTTCTGATATGAAGCCTTCATTCTCAATTTTTTCTGCGTTCTCTTTGGTTGTTCCGTGGTAAACGGTAATCTTTCCGTCAACATCAACGGGAATGGTATTTCCTTCTTTGTCTTCTAGTTTGTTGCCGTCTTTGTCTTCCGGTATCCGCCTACTTTCCTTTTCGCCATCACCGCGTGCGCAGTCATTGCCCTCGCGGAATCCGCCCCCGCCCGGACCGGGACCGCCGGTTGCGCCGCAGCCAGAACTCTTCAGCCGCTTTTCTTTGTTGAGATCAACAGCAACAAGTGTGAAATCGTAGTTGTCTTTTCTCATCACATGTCCTGTTCTTCTAGTTCAACTTCAAGGGTCAGTCTTTCTCTGGGCTTTGAATCCTTGCCTACTTTTTCTTTTACCAATCGCCTGCTGACCACGTTGTAGACATTGCCCTTTGGGAGCAACACCTCAGCCTCACCCGGAACATTTGACCAGCGGCTTATTCCAACGCCATTCTTTGCTTTGATCTTCAAAAAGATCCGGGTGCTGGCATTGCCATAAAACGATCTTGGAACTACGGGGTCGTAACTCGTTGAACCCATGCCTGTGAAGGTAAAGGAATCTTTGTACATCAAAGAATCATATAGATCCTTTGTGTCGTTGCTGTCTACGCCAATTCCCCGGTAAACAGTCACTGGTTTTCCATCTCTCCTAATCGTTCCAGACTCCGCAGCGAATTGTACTGCTTCAAATATCTCCTGCCCTTTGTACGTAACATTGTCTTGCAACTCTTCTACCGCTTGCCTGACGCTTGCGTAATCTCCACTTTCCGGCTCATTCCAAGCGTCAGTAAATTCGGACAATTTGCTTCTTACTTTCGCCCACTCCTCAATAGTTAATTCCGCCTTATATAGATCGCGGATACTTGGTGGTTGTCGAGAGTCATGTCTTCCGGGGACGTAGCCAGTTGCTCTATTTTTTGCATCAAGCATTAAAGATCGTACTTCGTACAGTTTGAATGCTAAGTCCTCTGTTTCGTCTGCTACGAAGTAGGCGGCATCGGTGTTTATGAGTTCGTTGCTTTGCAGTTCCTTGGATGTGTCTTCCAGTTTGTAAAGACCATCCTCCAAATCCCCAAGATACGCCGCCTCTTGCTGAGTAAAGGCTGTTCCGGGTTCTTTGTCTCTTAGAACACCAATGAAGTCTTTTGCCTCATCAAAATCAACAGCATTTTCAAGGGCTTCCATTTGCGGCATTGCGTGGTCTTTGTAGTCCGCCGCGTTTCTGGCGTACTCGTTAGCCATTGCAGAGCCGTTATCAGTCGAATACTCTTGGATTGCCCAAACCTCATCATCTATCTCAAGGTTGCGTTCGTCTGCCTGTAATTCGCTGCGCTCATTGAAAGTCATGAGCATTTCTTTTTCAAGATTCCGGATACTGTCTTCTTTGTCGATTATCTCAATCACATTGCCATCTGGGTCAGCCTCTGCTTCCTCATCTGTAATTGCTCTGGCCCATTTTTCTCGGCTTCTCTGGTTATCGAAATCCTGTGTTTTTCGATACTGCTCTGCGTATTCATTTTCGTTTAGATCCTCTGGCTTTTTTCTTTCAATTGGTTTGGCTGTTCCCCGGCGTGTTTCGCCGCGTGTTTCCCCACCATCACCGGCTGCGCAAACATTGCCATGTGTAAAGCCCCCGCCTCCGGGTCCGGGTCCACCCGTGGCTCCGCAATCCGATGCCTTGGCATTTGCCACTCGATTTAAGTAGCGATTGTTAAAGACGAGCATGTTCAGCCTTCTTGGTCTTTTTCTTCCTCGTCGCCACCAAGAAAACCCTCAACCGCCTTCATAACTCGGTCAAGAATTTCCTCTTCAGACAAATCAGACATTGGACCAAGGTTGAACATCTCTAGTTTCTGCTTTTCATCTGGCACTGATAGTCTCCATCTTTCCAAGGTCAAAGATAGCCTCTTGATCGTTTTCCTTTGCCACCTTCATCGCATCTTCAAGGTTATCACTGACGATTGAAATGTCAATATAAACCTTGTTGTTGTCCTTGTCCCACCATCCGCCTAAGTGAGCATTTGGCCTTCTCAGCGTGTCGATGTTCTTTCTAATGTAATCACGCAATTTGGGGCGTAGGTCTTTGCGCCACTTGTCGATGCTGAGGTCGCCTTTTTTCGGCGTGGTCACATCAACAACCATTTCGAGTTCTTTAAACGGACTAACTGCGTATCCTTCGGTTGGGGAGGTGTTGTTGACTGCGTTGTAGGTAAAGCCGCCTTCTTCATGGATTTGCCGCACAAGTTTGGATACCCTCTTTGGCTGGGACGCTTCTGTGCTGGAGACAGTTCGCTCCCTCCCACCGCAATCGTTGCCCGGCTTGAATCCACCACTGCCCGGCCCCGGTCCGCCAGTCGCTCCGCAATCCGAGGCTTTGATCAGGTGGCCCAAATAATTGGAATCTCTAAGCCGATCCAAGTTCTTAATCATCTGCGTTTTGCGTCGGAATGTGATTGAATCTTGGTTTGTATCGCAATCGTCTTGCAGGTCTTTGATGATTCCATCAACAGCCTTGCCGCACATTTCTCTGGCAATTGCTACAGCCTGATCATGCTCGTATCCCTCATCCATTAGAACCCCGATCTTTCCTGAAACACAGGTATCGGTGGCTTCATCCTTGACCATTACCCCGTCTTCTTCACGTCCTTCGGGGTCTTCGCAGTCATCTGCACAATTCTGCTGCGGAAGTTGGTTCAGGGGATTTTTGGGGTCTTTACTTGGTGATTCACCTTCGACCATCCTTGCCGCATTTGATTCGGGTATTCCGGTTGCACTGATAACCAGCCTTGCTGCGGTTTCAGATAGTTTGCCCTCACGTACACGCTCAAGCGTATCGTTGACGGCAGAAATCTGCTGTCCATTGAGGGGCTTGCTTTCACTGGGAAAGATTGTCTCTGTAGGTCCAGCATGTGAAGCAAGCGCGTCCTTCTGGTCTGCACTGCCAAACTGATCTCCCCCTTGAGGATTCTCAACTTGGAACATTTCGCCCTGCTCCTGCCCAAGAAGCCCCGCCATTGGATTCTGCATTTGGCCCATCTGGGCCATCTGAGAGATTGGCATTCCATTGATCAAAGGCTCTTCGGCAACCTCTTGTTCGTATGGATCACGGCCATCTTCCTCTCTTGCCTCGTTCAAGGTCATCAGTCCAGAAGCAACCAAAGCGGTGCGTTCTGACAACTCAAATTCCTTATCTGCTGGTACTGGGTTGTCGTAAGCCAGCACCGCATCGTCGCCTAGACCAAACATCGGCAGGAACGTCTGATTGAGTACATCCTCGTCCATTCTGAGCAGCGGAAGGATTGTTCCTTCTCGCCATTGGCTGTACCCAACTCTGGCACTTGCAAGGTTGGGGTCATTTGCTTTCAGCAGACTGACTGGCACACCAAATACAGCGGCAATCTCCTCAACCACATCCTCTCGTCCTGCCAGATCCTTCGGCGGGAAGTTGAGGGGTTGTAGTTGAACATCACCGGTCATGGTTAGGAAACTGCCCGCCTTCTTAGTGCCTTGCAACTGCTCTTGTACATATGACTCAAACCGTTCAAGCGATTGAGTGGTTGCGCCATTCTTGACAATCACCGCGTAATCCGGCCTTGCCATGTTTGAGAATGTGGCCTGATCCATTTCGTGGATGGCTTGGTTTACGTTGATAGTTCCCCATGCGGCTTCAACCTTGCCCATCCCGTAAAACAAATCGTTTGGATTGGGCCGCCTGAAGTGGATGACTTCATCAGGCATAAACTCCAAGTCTTCGTTGCCCGGTGCGCCATACGTATAAGACTTGATAAACCCATCACGGTCTGGATTCACATATGTCCACTGCGATGGCATCGGCCACAGTTCTGTAGGTATGCCCAGCCGCTCATCACATATAACCGATATGTATGCATTGCCGGTCAGTTCACCATATAGAATCCGCAGAGTAGTCAAGTCAAACCCATTGAAATGCGGGTTTGCCTTACTGAGCAGATCAGTAACTGGGTGGCTATCTGTGACCTCTTCAAAGTCGCTTCCAAACTCAACCAGTTTTCTGATTGTGTTCACAGATGGGGATTGGTTGGTGTCTCCAAGCAAGTAAGACTTGCGCCCCCGGTTGACTTTTCGCGTGTTGAATGCCTTGGTCCTGCCCTTGTCATTTCTGACGTAGAGCCTGAGCGGAGTCGAGGCACAGGCATATGCGTTTACGTTGGCAGCAGCATAAACCCATGAACCGAAAGCCTTGACAGCAGCCTTCTGATTGAAGGGCCACTGTTTTGCCCCGTACTGGCCTGTACCCTCCAGTATGCGAATAGATGCTTGATTGTACTGTTGCGTGCTGAAAAGCCGTTTCATCCATTCGATCATTAGATCACCCTATATGAGAATGCGGTGCGGAGCCGGTTAGTGTATCCGTGCCAAGCCAAAGCCAATGCACAAACCCCATCGTCGAAGCATCCTGATGGAGCCTCGTAACGCACACCGGTCCTTGTGTATTCGTACTCAAACATTTCCAGTTCTGACCTTAGCCAGCCATCTGGAAATCTAACTTTTGTCGTCTGTATTCCAACGGCCAGTCCTTCCATAATCTGCTGTTTACTGTGCTGCGTAAACTTGAACCCCTCGGCCAATGGACACTTCGACTGCAAGGTTTCGACTACTGGGTCGCCTACGCCTGTGCTGTCAATGATTGCCATTGATTCACCAATCATGTTGGCTAACTTCACAGATGTTAGCGACCAGTCGCCCTGCCACCTTTCAAGTCGGCATATACATCCTTCTTCGTCCAAAGCACACGCAACAGTGAAATCTTGGCTCTTTGCGAGGTCAACTCCCCACATCACCGGGTCTGTTGGTTTCATTGGAGCAATGCACTCTGCTATTGCCTTAAGATTGAACGGGCATCCGCCATCGTCTGCCGGAACCCCCTCGTATTCCTGAGCAAAGATTTCGGGGGGCAGTTCACGTCTGGCCTCTGCAACCTCTTCTGGCGGCATGTGCGGGTTAGCCAGAGTGGGCAGCCTCCAAGACTTCCACCCCTCGCGTTTGCCGTCTTGTCCCTGAGCAAATAGCCGCTGGAAGAAGCCTCTCCCCTTCGGCGTACCCAAGAACCAAGCATCACCCTTGAAATCCGTAAGCGTCGGCCTGAGAGCCTGCTGCCAGATTTCATCCAGATCCTTAACCACGCCTGCCTCATCAATGATGACCTTGCTGTACTTTCGGCCACGCCCTGCGTCTTTGTTGTCCAAAGACCAAACCTCTAGGGAGCCGCCTGTCAGCGTTTCCATCCTGCCTTCGATTCTGTTGTCTGTCGTCAATATGGGCCTCAACAACACCTTGAGATCCCGCCAGACCTCGGCACTGTATTTGTACGTAGGGCTGAACCACCCAACATGTTTGCCCTTGAGAATTGCGTCAACTGCCAACCACTGCCCAAACGTAGTCTTGCCAAACCGCCTTCCGCACATCAGTACGTTGAACCGTTCGGCGTTGTCGTAGACTTGTTTTTGACCGCTATGAAGCCTCGGCAGAATTATCTCGACTGTCGCCATAATCTTCGTACTTCACCACAATGTCCATCTTCGTGTCGTTCTCGACCTTATCAACTACCTTGCCATCTATGCGTTCAAGGACCATCTGGTAAAACTTGAAGTCTCCACCCATAGCCTTCTGGATGGCAACCCTAGCAAGTGCCTTCTGGATGTCGTCGCCTTTTATCCCATCTTCCAGCAGATCCTTGATTGCACGTTCAATGCTCGTACCCTTGGGTCTACCCTTCGGATTTCCAGACTGGCCCTTCTTCCATTGATGTTCCTGAAGCGGATTGTTTGGTTTGTTGTTTTCTGCGTTGCTCATGTTCACCTCGGCAACTCATCGTCGTCATCTTCTTCATCAGGGTCATCATCACCGATGTCCTCTGAGACTTCGAGTTCTTGGTCCTCGTCAAATCCTATCAGTGTCTCAAATGCCCATTCTAGCATTCCTTTGACAGCGAAGTGATTGCCCCACGAACAGACCTTCGATGAGGTCTTGCTTTTCTTCGTTGAACTCCAAATGACAAGAACTGCGTCTGCGTTCGCTTCCTCCACGAACCCAGCCAGCAGCCTTTTCTCCGGGCCATTTGGTTTCACGTTGCCCGAATCGCTTGCCATTTGAGGTTGTCCTTGTTTTCGTAATAGAACCTTAGCCACCAAGCCCCCATTGGTTTCGGCGGCTTCATCGTTTCTACGTGCCATCCCTCTTCGCCATACCCATACTCATCTTTGTATGTTCCTGACCTGACGTGCAATTGTTCGCTGAGATATATCCTGCCTCTTGCAGTCACTCTTTCGCGTGCAATAGGTACTTGCCAGATGTCGTGCGTATGGCCCGTTAGAACTATATCTGCGTCTGGTAGAAAGACAGCCATTCTGTTTGTTTGAATAACACCGCGTGTAACTGGGCCACCGCCCCCTGCCCCGTGGTAATACTTCAGTTTGACTGTTTGCGTGCTTCCTTGTTTTCCTCTGTTGAATTTGAAAAGCACATAACCCCCATACCCTCCCGTGTTTATGGGTGACTCTGGGGTTTTCTGTTTGATGCAGGCGACCGTTCTCTCAGTCAAATCGGTTTCATGTCGCCTTTTGATTGATTGCTCATGGTTCCCTCTTCCCATGACAATCCAGTTCTTTGCATATGGGTCGTAAAAATCGACTGCTTCGCGTACCAGTGCGTCCAGATAGTTTCCGCAGGTGTATTCTTCGCGTAGTGCTGACCTATCCTGTCTTGGATCGAATTTACCTTGCATCGCACAATGCAAATCGCCTGCGTCAATAACGCCTGCGCCACGTTCTAACGCCAAATCAAGGTGCTTGCGTTCTAGTTCCTGATTGGTGTGAGAGTTGTCGTGGTGCCGGTCGCTACTGAGCAGAAACCAAGATTCCCAGCCCCGTGTTTTTTCTACTGTTTCAGATACTTGGATTACGTTAGACCCAAGCGTCTGGACAGTCCAATTTGCATCCAAGGATCACTTCCGCCTCAGCGGGAAAAACATCCCTGCCATGTAACCTGCGATTCCAAGCAAGAGTGCAAACCAGAGACTACCAAGGAATTGACTCATTTGTTTTTCGCTTTCCGGGCTAAAGCCTCAGTTAGAGTTAAAACGCGATTCAGTGTCGCGTACAAATCGCGTTTGTCATATTCACTTAATCGGTAATCTTGCAGGATTTCCCTAAGCACAATTGTGCAACCATAGATTGCCTTGGCAACGGTTTGGGGTTGGCAACGGTCAAGGTCGTTCGCTGACGGTGCTGTTTGCCTGAGACTTGCGAGCCGTTTCGGCTTGCCATGCGGCATCGAAGGTAGGATCGGCAACTCGTTTGGCTGCGATTGCTTCCCTGATTTTGTTTTCTTCCCCATCCAAAGCCCCCCGTAGCAAGGTGGCTTCTTGCCTTTTTGCCTTTGGGATCATAAACGCTACACGATTAAACAATGCACGTACAAGCGGTCCTATTCCTGTTTGCCAAAGCAAGACTACCAAGACAATACCAATAACAGCAATCCCCCCG
>CETC01025366.1_pt1 | contig 10734 bp, 10 predicted proteins | sample 326911 | NCBI WGS metagenome assembly CETC01 (sample SAMEA2622694, study PRJEB7988) | marine metagenome | isolation source: saline water (ENVO:00002010), including
GAAGATGGAGTACATTTCTTCTATGATAGCTTAAGTAAAAAGATAGACATGGCTATGGAATATAAAGCCAAGATTGATAATGCTATAAAAAAAATGAAATATACTAGGAAAAGAGTAAAGCAGATTGTTATAGATGCTAGAGAAGAATCTGATACTATGCCTACTTATAGCGATTTCAATCCAATTAAAATAATAGAGAGAGCTACGTTACAAATAATAGAAGAAGAGAGAATACCTAAACACTATTATACTGAAGTAGTAACTCAAAAACTAGACAAAGAGAGAATCCTGAAAGACCTTAAAGATGGGAAGAAGGTGCCAGGATGCGACATAATAAAGAAACCATACGTAAGGGGGTTATAATGAAAGTACAAAAGAATCCATACACAGAAGTGAGAAAGGTTCCGCTATTTTATGGCGGAGTACAGTCAAATGCATTTTCAGTACAAACAATGCAGGAAGAAAAATGGAAAGAAGTAGGTAATGTTAGTGATAATTATCTACTTGTTCCTAATGAAGAAGTAAAAGATATGGCAGACGACGTAATATCTGACACAGGATTGGATTGGGAGCCTCTCAAAAGATTTTGGGATGGTAAAAGATATATGGATAGCTATATCTGTAAATCAGAAACACAAGCAGTAAAACCAGGAGATGATGTAGGACTAGGTATTTCCTTTTGGAATAGTTATGATGGAAGTACGGCCTTGTCTTTTAGGTTATTTATGGTTAGATTACTCTGCACGAATGGGATGCTAAGTAAGCATTTCTTTCATACGTATCGGTTTAAACATGATAAAAGCAATGAAAATTATTATGATGAAATAACAAATGTTTCTGATATAATAAGAAATTCAGGAGATAAGATTGAAAATATGACAAAGAATCTTACACGACTGGATGAAATGGGTTTTGGAACAGCGACGATGAGAGAATTAAGACTAGATAAACTATCAGAACTACCCGTTACCTTATGGGGTAAAATAGTAGATAGATATTTAGCAAAGTATGAGGGAGGCAGCTGTTGGGACTTCTTAAATGCTGGTACTGATGTACTATGGCATGAAAAGAAACCAACAATGGCTACGTTCAATCATAACACGTATCTTGTTGATGGAATGATGAGTTACGTGAGTTAGAAGAAACGTCGAAAAGAGTGATGGGGGTGTAAAAGCCCCCATACTCATAACAAGGAGAAAAATGAAATACATATTACTATCGCTAGGATTATCAATAGCAGCAATAACAGAGTTTTCAGTAACCAATAATGATACTATGTTTATAAAAATATATTATAAAGACGGTACATTAAAAGAAAGAGGAATCAAGGTTCATAGATTAAAGCAAGGACAATGGTATCACTATGATACAAATGGATTTCCTTATAAAATAGAAAACTATAGAAATGACAGATTGCTTAGAACTTTTGAAATAGGAGAGTCAGATGCAAGAAATAATAGATGATATATTAGAGCTTATATATGGCTCTAAACCTAAAAAGAAACGTAAGAGAGCTCGCAATAAGGATGGTACATTTAAGGGCGATAACAAGGCTACTAAAGACGTAAATGAGGCATGGGAGGAAGCATGAAGAAAAAAAGCTTGTATCTAAGAGAAAATGAAATAATAACAATTAGGTCAGGATTTATGGGTGAATGCGAAATGACTATGACCTCTGAAGACTGGTATGAAGTTATTGTTAAAATAAAAAGTGAGATACATAAAAAATCAGGATATAAAGAATATGCAAGGTGGAAAAAATCTAACTTGCCATCAGACAAATGGTATGTTTCTCAAGACACTAGAGAATGGGAGGAATAATGGCTAAACAGAATAAGAAAGACCCAACTAAAAAAGAAATGATGGCTATGATATATGCATTAGAGCAAAGAGTATTGACCTTACATATGTTTATGGATGCAATGTCTGCTGAATTTGAAAAGTATCTAATGTACAAAGATGATACTGATGGTTATAAGGAGTTTAAAGAAAAGTATGAACAAAAAGAAGAACCAGTCAAAGAGTGAAGTAAACTTGAAAAAGTATCAATTAAGGAAGTTTGGTAAATGCTTTCAATGCTTAGAGCCAGTTCCTAGAGATTGTAATGCTCGATGTAATAACTGTGGATATGAAGGATTGTGAGAAAATGTAATCGTTTATCAGGAGGATAAGCATGAAGAAGCGGACACACAAAGAAAATATGGAAAGAATACCATATCTGATTAACAAATTAAACAAGGAGATAGAAAATGCCTGTAAAAAAAGAAAAGAAAAAAGATGTAAAGCCTGTGGTCAAAGAATCACCAGCAAAAAGTAAATCACAAACATTAGATTTGCATGAACTAACTATAAGAGTTGAGAATGCTGAAGCTAAAGTAGAAGAATGTTATGTTAAAATGAACAAAGCATTAGCTCAGTTACTATCTTTAACTACAATGCTCCCTAAGATAAAAAAGTGCTGCGATAGATTAGGTATATGAAAACCTCTTCAAAGAAAAGCAAGGGAAGAAGGCTTCAAAACTTTGTAAGAGATAATCTTTTAAATGCATTTCCTTCTTTAGAAGAAGACGATGTTAAAGTAGCTATTATGGGAGAAAATGGTGAGGATATTAAATTATCACCTGCTGCTAGAAAAAAGATACCTTATAGTTTTGAATGTAAGAATACTGAAAGGCTTCAAATATGGCAAGCGATAGAACAAGCTGAAAGTAATTGTAATGATAGGGTGCCTGTTGTGGTGTTTAAGAGAAACAGGTCAAAGACATATTTAACAATAGAGTTAGATAATTTTGTTAATATAATAAGGGAGAAAAATGAATAAGGGAAGTATACTTGACAATATAGATAAGCAACATGTGAAAACAAATCTTGAAATTGAAAGGCTATTAGAGGAGAATGATTTTGATGACTTGAAAACTATGGATAAAATTAAAATCGTTAGACTAATCAAGCAAAGAGGAAGGATGCACGTTAAATATGAGGCTTAGTTATTTTTTAATAGTAATTGGTATATTAGCTTCTGCTATAGCTCTAGGTGAGTATTTATTAGTAGGAGCTATTATACTATATTTTATATTAGTTGCATCAATAATGACTTAATAAGGGACTTTTCCAGTACTCATAAAGTAAATTGCAGGGCTAGCTACTCCCCTAAAAGGAACAACCGTATCTATAGTTTTAAATAATGTTTTTCTAGAGACATCTGGGTCTTGTTTAATAACTGCATCTATTATAGACCAGGTTAAATCAATTCCTTTTGATGGTAAGAATCCCATCATTGAATGTCTCATTATATGATTAAAGCTCCATCTAAAAGTATCGTCCTCATCATCATCTGTTAAAGTTCTTAACCAAATTAAAGGAATCGCATACATCAATCCTAATAAATCAGACCTCATTCCTGCAACAGTTTTTAATCCAAATCTATTTGCTGCTAATCTAAAAATAGGACCTCCAAATGGACCTAATATAAGAAAATCCATTAAGATAGTGAAAAAAGATTGAGCTAAAAAGAAATCTCTCCATTGAGCATATTCAGGATTAGTGCTTCTTAAATCTGTAGGTCTTTTAAGCATCAGCTTAAGACTTCTGCCCATCAACTTAAACCACGTCCTTAGCTGCCTTCTGTTTTTAGGGTCATCAACTTCTTTGATAAGCTCTTCATAAGTTAAAAGAGAATTATACATCTTTTTAAAAGCCCTAACATCTTTTCCAAATTTCTGCATTGACCATATCTTAAACTTACCAAATAAATTCCCACCTTCAGACCACCATAAAGTCCCTACATCTTGTGGAGTTAATCCAAAGTTAGAATTATAGGAATATACTCTACCAATATAAGTAGCCTGCTTTAAAACATCCCCTTTAAATGAACTAGGAGGACCAGGAGGCAGTATTCCTAATTCCTGAGCTCTTGTAACTCCTATAATAAATCCTACCGTTCTAATAAATTCTTCACCACTAGACATTGTAAAACCTGACCTAGCCATATAATCTGACATAAATTTAAATACTGCTCCAGGACCAGCTTTGACAACTTTAGAAACAAGAGTTTTATGGTCTAGTTTTTTTGCTATAGGGCTAAATTCAAACTCTTTAGTGATAGCCCAGTTTACATACTTTTGTATATGTCCTTTTAAAATTCTCATAGAATAAGTGCTTTTATGACCTAAGGCATGTTCTTCGCTAGGAATATTGTCTGCTGTAATTTGACTATAAGCTTCTGATTGAGCTAATATATCTTCTATTTCTTTTCTAAGTAAAGCCTCGGCTTCATCATGCTTCTTTTTTGATTTCTTTACATACTTACCTAAAACGCCAAATCTTTTCTTATATCCATAATATTTTAAAATAGCTCCCATAATCTTATTATGAACATCAAGCTCTATTGTGTCGTCTATAATATCATTTGTAAGCGATTTACTGAAGAAATCTCTAAATTCAAGAACACCAGAACGTTGTATAAATTCTCTCCACTCAGTCCCTCGGTCTCCACCATATTCATCTATAGCAGCTTTTGTTCTGTTAAAACCATAATCATAGGCTGCTTGCTGTATTGCTGTGATATTTTGTACCGCAGTTCCCCATCCATGTAGGTATTGACCACTTATAGCACCTCCTAAAATCCTCATCCATTCAGCTGCAACTTGAGGTTTAAGTTTTATGCCAATATTTCCAAGCTTTCTAGTAATATTATCAGTAGACATATCTAAAGGACCTAAACCACTTTCAACATTAGTAAATGCGAAGGGTACTTTAAAATTGTTAATAATCATATTTCTTACAGCCTTAGATTGAGCTCTGCCAAATTGTTCTATAACAGTTGCTAAAAGACTATTTCTTTCTACAGCTGACATCATCTTTTTTAACGCTGCATAATAAGATGCTGAATCCGTTCTCATATTCATAGGATTAATAGCGTTAGTGACACGCTTCATATATTTTTGATTCTGTATCATAGGAATTTGCTCACCTGCTGTAGAATAATCGACAACAATATTAGCCATAGAATCTAACATTTTCTCATTTCTGTCTATCCTACTTAGCATAACCTTTATCTCACGCCTAATTTTCTTAGCCTCTATAATATTGCCTTGTTTTTTAGCAACTTCATAAGCAGGCTGCAACTGTTCATCAATTCTTGTTTTAAAAGCATTTTTCTGCTCTTCAAACATAAACGGTAGTTTATATTGATTGTATACAGCAGGGAAATGATTCCTCTTTTTTTCAAAATTCAATTCAGACCAATACGGATTTAAAACAGCTATACCAGTAACAACCTCTCTAAGCTCTTCAAATAAATCAGCCTTATCTCCTAATGCAGCCATAACCTCTTTCTTATAAGCTTCTTGCTCTGTTTTTTTAGTTCCAGGAGGGAAGAATCCAGTTAATGCAAAATTAAGTTGAGCTTCATTTAATCCAAATACCTTTTTATATGCATTTACAATTGCTTTAACGGAGTTTTTAAAATGCTTTTCTTGATAGTCAAACAATTCATCATCCAATGCTCTAAATCTTTTTCTCTCTGCGTCTAAACCCTCCATAATTTGTCTACTATTTTTAATAGGAAGATAAAACTTTCCTCCCATAAAATCTTTTAATGGAACATAGTTCGCATACATGTAAATAGGCTCAGATTCCTGAGTATCGTAATACTTTCCTGATGGACGATATTCACTAGCAACAACAAAATCACCTAAATCCTCATCAAACTTTATAGCAGTATTGTTAAAAGCGTCTCCAGCAATTCCCCAGACAAATAAACGCATCATCATTCTTTCAGCTTTTTGGCTGCCATGTTTTTTCTTTATGCTTGGAGGTAAGAATGGAACCAAACCATGTATCTTTTTCGTAATATCTTCCCATCCATAATTAAGTTTAGAGTTTCTGGTAGAAGGGCTTAACATAAAATCATTAATTCTGTTAGATAATTTATTAGCATAATCTCTTGTAGCTCTTTGGGTAACATAATATGCTCCAGTAGATTCTTTTTTAGATAGAGTTGCAGGAAGACCTACTTGAACCATAAACTTGCCTACAATTCCAACACCCCAGTTTTCACCAGTTCCCGCCTTAGCCCATGCAGATATTTCTATCAGAATATTATTTAAGTTGCTTGTAGTCAAAGACTCAAGAGCAATATTACCATTCTTAAATTTTAATTTCATATTTTCAGCTAAATTCTCTAAAATGTATTCCTGAGCTCTATCCCAATAAATACGATTACCAGCCAATAAAGCATATATTCTCATAGCTATCTTTGAGTTTTCATCAGTTCCAAAATGGTCTTTTAAAGAGTCTTCAAATTCTTCACTTTTTATATAATCAGAGCCAAACTTTTTTTCTAAGTATTTATTAAACTTATCCATCTTAGAAGTTTCAATAAACATTGTGCTGTTTAAGTTTTCTTCAACATACTCATCTCTAATGATATTCTCTTCTTTAATATCGTCAGCTAATTTCTTTTTGGTGTCACATACATTTGGCATTATTTACAAACCCTCTTTATTGATGTATCAAACGATGTCCAATTTCGCAATTTATTTCCTTCTTTCAAAGACCTTTTATCAGGGCTGCTCACAGTTTTATTATATTCTTTATAGAACATTTTTAAAATACTTTCATCTAAAAGTTGTATCTCATTGTTGTTATTACTAGCAGGTGGTAAGAATTTAAATACTCTTACAGCTTTATTTCGTTTAGCTAGATTGTTAGACATATTGATAAAACCTCTTAAAAATCCCATAGTAGCTATAACTTTTGCAGTTTTAGACAAACTTTTAAACTCTTTATTATACTTATCTTTCATCGTAACAATATCGTCGTTTCTTTCTACAGTTTGTGGACCTAATTTCTTTAATCTAACCAAAACATCAAACCAAGCATTTCCCATTTCTTGTCTATATACTAAACCTTTTCTCTTTTCTTGAGTTAAGAATGCTTCCTTAGAAATTTTAACTAGCCCAGCTTTCATGTCTAGGTCAAAAGCTCTATTTAGTATAGCATCTATTTTAGTATCTAAAAATGCTACCGTATCTAAATGAGCATTGTCAGCTAATATTTTATTTATCTCAAATGGTGTATTCTCTATTCCTCTTCTTTCATATTTAGCGATATGTTCTTCCATGCTTTTAATAGGAGCTATTGCTGTCATTTCCCAAGGAGATGGTAGGATATCTTCTTTAAACACAATATCTTGTTCACTTAAAATACTTCCAACATGCACATCAAATTCATAGTTATCCATAAACCAACCTAATCTGTCTAGTGTATAGTCTCTAAATCTTTCTGAAAAAATTATATGAGCATCTAAATCATATTTTCCATTCTCAAAATCCTTACCACTACGTAGTCTTCCAGGTATTTTATGCATTTCTATTAGTGGTTTTAATGCATTATAAACAAGTTCTCCTTGGTAAATTGAATCTTCTAGTCCTTCTCTGTCTACAAATCTAAATGGCTTTCCATCTTCACGTTTAAATAGGAATGAATAAAGAGCCTTTAAATCATATCTCCATTCTTTTAGTAGCATAAATTCAGCGTTATCAAGAGCTGCCTGTATGTAATGCCTAAGAACTTCTCTTACTGTCATTTCTGTTTCTATTTTTCCAAAGAATACCTTAGACTTTTCGTCTAATTTTTTAAGAACAACCTTATTCCCATCTACTATAGCATGGTCAAAAACTCTAGATAATTGACCATAAACATTCATTAGATTAGCTATCTCTCCAATAGCAGTTGCTCCATAGGCTAAGGATGTATTAATTTTATCTCTAGCCTTTTTATCAGAAAAGATAAGCTTATCTCTATCCTTAGGAACAAAATTGTTTAGGTTTATTCCTTTTATATTAAGCTTAGATAGGTATTCTTTAATAATGGATTCTTGCTCAGGTGCTAATTTTTCAACCTGAACTTCATCTCCATCCATATCTCCTTCAAGCTTAGCATATACGTCAAAAGGATTCATCTCTATTAATCCATGCCTGCTATGTAATCGTTTTACCCTAGCTACAAGAACTGCTCCTACATGTGGTACTGGATAACGAGTAACCATCATATTGACCTCATTGTCTTCTAACCATTCGTTAATTTTTTTAATCGACACTTTTCGAGCTTCCGTTAAAGATATAGCTTTGTCTTTAGCATAAGCTTGATATACAGGGGTTGCATTGTTTTTAGAAAGAGCAACTTCATTGGGGTCTAAGTCACCCCTTAGATTACCTGTTATTTTTACTCTAGAGCCAGGCTGCAACCCTGCTTTTGCTATTTTTTTCATTCCCTTGCTTTGGAGTAAGACATTTAGCATAGGCTCCATACCAGGATGAAGACCTGCTCCTAATTTAGCATGCTCTGTAACAGATAATCTGTATCCTTCATTATCATTTGTTTCTAAAATACTAATAAGATATTCTGATATTTTATCAGCAGCTTTAGTCGTATCTGTATCTACAGACATATTCCACAACTTAGCCATTTTTTGATTCATATCTCTAATAATGTTGTCCTCGAAAGATTGAATAACATTATCGTCTGTAACATAACCATACCATTGTGTACCATGAGTTGCTGTTTTAGAAGCCTTATCACGATAACTTATTAAACCTATAGATGACCCAGGAACCTCATGAATTACATCCATACCATAGCCATCTCTTACTTTAGCTTCATCTGGAGTCATCAATAAGTCAATAGAATTGCCATCAACATCTTCTATATTTCTATTGTTATCTATTTTGGCAATTAATTTTTCATTAGGGGTACCTTTGTCATACCATATTTCAAAATTTCTAGGAGCAATATTCATTTCGTGCTTTACCATTAAAGTATTTAAGCCTTCAGTATTGTAAATAACATTTTTAGAAGAACCAGACTCTCTAAGTATTCCACCATTCTTTTCTAAGTTATTCCAAAGACTTCTGCTTGCTAAGGACCCTCCGTCCATTATATATTTCTCACCTACTCCATCAATAACTACGGTTGCATCACTTACTACTTTTCCACCATCGAACACAAACGATGCTCTTGATGGGTCAAATATCTTTACTTTAAAACTAGGCATATCAGGCATAGTTGTAACAGGAGTAAATGGTATTTTAATACGCTTTATTACATTAGCAGCACCTTTAGCATCAAATAAATATAAAGGCCAAACTTTCTTCATTGCTTCATGTATTGCTATATCTTCTGCAGTAGCAATATGTTCTTCGTAAATATCTTCAACAGGAATAAAACCATTCTCTCTTTCTGTTTCTATATAGCTTTTTAAAGAAGTTGCTGCTATTTGCTTATGCTTTTCAGTTATTCTTACAAGAGCCAACCTACCACCTTCTCCTCTCATAAATGCTACTGCTAAATTTTGTTTGTTAAATGCTTCTTGCATTTCTTCATATTGGTAATCATTTAAGAACCCATATATATCTGTAACAAATTCTCCTTGACTTGTTCTATTCACATTGAGAATGTCTTCTCCACCAACCCATTTAAACAAGTCTTTCATCTCATTCTGCTCAAATAAAGTTATCTTTTCAGCATAAGGGTTTTGATTGCCTGTTTTTATATTTTCACCATCTTTAAGCCTAACTTTAATTTCAGGTACAGGCCTTATAAATTTACCTTTCTTATCTTTTTTAGTATAATCGCTATAAACCATTACATTATAATTATCACGTTGATTTCCTTTTCCTTTAGGTTGGTTTGTAACAATGTAACTGTTTATTCTATCGTAAAATCGTATTGTATTTTGTTGCTGTTTGTAAGTTAAGCTTTTAAAAGTTCGCTTAGAATATACAGGAAATACATTTTTAGCCCACCATTCAAAATTAGGCGATTTACGGGCCTTTCTTTTAAGAGCTTTAAGGGAGCCTTCACTAAGGTATATCCTAAGCTCATGCATCCATATACGCTCGTTTATACCTATATCACGCTCATCACTTTCACCAGACTCTATAATGCTATCCATTCCTTCTCTAATTGCTTCATCGTTAAATAAGGAGCTTACCGCAGAATCAACATCTTCAGGATTAATAATAGTTCCATTGTTAGAGCCTTTAGATTTTTGTCGTATTTTTAAATCAGGATGTTCTTTAAATTTCTTAGCAAACCAATCTTCAAAATAGGTTTCCATAGAGCCTACTCCTAATGCATTAAGCATACTTGTTCTAAAGTCAAATGGGTCTATAGTATCATAACCTTGCTCTCTCGTAACTCTCTTTATATCACCCCACGCTCCATCAAAAAGATGCTTAGCTTCAGCTCTTGCATTACGACTCGTCTTATATTCTCCATTATCTTTAACTTCTTTACTTTGATATCTTGAAATATTTTCAACCTTATCATAAACTTCTTCTTCAGTCTTAGGTTTAAATTGATTTTCTTTAGCTTCTTTAACTGCTGACTGGAATCTTGAAGGATTTAATTTACCAGGCTGTAATATAGTTACTTTTATTAAATCCCATTGAGACCATTCAGGTCTTTCCATTTCTAACTTTATAATACCTTCTTTAGATATGCTTGCTAATTTCTGCCACCATATACCACCTCTTGGGTCAGAAAAAGGCGGAGTTAAATTTTTCTTTTGTTCCTTAGTTAGATTTTTAGTTGATTCATCAAAGTTATTTTTTTTCCATGCTAGCCATTTCTTGACAATTGATTTGTAAGGTTTCAGTTCTTTTAAGACAAATCTTAAATCTTCAAAATCAGGGCCACCAGCATCTTTAGACATCAATAAGGTATGTT
>CETC01016121.1_pt1 | contig 10724 bp, 9 predicted proteins | sample 326911 | NCBI WGS metagenome assembly CETC01 (sample SAMEA2622694, study PRJEB7988) | marine metagenome | isolation source: saline water (ENVO:00002010), including
CCACGTAAGCCATCATTACCGCCTAATTCAACGAAAACCGCATCGGGTTGATGGGTTTTGATGACGCCATTCAGGCGATTAAGCGCACCTTGGGTGGTGTCACCGCTAATGCTAGCGTTGACGAGCGTGATAGAGGGGTAGGTCTGCTGCCAACGTTGCTGTAGGATGCCTACCCATGACTCTTTTTGTGACATGCCGTAACCGGCACTCAGGCTATCGCCGAGCACGACCAGTGAGACATTTGCCGAAACTGGACGTATAAGGACAACGACGAACAAAATTAAACCCAATTTAACTAGGAAGTTTTTCATAGATGCTTATTCAAACCACTCAATTAAAAAAAGATGTTGAAACTAGTGAGGGTATTTTACACATTTTACAACCCACTGACCTGCAAATTGCTGCGGGCGAAACCGTTGCCATTGTTGGCGCGTCGGGTTCGGGTAAATCCACACTACTCAGTTTACTTGCAGGCTTGGACCTCGCTAGTGCCGGAAATGTTTCTATAGATAACGTAAATTTGGGCGATTTGGATGAAGAGCAGCGTGCAAAAGTCCGTGCTGACAAGATCGGTTTTATCTTTCAGTCGTTTTTGTTGATTCCAAGTCTTACGGCGCTCGAGAACGTGATGCTTCCTGCTGAACTCGCTGGCAATCGAGATGCGGAGAAGCAGGCGCGTGAGCTGCTAAGTAAGGTAGGTCTGCAAGATCGCTTGACCCATTACCCGAATCAGCTATCAGGTGGTGAACAGCAGCGTGTGGCGATTGCGCGGGCCTTCGTCGGCACGCCCAAAATTTTATTTGCCGATGAACCTACCGGCAATCTTGACGCCGCGACTGGGCAAAAAGTCGAAGATCTATTGTTCCAAATGAACGAAGAGTCGGGCACGACCTTGGTGATGGTGACGCACGACAGTGAGCTCGCGAAGCGCTGCCAGCGCGTATTGCGGATGGATGCAGGGCAGTTATCAGAGGTGGTGCGCGATGTGGCATAAAATCTCGTGGCGTTTGTTAAAGCATGAGTTGCGCCGCGGTGAACTGACCATTATGGCCGCGGCTATCGTGTTATCGGTGACCGCTGTGCTGTCCTTGGCACTATTTACCGATCGGTTACAAGCGGGCTTGACCGAGCGAAGCGCCGAGTTTCTTGCGGCCGATCGCGTGCTCAGTTCGCGCCGTGACGTGAGCGAAGACTGGATTGCCCGCGCGCAAGCGGAAGGTCTACAGACCGCGCAGCGAGTGGTGTTTAACTCGATGGCGTTCGCCGGTGAGCAACTGGCGTTGGTCGACGTTAAAGCCGTGAGCGATGGTTATCCATTGCGGGGCGAGTTGCGGGTCGCCGAACAGCCTTATGCACAAGATACATTGGCTGAAGGGTTGCCTGCTGCGGATGAAGCTTGGGTTGCCGCCGCCTTGTTTCAGGAGTTGCAGCTAGAGATCGGCGATACCATTGAAATAGGCGATAGCGGTTTTACCGTAACGAAAGTGCTGACCTATGAGCCGGATGTTGGCTTTTCGGTCTTTACCGATAGCCCAAATGTCTTGATTAATTATTCAGAGCTTGCGGCAACCGGTTTGATACAACCCGGGAGTCGAGTGCGTTTTAACGTACTGTATGCAGGCGAGCCTGCGGCGCTCGATGCCTACGAAGCGTGGTTACGGCCACAGTTGAACGACGATACCCACAATTGGCGGAGTGTCGAGGACGGTGATTCACCGTTAGCGCGCAGTTTACGCCGTGCTGAGCGCTTTATGCTATTGGCAAGTTTGCTTGGTGTAGTGTTAGCAGCAACGGCCGTCGCAGTCGCGGCACAGCGCTACTGCCAGCGTAATTATGACGTGGTAGCGATTTTTAAAACTATGGGCGCGCAACGCAGCCAGATCCAGAAAATCTTTATTTTGCATTTGCTGTTATTGACCACTTTTAGTATTGGTATTGGCGTCGCGTTGGGTTGGTTGATTCAAAGCCAAGTCGTTGATTTAGTAGCTCAATATTTTGACGTGAATCTCCCGCCTGGTAGTGGCCGTGGCTATTTGCTAGCCATCGGTACCGGCTTGGTCAGTGCGGTGATGTTTACCTTGTATCCGCTCCTGCGCTTGGTCGGGATTCCGCCTTTGCGGGTGTTAAATCGTCAGCTTACCGGTACTGACCGTCTACGCTGGCTACACTGGGTGGCATCCGGTGGGACGATTTATCTGTTGCTATGGTTGTACAGCCAGCAGTGGCTACTCTCCACCGCATTGTTCGTTGGCGGTGCTTTGGCAGCGGTGTTACTGCTGGTAGTAGGGCGTTTGTTCATTCGCGCCAGTCGCCAGGCTGGCATGCAGGCGGGAAGTGCGTGGCGTCTTGCCATGGCAGGTTTGCAGCGTCGTGCGCAGGCAAATAGTGTGCAGATGCTGAGCTTTTCGACCGCCATTATGCTGTTGTTACTGGTGCTTGCCTTGCGCCACGAGCTGTTGGCGGATTGGCAGCGTCAGCTCCCTGACGATGCGCCGAATTACTTTCTGATCAATGTTGCTGAGGATGATGTCGAGCAACTGCAACAGCGCTTTGCTGAGCGAGATATTGCCGCTGAAGACATGTATCCGATAGTACCGGGGCGCATGACCGCAGTGAATGGTGTGCCAGTAGTGGATGAGGTATCCAAAGAAGAGCGTGAAAGCGATGCCGAAGTTCAAGGTGAGCAGCGTGAGGGCTTTGGTCGTGAGTTATCTCTAACCTGGCGCGATACCTTGCCTCCAAATAATGAAATCACCGCAGGTGAGTGGTGGGGCGAGAACGCAGAACCACAAGTTTCTATCGAAAGTGAAGTTGCCGAGCGTATGCGTGTTGGTCTTGGCGATGAGCTGGAGTTCAATATTGGCGGTGAGGTCTTCACAGTGCCAATTACCAGTATCCGCGAAGTGAACTGGGGCTCGTTACAGCCGAACTTCTTCATGATCTTCAACACTTCGACCCTCGAAGAGTTCCCGGCAACCTATATCTCAAGCTTTAACTTACCGCAGGAGCGTAAGTCAGAGCTCTATGAGTTGTTCAAACCCTTCCCTCAGGTCTCTTTGATTGATCTCGATGCTATTATGGACCAGTTGCGAGAAGTCATTGAACAAGTGAGTGTGGCGATTCTCTTTGTGTTGATCTTGGTGATCGTCGCCGGCATTTTGGTGCTGCTGGCCCAAGTACAAGCTTCCTTAGAGGAACGCGAGAAGGAGTTAGTGATTCTACGTACATTAGGTGCGCCGGCGAAGCTTTTGAGTCGCGCAGTGACCTATGAGTTTGTCATTTTGGGCGCAATCAGTGGCTTAATTGCAACTCTAGCGATGGAGCTATCCCTGTATATTTTGCAAACGCAAGTGTTCGAATTAGGGGCGACATTCCATTGGCGCTTCTGGTTAGTGGGTCCGCTTGCCGGCGCAGTAATTGTCGGTTTAATGGGCCGTATCGCGTGTGCTCGACTGATTCGTCGCAATACGGCTCAATTGATTCGTCGTTTAGCTTAGGCGGCTGGGATTTATTCAGGTAGCGCCGCAGAAAGTTGCGGCGCTAGCAACTTCTCCCAAACCTGCTGGCTACGAGGGCGAAATAAGGAAAAGTGTCGAATCGCGTCGACATCAAGATCTTCGGGCGTAACGAAATGGCGGCGTTGTGGTGCCGATGCATAAAAATCGTGCATCGCGGTAATATTTCGCGGCGTGAGCAGCTCGTCATCACTAAACGCCAAGCTAATGATTGGTGTCGACACGCGCGCATAGCGCTTGTAGAGGTCTTCCGCTCCCACCAGATAGTCAGGGTGCAGGCACCATTTACGCCACTGTGCCATCGCACTACGTGGCACATTACCAACAATACCTAGACGCTCACCAGGGAAGTAGCCAACTAGAGGCAATAGCCAGGGCACAATGCCGCGCCACAATACCCATGATTTGTACTTGAGGCTAGGCTTGGTGTCACGCCAGAATCCAGTGCCAGTGGCGACGGTAACCATGCGTTCCACCTCGTCATGACGCTCAAGCATACCGAATAATTGCCCGCCAATGCTGTGGGCGAACCACACTACGGGCACCTTAAAGTTATCTAAGGCGTAATTAAGTACCGTTTGCGCGTCATAACGCGCCCAATCACTGATGCTGCTGTCCACTTGGCGTAAATTACCACCGTGACTGTCGCCAATACCAAAGTAGTCAAAACTGAGCACATGGTAGCCTTGCTGGGCTAACCATTGGCAAAATTCATGGTAGTAGCGTTGCGGGACGGCCATCGCCGGCGCCATGATCACCACTTTTTCCGCGTTATCCGTGGCAAATTGATGAACTCGGATGGACCTTCCTGGGGCGCTTTCGAGGGTAAAGGAGTTACTCAATTTCTTCGCTGTCCTTGTCGCGATCGGTGTGATGCTTAAACATATAAGCGCCGGTAAAGATGGTAAAGACGAGCGTCGCACCCAGCGTACCGAACACTTTGAAGTTAACCCAGACGTCCAGACTCATGCGCTCAGCGATATAGAGGTTTACCGCAGCCAGAGCGAGCGTAAAAATAACCCATGCGTACGTCAGGCGTCGCCAGGCAAAATCGGGGAGGTTGATTTCTTCGCCGAGAAACTGCTGCAGCGGACTGCGCTTTTTCCACCACAGGCCTACAAGTAAAAAGAGCGCGATCGCGACGTAAATAACGCTCACTTTGATCTTAATAAACCATTCATCGTGTAAGAATAAGGTGATGGAGCCGAAAATCAGCACCATCCATAGGATGATCCAGTGGCGTGGGGTAATCACTTCACGCATAAACTTAAGGGCAACGATTTGCAAAACCGTGCCGAGCATCAGTACGCCGGTGGCGAGGAAGATATCGCCCAACAAGTAAAAGACAAAAAACAGCGCAATAGGTAAATATTCAAGTACAAACAGCATGGTGGTTTCCGTTCACATTTTATGTGTCGAGTTTGCCAGAAAAGTTTGTTGACGACTACCAGCAATGTCTACACTTACCTTAAGCAAAGGTAGCTGAACGAGGAAAGATTGCATGAAACTTTTAATCACCGGTGGTACGGGCTTAATTGGTACCGAGCTAATTCAACGCCTTCGCGAGCGATACAGTATTACGGTGTTAAGCCGTCAGCCGAAGCGCGCGATTGAACGGTTTGGTAAAGGTGTGCATGCGCTCTCAAGCCTTAATGAAGTGGAAAATATCGGTGATTTTTATGCTGTCATTAATCTGCAAGGCGAGGGTATTGCTGACAAACGTTGGAGTGACAAGCAAAAACTTCGTATTCAGCAAAGTCGCTGGGGTATTACCCGTGAGCTAACCGAACGTATCCAGCAAAGTGAGACGCCGCCGCAGGTATTTATTAGTGGTTCGGCCATTGGCTATTACGGTGATCAAGGCGATAAGGTCATGACCGAAGAGGCGAAGGTTGAGCGGCCCGAGGATTTTGCTCACCAGTTATGCGCCGAATGGGAACGCCTAGCCCTTGCGGCGCAATCCGAGCAGACGCGTGTTTGTGTTGTGCGCACCGGCGTTGTTTTGGCGCGCGAAGGCAGTGCTTTGCAAAAAATGCTTCCGCCGTACCTACTTGGACTCGGTGGGCCGTTGGGCTCGGGCCAGCAGTATTTTTCGTGGGTTCACCTAGAAGATATGGCGCGCTTGCTCGAGTTTCTACTTGAACAAGACAGTTGCCAAGGCGTCTACAATGCGACGGCGCCGGAACCGGTTCGCCAAGAGGAATTCAGTGCGACTATCGCGAAAGTGCTACGCAAGTCGCACTTTATGCGGGTGCCAGCATGGGTAATGAAATTGATGCTGGGTGAAATGTCGCAAATGTTGCTGACTGGCCAGCGGGTGGTGCCGGCCAGGTTGCAACAGGAAGGGTTTGAGTTTAACTATCCGAGCCCTGTAACAGCGCTGCGCGATTGCTTGTTGCCGCCTTCATCGAAGCAACAAAGCGAGTAAGCTCCGCAGTCATCTGGCTGGGGTTATCAAGGTGCTCCGCAATAATATTCACCACTGCGGAGCCACTAATTGCGCCTGCTGCACCGGCTGCGAGCGCAGCTTTAACGTGCTCCGGTTTGGCAATACCGAAGCCAAGCAATGGTGGGGCGCTATTGGCGGCTTTCAAGGCGTCTATGACTGCGGTAGCAGGTCGTTGCATTCCAGTTTCTGCGCCAGTGACGCCGGCGCGACTTAGCAAGTAGACATAGCCTTCACTCAGTTCCGCGATACGCTGCAAGCGTTCGGCGTTAGCATCTGGTGGAGCAATGAAAATGGGTTCAATGCCGTTGGCTTTTGCCGCTGCAATAAAGTTACGACTTTCACGGGCTGGAACGTCCGCAATTAAGACCGAATCAACACCCGCCTCAGCGCAGCGTTGGTAGAATCGTTCGATACCTGAACTGGCTACCAAATTGGCGTAGACCAGCAAGCCAACAGGGATATCTGGATGACGGCTGCGTATTTCGCTGAGCATGGTGAAGCAGTCGGCAATCTTTGTTCCCGAACTAAGCGAACGGATGGCGGCTTTTTGGATAGTCGGGCCATCAGCAACAGGATCGGAAAACGGAAAGCCTAACTCGAGGGCATCGGCACCGCCTGCAACTAGAGCATCGATAATGGCGAGACTTTGCTCTGCGTTTGGGTCGCCTAAGGTGACGAAGGGCACGAAAGCGCCTTGGTCGGCGGCTTCAAGTTTCTTGAACATGGCTTGATAGCGGCTCATGAGCGATCCTCCGTGGCTTTTTCAGCTTCAGCTTGAGCAGCAAATATGCGGCGTACGTGGTCAATATCTTTATCACCACGGCCGGAGAGATTCAGTAGTAGAATTTCGGGTGCATCGGGTTCCTGCGCACGACGGATGGCGTAGGCGAGGGCATGTGCCGACTCAAGCGCCGGAATAATACCTTCTTTTTCGGCCAACAGTTTAAAGGCATCCAAGGCCTCATCGTCGGTCACAGATTCATAGCGTGCACGGCCAATACTAAGTAAATAAGCGTGCTGCGGACCGACGCCTGGGTAGTCGAGACCGGCGGACACAGAGTAGCTTTCTTCAATTTGCCCTTCATCGGTTTGCATCAGAAATGATTTGCAGCCATGAAGGATCCCAGGTTTACCCGCGCTCAAAGTCGCACCGTGGTGTGCGGTTTTAACACCTTTACCAGCGGGTTCAACGCCTACCAGTGCTACGTCTTTTTCGTCAATAAAGTCTGCGAACATGCCGATGGCATTGGACCCCCCCCCAACACAAGCGATAACTTCATCGGGTAGACGGCCGGCTTGTTCCAGAATTTGACGTTTGGCTTCGGCGCCAATCATGCGGTGGAACTCTCGCACGATAGTCGGGAAAGGGTGCGGACCGGCAGCCGTACCGAGCAGGTAATGCGTGTCATGGTAGCTTGCAGTCCAATCACGCAATGCCTCGTTAACCGCATCCTTTAAGGTGCCGCTACCGGTATCGACAGGCACCACCTTAGCGCCCATGAGCTCCATCCGGAATACGTTTGGCTGTTGGCGTTCGACGTCTTTCTTGCCCATGTAAATGGTGCAATCCAGGTCGAGGAGTGCACAGGCGAGAGCGGTAGCTGTACCGTGCTGGCCGGCCCCCGTTTCGGCAATGATGCGCTGCTTACCCATACGCTTGGCAAGCAGTGCTTGGCCGAGTACCTGGTTCGTTTTATGTGCGCCACCATGTAATAGATCTTCGCGTTTGAGATAGATCTTCGTGCCATTTGGACTGTCGACCGGCAGATTACGGCATAATGAGACCGGCGTCGGGCGACCCAAGTAATTTTTTAATAAATCACTGAATTCCTTTTGAAACTCAGGATCTTTCTGGGCGTCATTAAAAGCTTGTTCGAGCTGATCAAGCGCGGGCAAAAGAATCTCAGGCACAAATTGGCCACCAAATTCACCAAAATAAGCTGGGTTATCACTCATGGTTCGTTTTCCCATACTGTCGAATGTGTTGAAAGAGCTGCAGGATCAAGCCTGCGTCTTTGTCGCCTTTGCTGCGTTCAAGGCGTGAATTAAAGTCAAAACGTGTGAGCCCTGTGGCTTGCGCTGCGGCAAAATTATTCAGCCCTAAGCCACCGGCAAGAATACAGCGCTGGCGTTGTTCTGGCGTCAGCTCACTGAGGAGTTCCCAAGCAAATTCTTGGCCACTACCGCCACGCACGTTGTCGAGTAAGTAGTAATCAGCGCCGAGCGCCGGCAGTTGAAACGGCCGTTCTACTCCCAGTGCGCGCCATATTTCAACGTTCGCTGGCAGTTCTTTGCGCAACTGTGCAAGGTAATCAGCGTCTTCATGGCCATGCAGTTGAACTGCGTGTAAGCCAAGTTCGGTGGCGCTAGCCACAATGTTTGCGAGGGGCTGATCGGCAAATACGCCGACCCACGCCAATTTAGGTTCAGCCGCTACTAATTGCGCCGCCGTTGCCGTGGTCACGGCGCGTGGCGATGAAGGTACGAAAATCAACCCACCATAGGCAGCGCCTGCGGCTCGAGCGACCATGGCGTCCTGCACTTTATTGAGACCACAGACTTTATGTTTGCCGTAAATCAATTCACGGCATGCTTGGTCGATGTTGCTTTGCGCGGTAAGCGCACTGCCAACCAAAAAACCATCAACGAATGGTGCACTGTCGCGCACCTGTTCGTTGCTGCTATAGCCCGACTCAGCTACTAGCAATGCATCGTCCGGTGCGAGCTTGCTGAGTGTTTTGCTACGCTGCGGATCAACACTCAGATCATGTAAGTTACGATTGTTGATGCCGATAATTTTAGCACCCAACTGTTTGGCCCGAGCCATTTCTTCCTCGGTACTGACTTCAGTCAAGATATCGAGTTGCAGTTCGTCAGCAACTGCGGCCAGCACTTGGTATTGCTCGTCATCCAAAATGGATAGCATGAGCAAAATCGCGTCCGCACCAAAGTGCCTTGCCAGCAACACTTGCAAGGGCTCGACAATGAAGTCTTTACACAGGACCGGCACATCCACGCTCGCACTGACCGCGCTCAAGTAGGCAAAGTCACCTTGAAAAAAGTCAGGCTCGGTTAATACCGAAATCGCATCGGCGTATCGCGCGTAGGTTTGTGCGATCTGTACTGGATGAAAATCTTCTCGTATTAGGCCTTTGGATGGCGACGCTTTTTTACATTCTAGAATAAAGCTACTGCGCGGTTTCGCGAGCGCGTCGGCAAGGCTGCGTGTGCTCGGCGTCAGCCGTGAGCGCAAGGTCGCTTCACTGTACTGTTGTGCCAGTTCAGCTAAGCGTTCACGCCGCTTAGCGACGATGGTATCAAGAATACTATTAGCCACGGTTAAACTCCTGTAACTGCTGCAAGTGTTGCATGGCTTTGCCACTGCCGAGATGCTCGAGCACGGCATTTGTGGCGTCTTTTAAAGTGTCATGGTGTCCGGCTAGGTAAAGCAACCCAGCGGTGCTAATTGCTACGGCGTCACGTTGCGCAGCTGGTGCTTGGCCCATCAAAATCTTGATTAGCGCAGCGGCGTTGAACTCGGCATCACCTCCACGTAAGTCACTCACTGGGGCTTGCTCCACGCCAAAGTTAGTCGGACTCAACTCATACTCAAAGAGTTCGTTGTCGCGTAGCTCAACTACCTGTGTGGTGCCATGCAATGCGATTTCATCTAGACCCGAACCATGTACCACCATGGCGCGCTTACAACCCAACAGGCGCAGCGTTTCCGCCAATGGGCGTAACCAAGCAGGGTCATAGACACCGAGCTGTTGTACGTCAGGACTGGCAGGGTTAACCAGTGGCCCCAGTAGATTGAACAGTGTACGGGTTTTCAAGGTTTGTCGCACCGGCATGGCGTACCGTATACCAGGGTGATAATGCGGGGCAAATAAGAAACAAAAGTTGAATTGTTCAAGTTGCGCTGCTGCGACTTCCGGATCTTGCGTAACCGATAAGCCAAGACTCTCAAGTACATCGGCGGAACCTGAGCGTGATGACACACTGCGATTACCATGCTTGGCAACAGTTAGGCCCATGCTCGCCGCAACCAGTGCGGCGGTGGTGGAAATATTGATCGTATTGCTACCATCGCCACCGGTACCGCAACTGTCAACGATCAGGCGTTTTGGACGCTGAAAGGGCTTGGCGGCGCGACGTAAGGCGAGCGCCGCTCCGGCCATTTCTTCAGGCTGTTCGCCCCGCATTTTCATTGCGGTCAGTAGGGCGGTAATTTGGATCTCATTCAGCTCGCCTTTGACTAAGCGGTCAAATAGCTGTTCTGTGGCCTCAAGTGAGAGGCTTTCACCAGCGAGTAGTCGTTTGATAACTTCCATTACTGCGGCTCCGAGGAAAGTAAAAAGTTTACGGTTTGCGTCAGCAACTGCGTGCCGCGCCCGGTTAAAATCGATTCTGGGTGAAATTGAAAGCCCATGGCATGGTGGTCTGAAAAGTAGGCCGCCATCGGAATGGCTTGGCCCGCTGCATCAGTGTCGGCTAATACTTGGACTTCAGTCGGCAAGTCGTAGCCCGCTAAACTGTGATAGCGGGCGACCACCAATGGATTAGGCAAATCTGCAAAGATTGCATGTGGTAAACAGCGAATTGCCGAGCTTTTACCATGTAAGGTTTCACCGCAGCGTTGAACACGAGCGCCATAAGTTTCGAGTAGCGCCTGAAAGCCTAAGCAAATACCAAGCAGAGGGTAACGCCCTTTGGCATACGCAATAACCTCCATCAAATTGCCCGCTTGCCGCGGATGA
>CETC01010720.1_pt1 | contig 10701 bp, 9 predicted proteins | sample 326911 | NCBI WGS metagenome assembly CETC01 (sample SAMEA2622694, study PRJEB7988) | marine metagenome | isolation source: saline water (ENVO:00002010), including
GACAAACAGACCGGGGAGCCACGTGAGCAAACGGAGTGGCACCGTTGCGTTGCCTACCGTCGTTTGGCAGAAATCGCTGGCGAATACCTTGATAAAGGCTCAAAAGTTTATGTTGAAGGTCGCCTGCAAACCCGTAAGTGGCAGGGGCAAGACGGTGTAGAGCGCTACACTACCGAAGTGGTGATCAATGATCTGCAGATGCTAGATAGCCGTGGTGGCGCTGGTGGTGGCGCTGGCTACCAAGGGCAACCGCAAGGCGGCTCATATAATCAAGGTGGCCAGCAAGCACAGTCGCAAGGTGGCGGTTTCGGCGGAGGGCAGCAACAACGCCCAGCGCAACAGCCTGCACAGCAGCAACAAAAGCCGCAACAACAGAATAATGACCCGTTTATTCCTGACAATGACTTTGATGACGATATTCCGTTCTGAATCATATAAAACTATAAGTGTTAAGAGTTTGACTTAAATTAACTCCCGACAATACTGTTTTATAAAAGTATTTTTTAATTTCACGCCCTTTATGTGTGTAGACATATAAGGGGCTTTTTTATTTGGCTTTCAGTTGCCTCGTTATAAAATCGTATAATACAAAAGTTGTAAAGATAGGGTTTTATCTAGTATTTCCTTGTAAACAAGGACGGTACGATGCGTATAAAAGTTGTGACTCATAAAACGGGCGAGCAAATACCAATCATGCTAGACGCACACGGTATGCCGATCACCTTGCCGAATGAGTTCGTTTTATCCAGAAGAGCGCTTTGGCTTTAGTCGCCAATCACTTCAAGCAAAATCAGAAATTAAGGCAGCCTATGACCACGCCAAACGAGCATTGTCGGGTGGCTTGGTTAAAACCAAAGAGGCCGAAGAGCTAGAGGTGGAGTTAGCACGCGTTAGAACAGAACTCGAAGCATATAAGAAACGTGAAGAATTATGGCAGCGTCGTTGGCAGCAAATCGCTTTTCATGCTCGGCAGAAGGGGATACAAATGGCAAGTGTCGATAAAGCCCCACCTGAAGGCGTAGATTTGCCGTCAAATACTGAGTCAGCCAAAATACTGAAAATGTTTGATAAGGAAATACCGCCTTCGGGGCGTGTATGATTCGAAACGTGTATCACCAATATAAGTTCGCTGATAAGAATTTAAGGGTTTGATCCTAAACTGGGCTGGTTTAGGAGAGGCGCGCATCAAGCGCGCATAACTTTATTCCAGTCTATTTTGTGACCTGCGGCATCAAGTTCAAGAGCAAGACGTTGCTTCCAGCCGCCGGAATCATCCATCGTCTCCCAGACCACCCCAGCGAAGTCGCTAGGTATTTCCAGTGAACCGCGCTTGAGCGCACAAACTTTGTCTCGACCCAGGCAGCCGATAAAGTAACCGAGTTCCAGTAAAACGTTTTGACGTGCACGAGGCTCAAGGCTACCGCCTTTGGCGCGGCCTTCATCGTCCGGTGTCAGGAGTACAACGGCAAATCCGACATCACGGTGCGCGTCAACTTTTTCTATGATGGTTCTTCCTTGGTTTGCTTGCTCATGGAGAATTATTGCTTCTAAACCGATACGTTCGACAAAACGAGCCACCATTTCGCGCGCGCCTTGGTCATGGCCGTGAACAATAAATATTTTCTTAGAGAATGGTCGAGTTAACACAGTTTGAGTGCTCCCTTTTGATTGAACGTAGTTTCTGTAATCACGAACAAAGGGAATAATAAGTTGGCCAGTAAGTGCATGTATGCCTGCAATGATTTTATTACCAGAGTAAAAAAAGTGATTGGCAAAGCCTCTTGCAAAGCTTGGGTCATCAGCTAATTTTTCAATCAATAACAGTGTTAACCCCATCGTCTCTCGATCATTGTCGGGGAATGCAAGCTTAGCGGTTCCAACCATATTGCCACCTGATGCTTCACTCTCTGCAAGGAAGGTTTCAAGATCGACTCCTTTAGTGAGCTCAGTGTTATAAGGCTCTAGGTCGGAGTGGCGGAGTAACTGAGCCAGTTTCCGTAATGGCCTGTCAAATGTTTGTAGATGGGAACTTTGAAGATCAAAAACCGCATTATTAATTTCTGAAAATACATCTCTCGACATCATTCATCCTCATCGTGCTTAAGCCGAGCCTCTGAGGCCTTATTAAGAATACTTTCACGACATTTCACTTTCATTTGCTCTGCCAGCGGACGAATGATAGAGCTATTACCATATGGGGCGATGCGACTATCGATCTCTTGATGAATAGATTGAATGGCCGCCTCAACGCTACTCGGATCGTGAGGATCGAACTCAACCCGTGCTAAGTGCCCATCAAGCTCTTTAAAAGCTTTCTCTGCCTTTTTGAGTTCCTTCTGCAGATTATCCAGCCCAGTAATTTTAGCCACAAAAGCCTCCATTCGATGGTGATTCGATAATTAGTAATATAGGCCGATATATTGCTATCGCAAGGAAATTTAGCTACTTTAGCTAAATTATAAAAATCAGCCGTGGCAAGTATCCAAATGAACGAGCAAGAAATCTACGAACAAATCAAAAAGGCCCTACAAGAGGCACCTCGCAAGCAATACACCGCGGAGTTGCATCTGCAAATGATCAAATACGCTGATGAACTGAAGAACATCACAGCCAAAGAGTTTTGTGAAGGGGTAGGTCTGCGAAGCAGCTTTGGCACCGAATTTAGCAAAATGCGCAATCTAACTCAGCGCCTGCAAGCGGCTGGGCTCGATACAGCCAAGCTATAACTAACCAAATTTAATTGCGCCGAGTCGATACTCGGTACTGTAAGGAAACAACCGTGGCTATTAAGAAAACCGAACTTTATTCATCCCTATGGGCCAGCTGCGACGAGCTACGCGGCGGCATGGATGCCAGCCAGTACAAAGATTATGTATTGACCATGCTGTTTATGAAGTATGTGTCTGATAAGTACAAAGGCGACCCCTACGGGATGATTGTGGTGCCGCCAGGCGCCAGTTTTGACGATATGGTGGCGCTTAAAGGCGACAAAGAAGTCGGTGATAAAATCAATAAAATTATTAGCTCGCTAGCTGAAGAGAATGACCTTAAAGGCGTGATCGATGTCGCCGATTTTAACGATGAAGATAAGCTCGGCAAAGGCGAAGAAATGAAAGACCGCCTCTCTAAGCTTATTGGTATTTTTGAAGGGCTGAACCTCTCAGCAAACCGTGCCGATGGTGATGATCTTCTGGGCGACGCTTACGAATACCTGATGCGCCACTTTGCGACTGAATCGGGTAAGTCGAAAGGCCAGTTTTATACACCATCCGAAGTGTCGCGCATTCTCTCCAAGGTGATTGGTATTGATGACAATACTCCACAAGATGCCACCGTTTATGATCCAACCTGTGGTTCGGGTTCGCTGTTGTTAAAAGCCAGTGATGAAGCGCCGCGTGGGTTGAGTATTTTTGGCCAGGAGATGGACAACGCCACCAGTGCCTTGGCGCGTATGAACATGATCTTGCATAACAACGCCACCGCCAAAATCTGGAAAGGCAACACCATTGCTGACCCGCAGTGGAAAGAGGCAAATGGCCAACTTAAGACTTTTGATTTCGCCGTGGCCAACCCGCCGTTTTCCAACAAAAACTGGACCAGCGGCATTAACCCGAACGATGATGAGTTTGGCCGTTTCAGTTGGGGTATTCCGCCGGAGAAAAACGGCGACTACACCTTTTTACTGCACATCATTAAAAGCTTAAAAAGCACTGGTAAAGGTGCGGTTATTCTGCCTCACGGTGTATTATTCCGTGGCAATGCCGAAGCGCGTATTCGTGAAAACCTGATTAAACAAGGTTATATCAAAGGCATTATCGGCTTACCGGCCAACCTGTTTTACGGCACCGGCATTCCTGCCTGTATTATCGTGATTGATAAAGAGCGCGCGAACGCTCGCAACGGCATCTTTATGGTCGATGCCAGCAAAGGCTTTGCCAAAGACGGCAATAAAAACCGCCTGCGTAGCCAAGATATTCACAAAATCGTCGATGTCTTTACCAAGCAGCTAGAACTGCCGCGTTACTCGCGTATGGTACCGTTAAGTGAAATCGCTGGTAACGACTACAACCTCAATATTCCGCGTTATATCGACAGCAGCGAACCCGAAGACCTGCACGATTTAAGCGCCCATCTGCAAGGCGGCATTCCAAACCGCGATATCGATGCTTTAGAGCGTTACTGGCAAGTCTTTCCGAGTATTCGTGCAAGCTTATTCGAAGCATCACGTGAAGGTTATAGCGAAGCCTTGGTCAAAGCTTCCGAGGTGAAAAGCACCATCCTTAACCATGACGAGTTCAAAACTTTTGCTGCACAAAGCCTTGAACCCTTTATCGAGTGGGCGCAGCGCTCAAATCTGCACGCCATTGAGCAAGGCGAACAGCCTAAACAAATTATCCATCGCATCAGCGAAGATTTGCTGCAAAGCTATGCACAAACGCCACTACTTAGTAAATACGACATCTACCAAATCTTGATGGATTACTGGGCGGAGTCCATGCAAGACGATGTCTATGTGCTGGTGCAAGACGGCTGGACTGGTGGTAAGCAAATACGTGAAATATTCCCTACTAAAAAAGACGGCAAAAATGTATGGAAAGAAAGTCATGATTTCGAAATAACCAGGAAGCGCTATCGCGCAGAAGTCATACCACGCACATTGGTTGAGAAACGATTTTTTTCTGATTTGCTAGCGCAACTTTCAATTCTTGAATCTGATGTAGAGGCAGCAACACAAACACTGGAAGAATTTGTGGAATTGCATTCCGGCGAAGAAGACCTGCTGCTGGAAGCTAAAAATGATAAAGATAAGGTGACTCAAAAGTTAATCAATGCTCGATTGAAAGAACTGAAAGTTAATCCGAGTGATCCTGATGAAATAGATGCTCTAGAAAAGTGTTTATCTCTAGTGAAGAAAGAGGCAGCAGCAAAGAAAAAAGCAAAAGAGAAGCAAGCTGAGCTCGACTTGGCAGTATTTAAGAAATACCCACGGCTTAGTGAAATTGACATCAAAACCCTGATTGTGGACGACAAATGGCTAGCAACGCTTGAAAGTAATATCGTCGCCGAAATCGAGCGAGTTACCCAGCAACTGGCTAATCGTGTGAAAGAGTTGGAAGAGCGCTATAGCGAACCCCTGCCTGCCCTTACCCAATCGGTAGAAAACCTTAGCGATAAAGTGGCAGGCCACATAAAAGCGATGAGTTTGGAGTGGGCGCTATGAGCGAAGTGGCTGAAAAAAGTTCAAAGAATCTGGCCGAGGCGGCTACGAATGCCATTCCCTCGGGCTATAAGCAAACAGACGTTGGAGTAATTCCAGATCATTGGGGGGTATCTCGGTTGCGAGATTTATTAAAAGAACCTCCAAAATATGGAATTAATGCGCCAGCCGTTCCGCTTGAAGGAACGTTACCAGTCTACATTCGGATTACTGATATTTCTGAAGATGGCTACTTTAAACCATCTGAAAAGGTTGGTGTTAGAAGCTCGTTTTCAGGTTTGTACCAACTAGCTGACGGTGATGTTGTTCTAGCTAGGACAGGGGCAAGCGTTGGCAAGTCTTACTTATACAAAGAAGATGATGGTGTATTGGTGTATGCGGGGTTCTTGATAAAAGTTTCTCCAGACAAAAAAAAACTAGAGCCACGATTTCTATCGCAGTACCTAAAGACTCAACGCTATTGGTCTTGGGTCACTGTGAATTCTATGCGAAGTGGGCAGCCAGGTATTAATGGTAATGAATACGGAGACTTGCTAATCCCATTACCTAAAATCCAAGAACAAACCGCCATCGCCAATGCGCTATCCGATGTTGATGCGCTAGTCAGCGAGCTGGAAGAACTGATCGCCAAAAAACAGGCCATCAAAACCGCCACCATGCAACAACTGCTCACCGGCCGCACCCGCCTGCCGCAGTTTGCTTTGCGTGAAGATGGCAAGCCAAAAGGCACCAAACCAAGTGAGTTAGGGGAAATCCCGGAGGATTGGGAACGTATATCAATTGGTCGCGATACGGTTTTAAAAGCTCGTATTGGTTGGCAAGCGTTAACGACCAAAGAATACCAAACAACAGGAGATATCTATCTAGTAACTGGTACTGATTTTGATTCGGGTGCCGTGAAATGGGAAAGATGTTTCTATGTAAGCGAATGGCGTTATAAACAAGATCAAAATATTCAGCTTAGAAATGATGATGTATTAATAACCAAGGATGGAACTATTGGTAAAGTTGGTTATGTCACTGCACTCAGTCGGCCTGCCACGTTGAATAGTGGTGTTTTCGTTGTTAGGCCTAAAAACAATAATTTGATGCAACGCTTTTTGTTCTACGTACTTACATCCAGAGTTTTTGACGATTTCATTAACAGAATTACCGCAGGCTCGACTATTACCCACTTGTATCAAAAGGATTTTGTTAATTTTGAATTTTCAGCACCTTGTATAGAAGAACAAACCGCCATCGCCACCATTCTGTCCGATATGGACGAAGAGATTCAGGCGCTGGAACAACGCCTTGGCAAAACCCGCCAAATCAAACAAGGCATGATGCAGGAGCTGCTGACGGGTAAGACACGCTTGCTGCAACCGCTAAATAAGGAGTCACAACATGGCTGACCAACAGCAAAGTTATAAAAAAGCTCGCTTTTTTAAATGTGCGTTGCAGGTCAATCCAGCGGGTTATATTCAATACCGTGGCCAACAACAGAGTCTGTCTGAATCTGACTATAACCAGCGGTTGTTAAATGCTGCACTGGAGGCGGGCATTGAGATTATCGGTTTGGCTGACCATGGCTCGGTAGATGGTGTTGACTCGATTCGGACCTTGTTTAATCAACATGGTATCGTGGTTTTTCCCGGCTTTGAGATTGCTTCAAGCGAAAAAATACATTTTGTCTGTTTGTTTGATGAAAGCAAATCGGCGCAAGAGCTTGAGCGAATTCTGGGTAGTTTGCGGCTATTGGATCCTCAGGACGGTGTTCGCCCTTCGAGGTTAAGTGCAGAGCAGTTGATTGATGAAGTGAATCAGCAAGGTGGCTTTATCTTCGCGGCACACTGTACCAATGACAATGGTTTGCTCAAAATTGGTCAGATGAATCATGTATGGCAACACCAAGGTCTTCTAGCGGCGCAGATACCGGGTTCGATAGAAGATTTGCGTGGCGTTGAAAATGATTTTTACCGAAAAGTTTTCCTGAACAAAGACGCTAACTATAAACGTGAACGGGAGATGGCCGCGATTAACGCAGCTGATGTTGAGGCACCTGAAAAAATAAAAGAAGCAGGTGCTTCCTGTTTAATCAAGATGACCAAACCTTGTTTTGCCTCGTTTAAACAGGCTTTTTTGGATGCTGGCTCAAGGGTTCGTTTAAATTCCGATAAGCCGGAAAACTATGCCTCTGCCATCGAACGTATTCGCTTTGTTGGCGGCTATCTGGACGGCGTTGATATTGAGTTGTCTGACCATCTTAACGCCGTTATTGGTGGACGTGGTACGGGAAAATCAACCTTGTTGGAGTGTATTCGCTACGCATTCGCGTTAGAGCCTAAAACGCAAAACGCGTTAAAACAGCATAAGAGTGTGATTGATACTAACCTTGGCAAAGAGCGGGGGATGGTTGAAATTACGCTGCGCTCAGCCGTGCTGCATGGTCGTAAATTCACGGTGAGTCGAAAATATGGTAATCAACCTGTGGTGGTGGATGAACAAGGCAATGTTTCACCTTACCACCCCACTGATCTGCTGCCGGGCATTGAGCTTTACGGGCAAAATGAAATCTATGAAATGACCCGCGATGAACATAGTCGTAATCAGCTCATAGAGCGCTTTTTGGAAGGGGAACACGAGCAATTTGATGCCGATATTGCCAAGGTGCTGGCAAAACTGAAAGAAAATCGAGAATCCATCAAGCGTGCACTGAGCCAGAAAGACGATGTTGAAGCCGAGGTAGAGCGCCTGCCTAAGCTATTGGATCAGGCTAAGCAGTATCAAGCCTTAGGGATTGAAGAAAAGCTGAAAATTATTCCTAAGCTGGAAAAAGAAAAGCAGTTAAAAGCGCGTGTCGATGAAGATGTGACTCGCGTAAAAGATGCCATTGAAGCCCTTAAAGACAGCTTGCCCGATACGGTTTTTTTAAGTGATAGCGCATTGGATGGCTTGCCGCATGCTGATTCATTTAGGCAGCAGCGCTTGGTGTTGGACGCCTTAAAAGCAGGTGTACAGCAAACGCTAGTGCAACTGGAACAGCTTGCTTTGAATGCGGATACACAGCTGGCACCGCTTAAGAAAGCGTTGTTGGAAAAACAGCAGACTGAAGAGCAGAATTTAGAAAAAGCCTTTAAAGATATTCCGGCAAGCCAAGGTAAAACGGGACGGCAAATTGGCGCAGAGTATCAGACGCTGCTGAAGCAAATTGAGCAGATCAGACCCAAGCAAACCACGTTACAACATCGCCAAGCGCAAATTGACGAGTTGTACGGCCAGCGCAAAAAGCTATTGTTGGAGTTGGATCAGTATACGAGCGCCAGAGCGACCAGTATTTTGAAATCAGTGAAACGCTTAACGCGCAAGCTGGAACAAAAGGTTCGGCTTACCTTGCAGCCGGAAGGGAACCGCCAAGCGTTTGTTGATTTTCTTAGCGAATGCAGTTTAGAGGGCGTAGGGCCTAAGCGCTTGGCTTGGGTGCTGGATGGCGACTTTTCACCCAGTAATCTCGCTGCCACCATTCGCCAGGGAGAAACAGAATTAGCCCAGAACTTTGGCGTCACAGGTACGGTTATTACCGCCTTAACCCGTTTGCCAGAAGTAAAGCTCTTAGAGCTGGAAGAGTTGCAACTGCCCGATACGATGGCCATTGAACTGAATGTGACCCATGGCGAGCGAGAGGCAGTATTTCGCCCTATTGATGACTTATCGACGGGGCAGCAGTGTACCGCTGTTTTGCATTTGTTGCTTTTGGACAATCAAGACCCTTTGATTTTGGATCAACCGGAAGACAATTTGGATAACGCATTTATTGCCGAACGAATTGTCGCAGAGCTTCGCAGAGCAAAACTAAGCCGCCAATTTCTGTTTGCCACACATAATGCCAATATCCCCGTATTCGGTGATGCAGAATGGATCGGTGTGTTGAGTGTTGAAGATAGTAAAGGGATGATTTTGTCAGAGCAGCAAGGGGCTATTGATGTACCCAAAGTTCAAGAGCTGGCAGCCGATATTTTGGAAGGTGGTAAAAGTGCGTTCAATCAGCGCCGTGAGAAATACGGCTTTAATTGAGCACTTGTGCCCCTTGGGAGAAACGCATGTTAAAGACAGAATTATTAGAAATTATTGCCAATGGTGAAAACTCAGGCGTGGAGTTTAAGCGGGACGATATTCGCCCTGAACAACTGGCAAAAGAAGTGGTGGCTATGGCCAACTTCCAAGGCGGAAGAATACTGCTTGGCGTAGAAGACGATGGGGTAATCAGCGGTATTCAAAGGGGCGATCTCGAAGAATGGGTGATGAATGTTTTTCAGAACAAAATCCATCCTATGATTTTGCCTTTTTATGAAGAGGTAAAGTTAGATGATGACAAAACCGTGGCAGTTGTGAGCTTCCCTATTGGTATCTCAAAGCCTTATGTCGTTCGTCACAGCGGGAAAGAAGAAATCTACATTCGTGTAGGCACAACGTCCAGACTGGCGACCAGAGAGCAGCAAATGAGGCTGTTTGAATTGGGTGGCATGTTACACACTGAAGTCATGCCCGTTCCTCGTACAGATATCAGTTGTCTGGATGATGCGCGGCTGATGAATTATGTTCGGGATATCTTGCGTGATCCAGATGTACCGAAGTCTCCTGAAGAATGGCAGGCAAGGCTTCTCGGGCTTGGGTTTTTAACGGAGGCGGCAGGTAACATTTGCTGCACCATTGCAGGACTGGTGCTGTTTGGCAAAAGCCCGCGCCGTTACTTAAAGCAAGCTGGATTAAGAGTGATGGCATTTACTGGCGATGATAAGGAATACCAAGCAGCGCTGGATGACATTATAGATGGCCCAATGGTTGGTCGCTGGGATCTCGATAATGGTGATAAACGCCTGGTCGATGGCGGCGTTATTGAGCGCTTTATGGAAGCGATGACACCCTTTATATCTGAGGAGTCTGGTGAGGTAGATGCAGGGCTGAGACGGGAAACAAAGTGGTTTTATCCCCTTGAAGCCGTAAGGGAGGCATTGATTAACTCACTGGCTCACCGCGATTGGACTCGGTTTGTTGAGATTGAAGTGTCAGGGTACTCGAATCGCCTTGAAGTGATTAGCCCTGGTGCTTTGCCAAATTCAATGACAGTTGAAAAAATGAAGGCAGGTCAGCGGTCACCAAGGAATACCATCGTCATGGAAGTTTTGCGTGATTATGGCTATGTCGATTATCGAGGAATGGGTGTGAGAACAAAAATTGTTCCGCTAACCAAAGCGCTCACGGGTAAAGAGCCAGAGTTTGAATTAACCGATGATCATTTAAAAACGGTGTTATATCGCTAGGCGAAGAAAATGAATTTTTGCTTGACCGCTGCTTGATTGAGTGGTGTTGAAGTCAACTAAATTAGTAATAAAAGATTGATTTTAAAGGGTAAAATTTGCTTGATCGTTGCTTGACTGTCAAGAGGAACAAGCTTCGAATTGATTAGAGGTTAGGATGAGTAACGTAGGTCAGCGTGAGCGCGC
>CETC01056220.1_pt1 | contig 10697 bp, 8 predicted proteins | sample 326911 | NCBI WGS metagenome assembly CETC01 (sample SAMEA2622694, study PRJEB7988) | marine metagenome | isolation source: saline water (ENVO:00002010), including
TAATTACCTGAATCATCCTTTGTAAAATTATTACTATTAAGCATAGCGTTTTGAGGCAATAAATACTGATCACCTAACATTGTAAAATTTACAGTCCACTTTCTAAGACCTGATGGTGGTGCATTGTTTGATGGCTCTGCATCTGATAATTCCCATGCGTGTAAATCTCCCCATTTCTTAGGGCCTGCATAGTTAAGTGTTGATATACTTTTACCACTTAATGTTTTTCTAACCCTATTTCCTATTATATATTGGAAACTTTGATTTATATCACAATTTATTGGCGTTTCCCAAGATTTTCCCCAAAGAACACTACCAACTTCACAATCACCAAGAGCATTAAATGTTATCTTTTGTTCAGATACTAATGCCTTTTCCATTTCATATAAACTCCAACCATCATAAGCTGGGCTTGATTTACAATCATTGATAGATAAAGTCGCAGTATTGCTACCATCTGCTCCATCATTATAGCCAACAATCTGATTAGAACTGTAAAAATTATGATTTAAAATTGCACAAAAATCCTGCTCTACTTCATCTGTTTGCCACTCTATATAACTGTTAAAAGTATCAGCAATAGTATCTGCATCTGAATCTGTACCAATAGGACTTCCAATTATGTGCCTTTTGTGTGGTGTTAAGTTAATTAGACTATATATTGTTTTTTCTGTTGAAACTGGTGCATTTCCCTGATAGTCAGATGAATCACCAAACAAATCAACAACCCTATAATTTAATTTAAGACCATTAGCATAAGCATATAGTGGATATGATGGATAAAATTTTATTTTTGATGCGTACTGTCTATTGTCTGATGTAGCCATTAATATGAACCCCTACTCTTTCTTTTTTGTTTTTTAAAAATTTTTTTCCCTTTCATTAAATCTGTACCCTCAAAATCAGAAGCCTTTGTTAGATTGGAATCCTTTTTTAAAGAATCATTTGATCCCCTGAACATTCTTTTTCTTACTATTGTCTTTTTCCCCTCACTATTTGGAACAACTTTATTCCTTGTTATAATACTATTATCATTTCTTCCGTTGTGTAACATTTCATCATATTCTTCATTTAATGATTCCCATGTTTTTTTATCACTACTCATATCCAAAGAATTATATCTGCCCAACCTTTCCCATTCTTGCCTACCAGTAAAAACAATTTTCAAGTCTATTTTATTTTTATTATAATCTACCATATAAGCACTTACTATATTACAAGCACCACTATATGTAAACAATTCAACAGGCAATGATTTATTTTTTTCAAAAGAAATTATTATAATTTTGTTGTTTTTTTTCATAACTATATTTGATTGTCTATTTAGCAAGTTATTAATAAACATTTTATCTTCATAATTAATTTCAATAGCACAAAAATCTATATCTGTTTGAATTTCTACTGATTTATTTGATATTATTAATTTATGTTTCATTAGTCAATACCTAAAATCATAGAAACCATTGAAACAAGAGTAACAACATTAATGTCCTCTTCACTTTCATTCCAAGAACCTGAATACTCTGATGGTACATATGTATACCACGAAGCACTATGCCATATCCATTTCCTTTCGTCAGGGTATCCTTCAGGATTTTCGGATTGAAGTGCTTGATATTGTGATTCAAAATCTTCATAGTTACCTGCTTCAAGAATCCAATCAACAGCATTAACAATATCAACAATATTTGTTATATTATCCTTATTAAAATCATAAAAATTTGTTGCTGGTTGTTCTTCTTCAGGACCAATTTGTATATATGTAAAATTTACTGAATCTTCAGGCTTTTGACCTACACCTGACATTGCTTCATTCCTTGTATTTCCTTCCCAATTCCAATTATGGATATTAACACCATAATCTAAACTCTCAGTATAATATTCATTCCAATTACCATAAACATCAACAGGATCAGGAGGTGGTAGTTCACAGCTACCATCATCTATTGTTGCATCAGGATTATAATTGGTAGCATCAGGATTAGTACACCCTGAAATATCCTCTATTGAAGGTATCTCATCACCTATTATATCTTCTTCATCAGGTTCTGGTGGAATGTCATCCCATATAGAAGCCTCTGTTGTTAGTTTATGTAGTTGATAAGCCTTTATTTTAATTGCATCTACATTATAATTAACCTCTGTAACTAACCACAATGGATAGACTATTTGTCCATTTAATTCCTGAACCTTATTGTAATCTATCCCAAACGCTTTAGTGTTGTTCATTAATGGCATTCTTATCTTATCTCCAATTTTAATATTAGAATAAGATACTGGTAGAGTTATATCTATGATTAAATGCTGATTACAATTATTTAAAACATAGAATTTTTGAAATCTTTTAACAGTATCTAAGGATACATGATACCTTAAATCCATAGATTTTTGACCACTAATATCACCCATGTTGTAATATTTTTCTCCATTGTAATTTGACAAATAATCTGATGCAAAAACAGGAGGAGATGACTTTCCATATCTATTAAAACCATTATCCCAACCATAAAAACATTCCAAAGAAGTTACTACATCTTCTCTTTTTGTTCTATCTATGCTGTATTTAATAACATCTTCTTCAATTATAACATGATTTATGTCCAAATATTTATTGTAATCAGATTTTATGTTTATTAGTGTAAATTTATTTTCTGAATTAAAAATATAAAAAGATTGTGTTTCTTTTAAAATATCTTGTATTAGTTTTTGAGTTTCTATTTCCTTATCTTGGCAAAAACCCATCTTCCAATCTTTATATACTTCCCTTGATTCTGTAAAACTATCTGAATTATATAAATTTTGATTTAAGAACTTTTCCTCTTTAATTCCATATCCTAATTCTGTGCTTAATATATGTAAAATAATATCACATGGCTTTTCAACAACACCATCAGTTTGATATGTCAAAGGATCTTCACCTGAACTATACTCAGGGTAGGCATTTTTTGCTGTATGCCAAAACCAACTATATCCTCTCCACCAAATTGCTCCACTACCTGAACCACCTTGACCATATCCACCTGCATCTGTAAAAGGGTCTGCTCCAAAACTTGTTTCTGTTTCTGGATCATAATTTAAATTCCAATGATATAGAGAATATCTATGTAAATTAGTCATTGTAAAAGTTTGTGAATCATCTGGATTAGAGTATTGGAAGCTATCATCCACATCATGTTTATAAAGAGCATTTTGGAATGAGTTGAAATTTAATTCTGCATGATAAGCTAAACGTGATATATTAAAATAAAAAAGCCCTCCATCTGGATTAGCAGAAACCCACTCATCTTCAGTAAAACCTAATGGATGGTCTGTTTCAAAGGCATTACCACCCAATGGTAATACAAAATCATTAAAATCATTTTCAATTTCTGGAAAAGGATACCCACCATTAGGTGTCCAGAAAAAGATAGAAATCATTGTTTTTAGTAATAATTCTCTTTCCTCTGATGTGTTATTATACATACTAAAGAAAAAATTATCTCTTGTGCTGAGTTCAGGATTGTTTCCATAGCTTTCCTCAAGCTGATTGTAACCATCAGCAGAACCCACTCTATGAAAAGCTGGCCAATGATTAATCATCTTAGCTGCCCAATGAAAGTTTTGTTGAACCCATGATTGACCTGCAATATATTGTGGATCACCTTCTGGAAAAAAATTATTAAGATCTTCATTATACATAGCCTCAGTATAGATAAGATATGGGTATTGATGAATCCTATATGTTACATTTAATATGATATTTTTTACTACGCAATGCAATATTGATTGGAATATTGATAAAGAGTTTGCTACTGCATTGTCTGTTCCTACTTCATTTTCCCACCAATCAGGCAGGGAATTTGGAAACGTAGTATTCCAATTTTGCTGAACATTCTCTACATCTGCCCATAAATATGGTTTTCCGTCTAAACTTTCATCTAACCACCTTTTTATTGCATTTAGATATGAATCAGGATTAATTGGTTCACCATTTATTCCATTTACAACGTTATCCCATGTTATTTCTTGTCCAATACCAGCTTCTTCTAATGCAACAAGAACCTCATAATATCCAAAATTTTCAGTACACTTATAATCAGATCTTCCTTTTATAGGAACATATATAGTTTGCTCAAATGGATTATCAATAAATTTTTCATATACAAAAGCAACATCTTTTATACTTACTTGGAATGGATCATTGCCATCCAAAGGTCTTGTTTCTGTTGATCCAGCAAAGCTCTCTGATACTTCATTATCCTCATCCCATCTTTTATAGAATAATACTTTATTAGTTTTTATAGGTTTAAGTGCAGGGTCATTATATGTTTCTTCTGATAAAAAAGGTTGAGGCTCTGGAGATGAGTTACCAAAATATTCAGGAAAATATGAATCCAATGATCCATCAATATGCAAATTATCAACTGAATCATAAATATAAGGCCCTGAAGTATGGAAAAAACTACTACCAATGCTATCCATAGTCAAACCATCATTATCCTCAAAAACACCTGTATTATATATGTTTTCCCAAGCCTCTTGATCTATTGGTAAAAAATGAAATATACCTGTACCCCATCCTGATAAAAGTTCAACAGCCTCTATTTTAATATTTGCTCTTGGATAAATTAATTCAACCTCCTTTGGAAGCCTAAAAAGAACAAACATACAATCATCTTCTTTTGGTGATGTAAAAGAGTTGTAACCAGAGTTCCAAGTGATAGAATTATTAGGTTGCATTTCATATAATTCTTGCTCTTTATACCAACCAAAAGTATAACCACCATGTTCTGCATTAAAATCAGAATATACATCATCAGCATCTGTTGTTAAATTTGATATAACAGAATTTCCAGTAAAGTTAGATACCATACTATAAGGCCTTATATAGCCAAATGTTCTAACAGACACATCTTGCTGTGAAGCATTGCTAAGAAGAAGGCTATCATAAGCAATTCCTGTAAAATTGACTAAGGTTCTACAATTATTTGAATCAAAATATATTGTATTTGGAGAACAAACCCAATTACTACCATCTTGAAAATATAAATGACCTTCTTCTGATGGATGTCTTTGCATAAATACATGAGTTTTGTATGTAGAATCTAACTTCATAGATGGATTATCATGAATTAACAACCTATTAGCTGTTACTGATGGACACCTGTCTACCTCTCCATATATCATTGGAACAACATCATCTAAAGATGAGGATGATATATCAGGATCAGGTGCATCATCAAGGTCTTTAACTCTCATAGTTGGCACAACAGTTTCTTTAAAAAATACAGTAGAAGGGTCTTCTGCTTGTATCCTAAGACTTTCATCATTTTGAGTTACCCTGTTTATAGAGCCACTAAATAATACAGAACAATGATTCTTCTTTAAACCTGTTTGTAAATATTTTAAGTTAATTGTTCTTGTTCTTGTTGTTGAATAAAAAAGGAGTACATCTGTTCCCATTAATTTTTTATTAGGGTCTGAATCACTTGAATAATAATCAGGAGAACTTGTTAGCTTTGTAATTATATCATAATAATTATATAAAGTAAATCTAAATAAATTTGTTTTAATTTTTTTAGATTCAAAGTTTATTGAGTTTTTAATAGATGATATTTTACCAAGTATATCTTGTGGATATATTTTATTACCATCAGTATCTTCCAACTCTACTTGTCCAGTTGAAAAAGAATCAATTAATGTATAACTACCATCAAAAGCACCAAATTCATCTAAATTTTTATCTACTAATACAACAACAGGTATTGCTTTTACTATATTACCTATTGTGTCTGATTCAAAATATTTACTTGTATTAGACACTACAATCCTATCTCATTGCCAAGCCTCAAACCTTCTTCAATTTGTGGCATTAAAACTTCTTCTGTAAATTGCTCTGTTCCTATAACAGAGCCTTGTATATTTAGCGTTATATTTCCACCTTGTGGTCCATTAACATTAGGATCACCACCTAATGGTGTTATTTGTACCCTTTCCTTCCCTGATGGGTTATCCCCTACTAAAATGGTTTGAGGGCCATCCGTAACAAAATCACCACCCAATGCAAACTTTTGTCTTTCAATTTTATCAACCTGAGCACCACCCCAAAGTGCTGCTCCTGCTGCCCTCACCCATTGTCCTTTTGCTAAAAACTGAGTTACAGCTTCTGCTGTATTTATTACAGCATTAATTTGTGATATTCTTTTTTCTGCTAATGCCTCACCTCTCATTATATCACTTAAACCACTCATTATATTTCTTGTCTTAACATAAGCCTCTGCTCTTTTTTCTTCTGCTGATTTTACCAAGCCTAATGTTTCTGCTGCTTTCCTGTTATCTTTAATCCACTCTTTTAAAAGTTCATTTCTCTCTTTGTCTTTTTGAACTTTGGCTATATGATCTTGGAGTTCTTTTTCTTTTTCTTTGTTGAATTTTTTTTGCTCTTTTGTTTGATCTGTGGTTGCTTCTGTTAATTGTCCCATTAAATCAATTTTATCCATATCTTGTAATATTATTTGCTCACCACTTATTAGTTCTCCAGTATCTGAATCTAATTTAATTGTACCCAATGTTTGTCTTTTTAATATTTCTTCATCAATAAATGCAATTTTACTTTTAATAGATTCTATCTCAGCATCATTTCCTCTTACAAACATTTGTCCAAATGTACCCATACCCAAAAATCTATCCTCTTGCTTGTTTAATTCTTCATCTGCAAGTTCAAGTAATAGCTTTCTTCTTTGAGTAATAAGTTCTGTAATTTCCTGTTCAGCAACCATAGCGTTTATTCTATTCATCATAGCTTGAACAGATTTATTTTGCCAATCAACTAAATCTTTTGTATCTGCTTTTTCTATATCTATATTATCTAAATATGATGGGTATTCCTGTTGCAATGTCTTAATAATAGATTCCCTTGTAGATGTAGATGTATTTACATCAATTAAAGCATTTGTTAATTTTTTAAATTCAGCAGTTTCTTCTTTTGTCTTTACTACTGGACTTTCTGTTATCATATCTTTAAATCCAGTTACTATATTTTTTAATGTTGGTGCAAGTTTTTCACCCAATTCCTCTCTTAAATCACCCCAAGCATTTTGAAGCTGATCCAAAGAGCCTAATGTAGTATCTGCTTCTTGTTCTGCAAATCCTTTAAATTGCTCTCTTATAAAGTCAATACCCTCACCTGCTTTTAATTGTTCTGCTGTTAAATCTTTAAAAGAAGCTGGTAATTTTTCCCCAAGTTCACCCTGCATACCACTTAATGTTTTTGTAACATTCATAACAGCACTTTCTAATGATATTCCTAAAGCAGCAGATAAATCAACTGATGCTTGTATTATTTCTTTAGTTTGTTCTGTTGATATTCCAAGTGATTTAACATAGGCTTGTTGAGCAATAATTGCCTCATCACCATGAATTGTTGTTTGTTGTAATGCTTGTGCTTGTTTTATAAGTTCTTTTGTAGATTCACCTGCTGCAAATCTTAGTTTTTTCTCTGCCATCTCCTGTTGTCCAAACAAGTCAATGGATTGCTTTATACCATCTAATAACATTTTACTTCCAAAATAGGCTGCTGCTGCAATCCCTGCCTGTTTAGCCATTCCACGTAAAGCACCACCAACACCCTTTATTTGCTTTTCAGATTTTTCTGCACCCTGTGCTGATACTTTTATTTTTAATTCATTTGTTGCCATTAGAATCCTTTGCTCTTAAAAATTTAATTTCTTTATCTATTGTCATAAAATCATCAACTATGTTTGCTGGAGTGTCTACAAGGCTTGGGTATGGTGGGCAATTAAATGCCTTGCAATAGGTATATTCTTTAATTGTTTTTTGTATATTTTGATCTAACAAATCACTTGTATTGCAAAAAAAGAAATGTTGTGTGTATAATGCTTGTCCTATTGAATCAAAACCATTTTCCATAATTTCGTCATAACAGGCTTCAAGTTCTGTATAAACATCTTCCATTGATCTGAACATTTTACGCTTACCAGTAACTGGACTTAATGCTTTATAAGGAAATCTAAAGCCATTATCTCCTTGATTATTTAATCCATTATAAGAAATATGTATATTAATTAAAAATATTATTTCTTCACTTTTTTTTTATTGACATGGTTAGATACTGCAATAGCCACTTGAAATATCTCATCATTTGAAAATAGATTTATATCATCATCATCTAAATCAGTAGCCATCCGTACTATGTCAATAGCTGGACCAAACATACCTTCTTTGTTGTTAAAAAACTTATAGAGTAAATTATTTAATTCTATTCTTTCAGTTAAATTAAATTCCTTTACCTCTAATTTGAAGGTTTTTATCCCTTCACCTTTAATATCTAACTTCATATTTCCTCATCCTTGTATTATTCTTTATATATATATTTATATATAAGAGTTAAAGTAAACCCTTAACTAACCCTTTATTATGCTGTTTTAATACTAACAATAGTGCTTGAAGTTGCACCTGAGTATGTGCATCTAAATGGTATAGTTTGTTTCCAACCATCATCATCCATACTTATTCCTGCTGTATCAATATACACTTTTGGTGCATCAATTTGATATACATCTCCAGCTGATAAAGCCAAAGCCATAGGTGATGACATATCAGCATCTATCGCTTCTAAACTTTCAGAATCTCTTTTACAAGTTAGTGAACCAGTTACTTCATATCCACCAAGACTATATCCCATTGGTCTAAAATTATTATCATTGTCAAATCCAATTCTATTAACAGGTCTTGCTATTGCAAGTTCAAAACTATATAATAATAAATCTTGCTCATTTAGCGTTTCTACCGTTAAATCATGCATATTAAACATAGTTGTTTGGTCTGATATAACAGTATGTGTTCCACCACCACCTGAAAATGTTAAAGCACCCTGTGTTGGTTGATAACCTGTTTGAAATGTAGCAGTACACATGACTACACCACCATTAGAGGCTATATCACCTGATAATGTTAATCCTGTACATAAACAAGATGTGAAATACATATCAGTATCTTGCCCTGCATGAGCAGAATTTTCAAACCACAATGTTACTGGAACAGCGTTATTTTCTCCATGTCTAAAATCTGTTACAGAAGGCATAGAACCTATTAGAGTATTTGTACCATCACCATCACCAAATAAAGTTAAACACACTCTATTTATTGCTTGTGCAGTTCCATGAAATGTTATAGAAATATCAAACATCCGATCGTGCCTTTGCCATTTAACCATATCATCAGATTGCGTAAATGCTCCACTACCAGTTCTTGGAGGTGCTACACTCAATGAATGTTTATGTATTTCATCAAAGGAATAGTCTGTTACAGGCATTTCTATACTATCTGCTGTTGCCAATGCAGCAGTTCCAAGTGTAGCTTCCGTACCAATTATTACCCTTGCATTTTGCTTTGTTTGAAATGTTGCACTTAAAGCCATTATTTTTTACCTCCTTCTTTGGTATTTTTTATTTCTGTTAAATGTTCTTTTAATGATTTTGGAACATCTTTAACCTCTATCACTAAACCTTCTTTTAGCCATAAATGTTTTGATGCTGAACCAAAGGCATTATAATTTTTTGTATCATCTAACTCATAGTAAGATGATTTTGCTTTATATTTAGCCATATCTTTTTCCTTATCCTAAATTATTTAAATGTTCACAACTAAAGTTCCAAGATGTAGCGAAGTAATCTTCATGTTCCTCATCTACTTCTACACCTAACTCATTATCACCACTTCTTAAATTATAAGCAGTAGTTGAATCTGCTAATGATAATGTTGGATTATCATGTATAAGTGCTTCCAATATACTTACTTGATTCAGTATATAATCTTGAAATTGTGCATTATTTCTATTTACAAAATAATAAATTATATCTATGTTAAAAGTTCTGTGTTCAGATTTACTTGTAACATCACCTTGTTCTGATCCTGTTGGAATCAGTCTAATAAATTGATTAGCTTTGCTTTTTTCATCAAAACCACTAAAAACAGGACATTTCATTTCAGCTTTAATTTTACTCTTTAAAGCCACTAAAATATTTTTCCAAGTGTTTGTATAGGTAACTGCCATTATCTAACCATTTCAATAGTAGCATTGCTTTTATTTGTTTGTTTCCTGTGGCTACCATATACTTCTATTTCCCATACATCACCATCCGTCGCACTTTCACCTTGAAACCTTACATAAATTCCTGAACCACCAACTAATTCCTGTAATCCACCTGTAATTTTATTAGAAGAAGTTACTGCACCAAATAATTTATCATTTGCCAAATAATGTGTTTTATAGCTTGACACTCCATATGCCCCAGAATCTTCTATCTCCACCTTCAGCAAATCATAATGTCCTCCAGTATATTCACCTGCAAGTTCTACTATATCCATAGTGCCTGATACATTTCTATATCTTATAGAGCCTTTTTTATCATTAGCATCAACCTCATGTGATAGTTTATATATACCATCATTTAGTTTGTCAATTAATCCTGTTCTCTCTGCATTAGTAACTAAAGAATGATAATAGTCTGCTTCTTCTGAAGCACCTTCTTTTGCTCTTATGAGATTAGCAGTTGCAATATAACATACTGCCTTAATTATAATTGGATCATATTCTTCAGCAACAGATAGTGCTGCTGTATCTGAATCAACCTGCTTAATCTTTTCAAGAGGTGTTGAATATCTTGCATCTAAATAATTATGTAGTTCTAATGAAG
>CETC01000510.1_pt1 | contig 10668 bp, 6 predicted proteins | sample 326911 | NCBI WGS metagenome assembly CETC01 (sample SAMEA2622694, study PRJEB7988) | marine metagenome | isolation source: saline water (ENVO:00002010), including
GAATAGTGCTTGTGGAACTTCTGCTTGTGGTTGTAATGTATTGTCTGATGGATAATCATATCCAAAATCAAACATCTGAACTTTATCAATAGCACCAATATCACTACCAAATGCTTGTAATCCTGCACCAGATCCAGTAGTAGAAGCAACTGAAACTTTTGGTATATCAAGATAATCATAACCACCACCTCTCAATACAATCTTACCTACAGAACCCTTGACTGTTGGTGAATTGGTTGTATAGGTAATCTGTGAAGCACTACTATATCCAACCGTTTCAGGAATTTGACGAATATTGAATGTAAACGTATTTGATGACGTAGTAGTAATACTATGTCTACCATTGAACTTACTACTCTCAACAATAATCTTAGAGTAATCTCTTACATCAGTATTGACTTCAATTTCTTTAGTATTCTGTAAAGGTAAGAACCTATAGTACAAGACCTCAGGAACTTCCTCAGTAAATTTGAGAGTAGTCTTAGAACTAGCATTTCCAGGAATACCAGTCTTCTGTATCTCAATAGCAGAAACACCAGACCCCACATATGACTTATTGTAGGATGGATCTAAGAAGAACTCTAACTTAGTATTCTTCAGAGAAACATCAGCAGTATCAATCTCTAAGGTGTCACCTCTAGTCTGTTTGAATGGTGGGTTTTGAGTCCAAAGACTTGAATTACTTGATGGTTTACCAAGACTTACCATCCTTGTACCAGGATCATACTTAGCCTCAACAGAACTAGTACCTGCTGAAACTACAGTAAAGTCTATCTTATCATTTATCTCAAAGGTATGATTTTCTGCAGTAGTAGCAGTAACTTTTACAATTCTTACTTGTGATGTAATCTCACCACGTTGAGATTTGAATGAATGTGTATTACCAATACTAACACCACCAGCAAGCATTACTCGTTGTAGATCAGAACCAATACCAGACTGAGTAGTTACAATACCAACTAACTCATTACTAATAACTTGAAGATATAATTCTGGTGGCAATGGTCTAATGAAGTTAGCATTTACTCTCTTCATCGCATCAGTTTGATACGACATAGAGGATCCTGCACCAGGACTATACAGTACTTTCTCACCATGATTGAATGAATGTCCTGGGAGATATACTGTTCTTGTTGGTATAAACTTATCCTTATACTGTGCAGAAGGCCAAACAGTTGTTTGATTACCACCTTGCTTCATTACTGATACAGTAGTTCCAATACCAACACCAAATGTCATTCCATATCCAACATAACTCTCAGCATCAAAGTAGAACTTAGTATCTTCAGGAGTGCTTAGGTTTATCGGACCTTCTAACTGATATGTAAATTCTGTTTGGAATTTCTCAATTTTTGATCCAGAAGTATGAATACCAGCAGTGGTTCCATTCTGTCCTCTTAACATTTCCAATCTATTATTGGGAACATCAAAGTTTATTATCTTCAACTCCTCATCATTAATCTTGACATAATCATCAATTCTGAACTTATAGATTCCACTAGTCATCCAGTCAGTAATCTGAACACTGGTTGTCAAACCAGACAACGCAGCACTAGTCATTGTCTGACCTAAACCAGTACTTACCTTCTTAACTTCTATTTCAGTTTGTGCTTTGAGACTATTGTGTGTTGTGGTAGATATACCAAGAATTTCTACAGTTGCTTCATCAGGAAGATTATGTGGGAATGTAGCAATACCAGTTACTGTCTGACCATTTACTACAAGCGTTACATCATTTACTGTAGTAATAGTAGATGTAAAGGTTGTAATACCTGGTCCTTCAACCTCACTAACTTCACCTAAAGCACCATTACCAGAAGTTCCAGCATTATCAAATAATAAATTATCTCCAACATTGTAATTAGTACCAGCTACATTGATTGTAATATCTTCTATCTCACCAGATCTAACAGTACTAATCTTAGAATTAAGAATAGTATTCTTATTGGAATTGGTTATAAATTCATACTCTGGGATATTATATGGTTTAGTATTTCTTACCAAATCTAAATTAATAGGATCTAAATCTTGATCAGAATCAAATCCAGTATTGAAATCTTCTGGCTTAGAATAAAAACTATCGCCAATAATATATGGGAATACTGGTGGTCTAACTCCGTTGAATGGAGAAGTTGGGTTGTTTACAGGAGTATCTTCTACAGTAGTGTAGTAAGCATATACACCATTTGGATATTCAGGAGTCGCAGCAAACCTACCATTATGCTCATCTAGGTCACCAACACCATCAACATACACATAGTCTTCGCAGAAGAATCCAGCAGGATACTTAGTAATGCTAGGACCATCTATTCTCTGACTGGTTATCTTGATATAACCAGAATCCATATACTTGAGTTGTCCGTCTACAACACCATATGGACCGTATATTGGATGACCATCATACGCCCAACCAATAATAGGTGAGTGATCTTGACCACTATCACCCAAGAAGTTTCTTAGGTTTCTTGGAACATAGTAATTGATATATGGGTTACCAAGATCTGCATCCTTTACATTACCATAGAATCCATCATCATCTTTTACATCACCATACCTAGCATATCTGTCAACTTGGTTTACTGTCCATTTCTTTAGATTAGTAGAGAATATAGCGTCAGCACCAGGTGTTTTTGCGGTAACTGTAGTATGTGCTTGTGAATAACCAGCACCCTTATCAATCATGGATATGCTAGTAATCTTTCCATTTGATACAATTGCCTTTGCTTTAGCACCAACACCATCACCAGTAATAGTAAGTTCGGGTGTACTCCAGAACTCAGATCCACCACCAGTAGTACCACCTAAGATAAGTATCTGATCAATCCGTCCATTTACAATGAATGGTTGTAAGAATGCTTCCTTACCTATTACTGCCTCTATGAATGGTTTATTGTTATCATTGATTACAGTAGAACCAAACTCACTACCTTTCACTTTTACATGTACTGCAGTAATAGTACCTCTTATAATTGGTGTAGCAGTAGCATTACTAGTAGTAATACCTTGTCTACCATCTATCTCAATTGATATAGGAGGATCTTGGAAAACATGAATACCAAGTCCAGGATTGGTAAACTCAACAAATGTCGTAGTACCTACTGATGTTTGAATCCTAAATTCATCGTCAGTAAGTTTCTTGATATAGTACTCATTACCACTTGTTAGTCCACCAATAGCACTATTAGGGTTACCAGCCTGAGAAGTTGCTGTATATTTAATAACTTCATCAGTCTCAAATCCATGATTCTTGATAGTAATTCTATTAGTAAAGGTATTGATACCTACAACATCTGTAGTAACTTCTCTATTCTTGAAGTAACCAGAATTTTCTATTTCAATAGTATCAACCTTATTTCTTCTGTCTGTTGTTCTAAATTTCTGTAACCCACCACCATTGAGTGATAAGTCTATAGTACCAATACCAGATAACGCTTTTGTCTGAGATTCTGAGATATGAATCTGGAAATCATCTAATTTTACGACATAGTATGGTGCGGTATCTACCAAATTACCTGGTGTTATGCCAATACCAATAGCAGTACTACCATTAGAATCGTATATAATCTCCTCACCATTCTTCAAACCATGAGGTTCTGGGAATATAAACCTGTCAGTTGCAGTATTAACTACACCACCTGTAGACGTTGAATCAAACTCAACGGTCTGCTGGACGAACTTCATCTTCGCCATTAGACGTGCAGTTGTATTATTACCGCCAATAATTCTTACAGTAGGATCTGTTTCGTAATCTACACCCTCACTATCAACAAAAACTTCTTTCAAAGTACCTTCAGCTTGCGCTATAACTGATGCACCTACTCCAGTATGACCAGATTGTGTAACAGCAATGCGTGGTGGATTTACAACATCATAATCTGAACCAGCATTAAGAACGTCAACACTTTCTATAGGACCATAGTAAATTATGTCTGATGATTTATACGAATGTGCTTCAACACCATTTACAAATAAACCAATACCACCCTGAACAGTTTTGATCTTATCGGGTGAGAATTCTGGTTCATTGAACTTCTTCAATAGTTTCTGTGGACCTAACGATGTCCCAGAGACCTCGAAAGGGGTCAGGAAGTGGGTAGAAACACCTGCTAAGTCATTTCCTATGAATGCAGTAATGAATTGCCCTCTACGGACGTTCTCAGCAGTATATGAAAGTTTGATTACGTTGTCATCAATTTTCTTGACATAGTATGGCTGATCTGTATTAAAATTTGTTAGTGTTCCTATCCCTGTTGATGAAGAATAAACAACTAGATCACCATCATGATAATTGTGATCGGTAATTCGTATCTCTACAGTAGTCGTACTTAACCCGATATTGTTGAAAGAACGGATCCTTTTCTGCGGATCTATAGTCCAATGTGGAAAACTGTTAGACGCAACATATAGTGTTTCATCCTTAGAATACGTATTCTGTATATCAGCAGTAAATCCATCTGCGGAAAGTTTCAACTTTCTGCGAATCTTATATGATGGACTTGCACCTATAGTAGGACAGTTTACAGTAATTCTCTTAGGAAGTGCATCCCAAACAAAAGTCAATGTACCATCTAGTACATTTCCATCAACATCAATAACTTCAAGTTCATCACCAACGTATAATTGATGATCTGCATCTAAATCAAAGTTGTAGTTATTGGGTGATACTAAACTATATCCATCAACATTATATGTTGAGGCAGTATTGTATAACCATGTAGTCCATTTCAGTTGATCTTTTGGTTTACCTAGAGTCTTGACATTTATAGCACTACCCTTCTGTTGGTTTATTGCTTCACCTACAAACTTATTCAGTACACCTAAAACACGGAATGTAACTTGCTTACTTAGATCACCATCCTCGTATGAGTATGCAGGTAATCCAGATCTAAGAGTAGAACCAACACCACATGGTTCAGAAATGTCTATTCCTGTAAACTGCGTATAATTTTTACCCGTATAATCAATTATTCTATCTTCATATGACAAAGATCCTGTAGAACCAAATCCAACAGTAGAATCAACGTTCAGTATTGTCGCACCAGCAGGAGCACTTTTGGTTATAAATGTCTTACCTGCTTGCTTGAACTTACCAATAGTAGTTCCTCTTGATACACCAATCTTATAATATGTCTTATCACCAACTACAGCACGTTCTACATTGTAGATAGAACCGCTAGTTTGAAGTGGAGTAGTATCCTGAATCAAACTTTGTCCTTCAACTTTGAGTGGATCTCCAGTAATAAGTTCGCAGATTAGAATATCATTGACAATGTAATCTGCATCAGATGGTTTAACAAGATACTTAGATGGTTGAATCATTTCAACCGTCTCACCATATAACGCACCAAATAATATCTTGAACGCTTCCTCTGTACCTTTAGACTTATAGAAGTCTTTTGCTTGTCTTATAAAATTACTTTGATTCAGGTCTTCATCAAGATTTCTCTCAACAAATCCTGGTAATACTTGTTCCTTTAGTTTCTTTCTAAACTGAGTTAGAAAAACATTAGATAGATTGGTAACTCTGGTATCCACAGCATGAGTACCAATACCAGTAGAAGTAAAAGTAAGATATTCTGGCGAGTTGGTCTTAGCATTATTCTCAATTCCACTGAATCCACGAACACATCCTGTAAAAGATGTTTGTGTTTTACCTGTATATGTTATTATTTCATCATTAATCTTAAACAATCCCCATTGATTAGGCCAACCTGAAGTCGAATCAACATGAATAGTATCTTGTTTACCATTGGCATATTCTGATACAGATGTGAACCCAATCAAGTTCTCATTGTTTAGAAAGTTAAGTCCTTTATATTCTACTAAGTTATGAGCAATATCTACCGCACCCCCTTGATGTTCTTGGGAAAGGTAGTATTGTTTTAGAAACTCACCGAATAGGGGGTTCTCATTATCAATGGATTCAGGGACTTGGCTCTGAATAACCTCATTGATTTTGACCTTGGTAAAAGATGTTGTTATCATTTATCGAGTCTTCTTACCGTTTTGGTAACTAGATTGTGGATCATATCTTGTGCCAGAAGTATTAGCACCTGATGATATAGAGTCTTCTCTCATGTAGAAATTACTCTTGGATACATCAAACTGCAAATATAACTCTTTACGTGCCAGAACATCATTTGATAGTGGAACTGCTTGCACTTCGATGATGTTATCTGATTCTATGGTAGATGTTATATTGGTAGTATCTATAATGATTTCACCCTTCTTATAATCAACACTTCCAAACGAATCGGATAATATGCTAATCTCAGTGTCAGAAGTGACTTTGAATAAGAATAAATTACCCTTATCAGTTCCTTCTATAACACTATCTGAGAAGTAAACTGTACCTTCAATACCAGAAACTGTGAATCCAGTAGACTTAATATTATAGCTACTTTCTCCACGATAGAATTCATTATCAAAACATAACTCGTATTGAGCCCATTGATCTATTTGTGTTTCAAGGTTTCTTCTTATTCTTACAGTAGTAATGTTTGATGTGATAGAGTTACTAACATTATCAATCATTGCCTGTATCTTACTATACTTGAATCTACCTCCAAACTTGTTCAATTCCATTCCAGACGCAAATGTAGTAAGAGAAGTGATTACATCACTCTTCAAGTTCTCCTTATCACCTATAAAGTTTGCGTTATAATACACATAACTATCAATTTCAACATACAGGAACTTAAGATCTATCAACTCAGGAACAATTCCTGCTACAGAATAACTTTTTAGAGATCCTAAAATCTGTTTTTTAGTAAATTCGGATAAGAATGAACCATTTTTAGGTTTAGAAGCGATATAAACCCTACCATATTTCGGTGGATCTAGTTCTTCACCGCCAAATGCACTTATAGATTCTATATTTGGGTATACTGAAGGTATAATTGCTTCATAATCAGACGCTGTTACTGCTCTATGTTGTGCAGAATACACTCTAGGAGCGTAATAACGAAGACTTCTAACATCTTCTATGTCATCACCATTCTCAGATGGGAAATTAGGAGTGATAATAGAGAAGTATCCAGATAAATCTGCCCCATCTTGATCGATAATAGTACCTGAGAACTTCAATGCTGCTACACCATTACCTTCTTTACCTTCTGTCTTGATATAACTGACATCTATCACATTACCATTAGTCAATTTCTTACCAAAGATACCATCACCAAATAAAATCTCATATTTCTCATCAGTAGTTTCCTGAATCAAGTAGATATTAGATGTTGAAGTGATACCAATAATATTATCTACCAACTTATACTCAGTTATTGTTGTACTAGCATTATTCTCTCTAACATTTACTCTAATAGTAGATGTATCTACGCTATTGTTAGGAAGAATAAAGCGTTGATTGGGCTGTGAATCATTTATAACGAACTGAGACTCTAAGAACTGACCTTGAAATATGTCTATCGTACCTTCAGAAACACCTTTTACAGCAGTAGTAGTAACCTTCTCTGGTATAGAGAATATGTAATTGACATTATTTACTCCACCGTTTGCTATAACACCTGGTTGGAATGTAATAGTAGTAGCAGATGTACTGATACCTGTTAGGTTGAATGTTGCTGTTGTAGTTGCTGCTCTTTTCGATCTTGGAACATAACCGATATTACGTGCAAGAGATACAACGTTCTCTCTAATAGTTGCTGAGTCAATGAATGTCTCATTGACAACCATATTTGTATTATATGCAGTAAGATATGAATTATACGCTAATAAATTTACAATAACAGATAAGTTAGAACCCTCAAAGTCCATATCTGAGAAGTTTGAGTTCTCTCTCAGATAATCTTTAATCGAAGATTTTATATCCTCAAAATTTAAATTGGTGAATTGCTGTAGTGCCATTATAGCCTTGTAGGTGCTAGTACGAAGGAGATTGACTGAGTAGGTGCTGACAATCCAACTAAGTCATAATTTATGGTAACTTCTAAAGAATTATTATCTGGATCTGCAACAACATCTACGTCCTGTAAAGTTATTCTAGGTTCCCAGTTAGATAATACTACCTCAACCTCAGATTTTATTGGATCAATAAACGAATCATCAGCCAGTTCAAATAAAGCATCAGTAACTCTAGTTCCTAATAAAGGATTGAAAACAGTTTCTCCAACATGAATACGCACCAAATTTTGAACTGAACGCTTTATAGCATCTTCGTTCTTCAGTGCAAGGATATCACGAGTAACAGGGTGTTTACTAAAGGACAATGAAATGTCTTTGAAACCTTGAGAAAACCGTTGTATGGCCACTAGTTGTTACGATCTCGGTCTATTTAGTTCTATTTAGAGCAAAAAAAAGACCCTCTATTGAGGGTCGTCTTCATAACCGAGGTATTTGACTTCTATTTCTTCGGGATGGGGAAACCCAGTCTTATAGAATTCATCAGCTAATTCTTGTGTAACGTCTAGCATTTCATCTTCTGTTATTTGAGATAAAACCCTTTCCCCACTGACGTATATATCATACAAATCCATACATCCATGGCATGTTTAACTGTATCTATATAATTCTTGTTTTCTCATGACCTACACGACACTGAGGATCACACCATATTTCGAAACCTGCCTTGATAGCATCTAAGCAGAAAGAAACATCTTCTCCGCACATATCCTGTACTTCACCCGAATCAAACACCTGCATTTGAGGTGCAAACCAAGGATAAGTCATTTCCTTATGCTCAAAGACTCCATGCTTGATAAGTAACCAACCAAAACCTGCATAGTCTACAGTAAATGGTTTACGACGTTTTTGAATGCCGTCTACCATCTCATGATTCATTACCCCACCATTCTCTTTGAAATCATCTTCTTCCAACCAGTGAGCAACGGATGTTGTCTGACCATCTTCCGTAGCATACCAACCGCCAGCAATATCTTTGTCCATTGAAAGTACACGATAAAATGACTCGTTGTTAAAAACGATGTCGCTATCGATCCATAATTGATAGTCATATTGAAGTTTTCCGTCCCATGGTAATTGATCTGGTCCTCTCAAAACATTCGCACCTAAGCACTTACATCGTGCAAAGTTTACCATAGATGAATAGTCTTGAGATATTTGTATACTTGCACCATTCTGAACTAGTTCAAAACAGAGAGATACAAAGTTCTTTAGAAAGATATATGAAACATTTCTACCTGGCAAACAGAAGACTATGCTCTTTCCCTTGAGCATCTCCTTTGCTGCTGCGATATCAAAGTCATCCTTCTTGTCAGTTTTAGGTGGTGTTGATACCACCTTGAATCCTTTAGCCATACTATTTTGGGTTGCAATCCAAGTTCATTATATCAGATTATATATGATCTATCAACTCCTGCACTTTATCTGCAATTTTTTGATGTCCTTTAGCAGATGGATGACCACCTCTTATACCTTGAGCATAATGTTTAGGATACTGTCTCATCAAACCTAATACTTCCATATTCAACATGGTACGTGGTATATCCTTACACAACTTCCTCCAATGACCATATCCTTTATCAAACATACGGTCAGGAAAGCGAATAGCATCATCATAATGATCTGCTATCAAAGCAATATACTTCTGACCATTATTCTTACAATAAGAATCCCATAAAAACAAGTTCTTCCACAAATTCTCTACACCAATCTGATCAGTGTATACATCCTTGTAATATACTTCTTCCTTTTTACCTCTTATCCTCTGAGGTGTTAGTGGTTCTATATTACCTTCTTCATCAAATAATTCTAATCGCTGATGTACAGTAAACTGTATGACAACAATGTCTACAGACATCTTACCCAACCAGTCTATTGTATTACGAACAATAAAATCATTACTTATACCACATTCCCCAAGATTGACGGATCTGGGACTGACTAAGTTACTGAAACGTTCACTAAGTCGATTATGTAGTTCATCACCCCAAGTAATACTACATCCACTAAACAATAATGAAGATTTGGTCAATGATAATCCTCTCCAAGCAGCATAATGTGATTTGTCCAACTATACAGAACTAGTCTTTATATCGCTCTTTACTTTATTCTTGAATTGCTCTTGAACTAACCATCCACCTCTACCACCAACAAATCCTGTTGGTCCTAATGTAGAGATACCAGTTCGTATAACACCAGCAGCAGTTCTATGGAATGTAGTTCCTGCTCCTATTACATCAATAGGGACAGCCTGCAACATCTTTTCTGTACCTTTGTCAATAGCAACCTTTAGACTAGTTGCGTTACCACTTTGAAAAAGGTTAGGTAATGTACCACCAATACCAACAGTTCCCTGTGTTACAACTTGCCATTCCCATTGCGAAGGAGTAGCAGTCGTATCCCATTGAACAACAAGTTTAGTATCAGTTGCAAAATTTCGTGCGTCGATTGCCATTATGTCAATGTTATCCGTCCTTGTTATTTAGTCCTTATTATATTTCCTACTATTACAAACCGTTCATCTAAGTCCCTTCTCTCATCTACACCATGCAATGAGTAACTGGGAAATACTATCAAGTCACCTGAACTCTGGAAGAATGGATATATCTTCTCACCTCCTTTCTTGAAGTAAAAACACTTCTGTTGAGGAACCTTTACAAAATGAACCCATGACAACATATCATCAGAGTTGGTATAATGGTCATGCTCTTTCATATAGCATTTTCTACCCTCCTTTGATAATTGACC
>CETC01069555.1_pt1 | contig 10652 bp, 13 predicted proteins | sample 326911 | NCBI WGS metagenome assembly CETC01 (sample SAMEA2622694, study PRJEB7988) | marine metagenome | isolation source: saline water (ENVO:00002010), including
CCTGATATGAAATCTAAAGCACCTAAACTTGAATATCTATCAGATCAATGGATGAGTGATCAAGTAGATTTAACTTACGAACAGGAGCAAGTAGCAAGACGTTTAATGGATAAAGCATATACTGAGTGGGAACGTGTGTTTGGTTCCATACCTAAAGAGTGGATGACTTTAGACAAAGTTAAAGTTCCTAAGTTAAATAAATCAGATCAAGAACAACAATTGACAACACTTATGGAAGTAATGGAGTTTGATCCCCTTTGTAAACCCACATCAGAGCAGGGTTTAAAGTGGTTAGAAAAAAAACAAACGGGGCAACCTATAGCTTCACTATATCTAAGTAAACCATCAGTATAAATTAAATCATGGGAACTAAGTACAAAATCAATCTGAAAAATAAACCAACATTGTTCATGTGTATTGGGACAGGTTGGAGTGGTACAAGTCCACTGTACTATACTTTAGGAGATTGGAATAGATATTGTCATTGTGGGCATTTGAAAGAAAACAAATATCTAGAGCACATATATCATTGGAATATTAAAGATTATTATACTTTAGATAAGAAGAAGGTAACATTTCGTAGGGTAATGCATGAGACCTTCCGTGATGATCCAGATAATGAAAAATTTATGGAGTTTGGTTTAAGAGATAGACCAGCACAGGTGATGTATACATCAGGTGCTAATGAGCATTGGACTAGAGAATATACTGATAAATTCTTCTCACAACCACATACATTTCAAAAATATATTAATTATTATAAACTTCATCATGAGAATGTAGTTCAAAATGGGGAATACCAAGCAGTATCAGACTTTACAGTTAATAACATTTACTTACCAGAAGACTTTGTAAAACTCTTTGCAGATCAAGTAAGGGAAATTTTTAATGTTAAGATAATTATAACATGTAGGGATCCTGTTAGAAGGGCATGGTCTAAGAATCAATTTAGATGGTTCCAAAGAAAGAAACGTGGTGGATGTCAGGATCCTTGGCATTTATATTGGCAATGTTTATTGGGTAAGAATACACATTTATGTGGTCATGAGATGGATGTTATAACTTTATATACAGAAGGTTATAGGAGATGGTGTGAAGCGTTTGGTGAAGAGAATGTCCATATGACAGTGATGGAAGAACTATGGGAACGTAATGGTGACAAATGGGGTGGTAAAGAAGCAATGGAGAAACTATCAGATTTTATAGGATATAAGATAGATGATATGTTTCCAAATGTTTACGTTCCTGAGATGGGATCTAGAGCACCTAAACTTCCAAATCTGTCAGACCAGTGGATGAGTGACCAAGTAGATCTAAGTCATCAGCAACAACAAGTAGCTAGATGTATAATGGATGAGGCATATACTGAGTGGGAACGTGTGTTTGGTTCTATACCCGAATCATGGATGACTATGGACAAAGTTAAAGTTCCTCAGTTAAATGAAATGACTGAAGAGGAAACTTCAAAAGCACTTGAAGAGATCATGAGAATTGATCCAGGATGCATACCTACGTCTGATGAAGCTGTAGATATGTTAAACAATAATAAGTGGCACACCTAATGGATTCGTATTTTAATGGAGTTTGGCAAGATCAAGATTTTAAATCTCTTAAGTATTCTGGCTATCAGTTGGTCGATTATGTTAATGCTAAAAAACCTACTAGGGTATTAGATGTTGGGTGTGGATTTAATAAATTCAAAGGCAAAATAGATCACCTTTGGGGTATAGATCCATACAACGATGCTGCTGATGTTAAGTGTTCTATCGAAGGATATGATGGTCCTATGGTAGATATTGCTTTATGTTTAGGTTCTATTAACTTTGGTGACGAAGAAACTATAGATCATCAAATAGAAATATTAGATGGTATATGGATGAAGGAATGTATCTTCAGAGTCAATCCTGGTCTAACACATACATGGGTAGACAAGTCAGACATAGACGGAGTTATTTGGTATCCATGGACTAAGGAAAAGGTATATGAAATTGCAAAACAATATAAATATAACGTAGACCGCTTTGAAAAGGAATACACCATTCACGGTCATTTACGGTATTATTTTGTTTTTACTAAATAATAGCGTAGATACTACATCCCCTGTTTTATAAAACACACGGAGTAAAAACAAATGTTATCAGGACAAGAGTTCGTAAAGAAGATCAAAGAAGAGAATAAAGCTCTTTTTGATCAGTCACGTGAAAACGTACGTAACTTCTTTGCATCAAAGCCTAGCGATGAGTACCTTGTAGAGCACTTCACTGGCCGTATGGTTAATGAAGCTCAGAACATGAAGGCTATCGCTGCTGAAGTTGCTTCTTCAACACCTGCTACACATAGTGTACAGGATCTTGAGCTTCTTTCAAAGCAAGCACAGGACGAAGCTAAGCACTTCCGTATGGTTAAGGAAGTTATCGAGCACATCACAGGATCACCTGTAGATGTTGAAGCTGCATTCGCTGCTGACGCTGCTAACCCACAAGCTAAAGGTGCTTCACTTCTTGAGAAGTATTCTGCTTCTACAGACGAAGCTGCACTTGCTGCTTACCAGTTGGTTGCAGAAGGAAGAGCAGAAGCTGTTTGGCAAGAAATGGCTGAGTGCGTTGAAGATCAGTATATCGCTCACAGATATGCTACAATCGGTAGAGACGAAGGTTTCCACTCTGCTTTAGGTGGACGTAAGCTTGCTACTCTAGTAGAAGGTGCTTCTGAACTTCAGAGCCGTATTCTTGACATGGTTGCTCAAATGAGAACTGACCTTGCTGAGATTTCTGCTAAGAACACAGCAATCGCAGAGGTTGGCTAATTTCGCTTGTTGAATGGTTTACGACCATCTCTGATGGTATCGTCTAACCAGTATTCCTCGACATAGCGAACGTACTTGTGGTTGGCATCTTTATCGATGTAGGTATTGATGCCTTCACCTGTAACGGGAAAGTCAAATAGATTACCACAATAACTCATGTAGTCTTCTTTATATAAAAAGAATGCTTCATGATCTAAGAAGTGAGATTCATATTCTGAGTCTAATATATTCTTAAAATACTTTAAAGCGGTTGGTAGGGTTATTTCCCCACCAACCCTTTTTTGTTGCAATGAATTAATATTCTGATCTCTGACAATAATAGCAACAACAGGTTCTACACCTAGTTCCTTTGCTTTTTTACATACCTCAAGTATCTTAGGAACCTGTCTAACACCATCATAGAAGAAAGGTACACTAACATTTGCTAAGAAATAATCACCTTCAGGAAACTCTAACTCGTCAGGATATACCCAATACCTAGCAAAAGGTTCTTCATCAGAAGGAACCCAGTAGTTTTTTACAAGAGAATCCCACCCCTTAACGTCTGGATGTAGACTGAATGCTCTTGCAAATAAGTGGTTACCAGATCCTTGAGGACCAGTGGTGATAAGAAGTTTCTTAGGCATAACTGAAAAGGAAGTCGCTTACAAATGAATCAGATTTATCTTTACCAAATTTTGATGTTAGATATCCTCTGACAGGATCTAACTTAGTCATATAGGTATCAAAGTCAAAGTATACATTAGTATCTTCTCCTTCTGGTTGGTGCTTATCAATCATCTTTCTATACTTCTTCAGATATTTCTTAAACATATCTAAGTGTTTATCTACCTTATCTGGTTTACAATATCTAACAAAGATGTTTTCTGAGAAGTGGTTACCCATTTCAAAGAACTTATATTTACCATCATCCTTTGGCAATCCCTTTACTGAGAACAAGTGATTCTCTGTGGGATGTTGAAAATCAAATACTATAATAACCTTTTTATCACTGAACTTCATAAAATCCATACCAAAACAGGGAAGGTCAGCACCTGTCTTAGGATAGAGTATAGTATTATAGATGTCAGATACTTCAGACTTTATAAGTGTTTCTCTTGCTTTAAGAAAGTGACCACCTGTACGAATGTCTGCTGTAAGTCTACAACCATTCTCATTCCAGTCTGCCCATTGGTGTACAACTTCTAATTCAGGGAATATCCCATATAGAGTCTCCACATAGTTCTTCCACAAGGTGTCTTGCATGATCATTATGTTCAATAAGTTTGTTCATCCAGATTCTTTCTTCTAGAGTTACTGGCACTCCATCGGTAGTTATAATTCTACAGCAGATGTCAGTTAATTTCAATCTATACTGTGTTGATAATGGCATTTTAACAATGACATGGTTTGTCATTACAGCAGTCTAAGTAATCATGTTGTGCTGATTTCTTAAACTCCTCTTGGTTTACAGGGTTAGTTAGGAATGGTACTGCTGTCTTGTTTCCATCATCCAATGGTTGTGGTTCTACTGGAGAAATGTACTTAGTATTAGCATCAAACTTTAAGATATCAATTAATCTTGGATCATACCATGCTATAGGAATACCTAAGTCAAGAGTCTTAAGGTACTCTGCTTTATAAAGGTATAGCAATTCATAACTTAAAAATATAGGATTTTCAAAGTTAGGTAACTGATCTAGAAAATGTCTGCAAGTATTTTCTTCACGTATTCTTCTCTGCTGATGATTTAGTATATTTTGATCTCTTCCTATGACACATATTTTAGTCTCTACTCCACACAGTTCTGCATTCATAGCAAACTGCATAATGTTAGGTGACCACTTAGTACCTTTAGATTCTATACCTAATGGGATACTGATACTGGTAAAGAAATATTCACTCTGTGACCAATCAAAATCCTTTAGTGTACTAGGATCTCTCCAGTATGATGCGAATGGTTCTGTTATTCTATGTGCTTCCCAGTAATTATCAAGTAAGGTCTTCCAACCGAATACATCCTTGTGTAATGAGAAAACTTTTGACCACAAATGGTTACCAGACCCCTGCGGTCCAGTCAAAATAACTAATTTTTTCAAAGTATTACCAATATACACTACTAATTATAACACATAAATAATCTCATATCAACGTCTGTCCTTACAGATGGTATGTCTCCTCTTCTTTAAGAGTCTTGTGAATGGCACAACCTGTATTAAAGTTTAAAAGGTCTTCCGTTGAAGGCAAGGTTCCAGCAGTAAGTAGTATAGAACGTGGCGAATTTGCCATTAATACCTATGATGGTAAGGTCTATATTCTCAGGGATCAGTCATCAGTAGGAATTGCTACTACAACTGCATCAGTCAACCCGTGGATAGAAACCTCTGGTGTTGGTGAACTGATAAGTTATAGTGGTGATGTAGCTTGTGGTGCAGCATTATCAGTTACTGGAGATTTAAGGGTAACTGGTGTTACAACCATAAGTGGTCTAACATACCCTGCAAGTGACGGGAGTGCCTTACAGACTCTTCAGACAGATGGTAGTGGAAATTTAAGTTTCGGTGATCTAGCAGGGGATTTAACGGGTAATGTGACAGGTAATGTCACAGGAAGATTGACAGGTAATGTAGATGGTAATATTTTCTCAGCAGGTATATGTACAGTATCAGGGTTTACATTCCCTAGTAGTGATGGTTCTGAAAATGAAAGTTTAGTTACTGATGGTAATGGTAACTTAAGTTTTAAAACTATAGAAAGTGGAGGTGGTGCTGGTATAACCACCCACATAGATGCATATTATACAGCATCAGAGTTTCAAGTAGAATTCAATGCACCTCATCCATTTGTCGGTGACATAGGCACTAGGTCTTGTCAGGTATTTCTTAATGGTATTAAGTTAAGAGATAGTCAATTTGTAAATGATCCCCCTGCTGACTTTGCTTTATCGGGAGTTAGAACAGTTACATTAACAACTGGATGCCATGCTGGTGACAGAGTGCAGATAACTGTATTCTATCAAAATGAATTTGAAGAAGATTTACTTGGTGCATCAGTACAAGGTCAAACTGAATTTAACCTAACTGGTGGTGATAAAACAAATGTAAAATGTTATGTCAATGGTGTCAAATTAAGATCAACTGACTTTTCTATAACTAGAAAAATAACTCTAGTACAGGGTTGTAATGTTGGTGATGAGGTTGACATCATATCAGAGACTGCTGAAGACTACTTCACTGCTACTCAAAACCAGATTGAATTTTCACCTACCAATGTTGACATACAGGAGCATAACCTAATGGTTTTTGTTAATGGTGTCAGATTGGAAAATAATGATTTCACTAAAAACTCCCCTACAATAACACTAACAGAAGGTTTGAACAAGGGTGATCACCTTGATGTGGTGTACAGGGCATAAATACAAAAAAGTAGGCTAACAATGGCACAACCGTCTACAAGACAAGAATTAGTTGATTATGCTAAGAGGCAGCTAGGTTATCCTGTCTTGGAGATCAACCTTGCTGATGAACAGATCGAAGATCTGATGGATGATGCTATCCAGTTATTTCAGGATAGGCACTTTGATGGTATTGAAAAAATATACATGAAGCATAAAGTTACTCAAGACTTTATTGATTCAATTGAAGCAAGAGGTGGATCTAAAACTATTGGTGTTACTACATCTACAGCAGAAGCACAACTAACTGGACAGGTAGGTATAACTACATTTACGTATGAAGAGAACCAAAACTTTATTCAAATACCAGAACAAGTTATAAGTATAGTTAAGGTATGGAAGATTGATAATAGAGCAATTAGTACTAACATGTTTAGTGTTAACTATCAGTTATTCTTGAATGAGATATACTGGTTTACTGCTGCTGAGATGATTAACTATGCTATGACAAAGACGTTCTTGGAAGATATTAACTTCCTACTACGTCCTGAGAAGCAGATTAGATATAACAGAAGACAAAATAGATTGTATATTGATACTGATTATTCCAGTATGCAAGTAGATGACTATATTATTATTGAATGTTATAGAGCATTAAATCCCAATGATTATCCTAATGCATACAGAGATCCATTCTTGAAGAAGTATTTTACTGCTCTTATGAAGAAGCAATGGGGTCAGAACCTTATTAAATTCCAAGGAGTTAAACTTCCTGGTGGTGTAGAACTTAATGGTAGACAAATATATGATGATGCGATAGGAGAAATAGAAAAGATTGAAGAAAGGATGGCAAATGAGTATGAGATACCTGCTCTTGATATGATTGGATAATGGCATTAAATCCCTTTTTTACTCAAGGCAATCAGTCTGAGCAATCACTTGTTCAGGAATTGATTGACGAACATATTAAGATGCATGGCATAGAGTTTACCTATATGCCTAGAATCTATGTGAATACAAAAACTATAATAAGGGAAGTCAGTTCATCTAAGTTTGATAAAGCATTTCCTATTGAAGGATACATTGAAAACTACCAAGGGTTTGGAGACAATCATAATATACTTACTAAGTTTGGTGTAAGATCAACTGCTGAGATAACTATTGTTATATCTCAGGCAAGATTTGAAGAGTATATAACACCGTTGTTAACTGGTGGTGTTACTGGATTAAGTAACGATCCTGTTAGACCTTTGGAAGGAGACTTAATCTATTTCCCATTGGGAGACATGCTATTTGAGATTAAGTATGTTGAGCATGAACAACCATCATTCTACCAGTTACAAAAGAACTATACTTATCAGTTAAAATGTGAACTCTTCGAGTACGAGGACGAGCAAATCGATACTGGTATTGCTTCTATTGATGATGACTTCGAGACTATAGGATATAATGCAACAATGCAGTTGCTAGGAATAGGCACACAAAGTGAAGCTACTACAACTATAGTTAACGGTGGTCTATCTCAGATTGATTTGATAGATGGTGGTACAGGATATACTAGAGCACCAAATGTAGTAATACAACCACCTAACTGGGGAATAGGTCATACTGCAACTGCTGTTGCTATTACCACACAGTTGTCTGATGGTAAGTTTTCAGTAGTTGATATACAAATAACTGATGCTGGATCTGGTTATTCTACTTCTGGACTAGCACCAAGGATTCAGTTTGTAAGTGACGATGGAGAAGGTGATGGTGCTCAGGCAGTGGGTAGTGTTACCAATGGATCTGTTGGAACTGTTGTTATGACTGAACATGGTTCAGACTATGTACTAACACCAGTTGTTACCTTTAGTTCTCCACCATCACCAGGCGTTACTGCTGAAGGTTTTGCTAATCTTGATGCTAATGGTAAGGTAGGATCTATTAGCATTATCAATGCTGGATCAGGATATACCAGTGCTCCAACTGTCACAGTGTCTGCTGCTGGAACTATAGGAGTGGGTACATATTTCAGTGGTGATCTTATAACTGGTAGTCTTAGTGGTAACAAGGCATTTGTTACCAATTGGAACAATCCTACTATGACTTTAACTATTAAGAGTCTCAGTGGACACTTTACTCCTGGTGAGATAATTGTAGGAACGTCTAAGACTACTGGTGAGTCTGTAGCATATAGACTAAATACCATCAACTATGATGATGACGATGTTATCGATAACAACCAAGAAATTGAGGTTGCTGGTGAAGAAATCCTTGATTGGGGTGAAGACAACCCATTTAGTGAGAGACCATAATGTTAGGTAATTATTTCTATCATAGTACGGTAAGGAAGTCAGTTATTGCTTTCGGTACACTGTTTAACAACATCAGTATACAGCATACTAATGATGCTACTGGTGAAGTTATCAGTAAGATCAAGGTTCCTATTGCCTATGGTCCTATTCAGAAGTTCTTAGCAAGAGTAGAACAGCAACCAAATTTTGATAGGAATGCTGCTATTACACTTCCAAGGATGTCCTTTGAAATTGTAAATTATAAGTATGATGCTTCCAGAAAGACTGCCCCTGTTACAAAATTCTGTCTACTTACTCCAACAGAGAAGACAAAAATTAAGAAAGTTTTTATGCCAACCCCCTATACCATTGGGTTTAGGTTGAGTTTTGCTGCAAAGATACAGGATGATTCGCTACAAATATTAGAACAGATACTACCTCATTTCCAACCATCATATAAGGTTAGTATTAATATGCTAGAAGATGCCGAAGAGATAAAAGATATTCCAATTACACTAACCAATATAACCTTTAGAGATGAGTATGAAGGTGACTTTACTGAACGTAGAGCAATTATATATGAGTTGGACTTTGACTTAAAAACATTCTTCTACAGCGAAGTACCTACAGATGAGACTGGTGGTATCATTAAGAAGGTCAAGATTGATTATGCTTCTGCTATCAGAGCACCTAGAGAACAAAGATATGTAGTAACACCAACGGCTGTCAAGGATTATAACCAAGATCAAACGCAGTCATTGGCAGCAAATCTTGATATGAATAAGACCTTGTTAGAAGTTACTACTAACACAGGTTTAACTGTTGGAAGATATATACAAATAGGTGACGAAGTTTTACGCATCAATGAGGTGAATGGTACTAATGTATTAGTATCACGAGCACAGTATGGTTCTACTATGAGAGAACACTACCAAGGTGACAGTATTAACCAAATCACTATACAAGATGATGCCTTAATTGAAATTGGTGATGATTTCGGATTCAACGAAACCAGAACTTTCTATCAAGACGGTAAAGTCTATAGCAGTTCGCAAGGAATAGATGTCTGATAACAAAGGATTTGATGCAATTAATAGAGCACTTGACGTAAAAGCAGAGATCGTCAAGGAAGGTGGTTGTGTCAAAAAATCTGACAAAGCAAAACATGTTGAGAAGGATGATCCCACTAAGGATTACGAATATACCAGAGCACAACTGTATAATCTAATCGAGAAAGGACATGAAGCACTTAACGGTATTCTAGATGTTGCTGCTGATAGTCAGCATCCTAGAGCATATGAGGTTGCTGGTCAATTAATCAAAAGTGTTGGAGATGTAACAGATAAGTTACTTGATTCTCAGAAAAAAATGAAAGACATGGATGAGGATAAGTCAGGTCCAAAACAGGTTACAAACAATTCTTTGTTCGTTGGTAGTACATCCGACCTACAAAAAATGTTAAAGGAGATGAGTAAGAAGGATAATAAATAAAGAACAGTCTGATTTACTATCATGTTTAATAAGGGGATTATTAAAGTTCTACAAATAGTGGATCAGAAAAATATTTCGGAGGAATTAGTATCAGAAAAATTTACGGTTAAACCGACTGGAAGACCAGGTAGTTTCTCTGCCCAAAAAATGCCGTCTGCTGCTGATACAGCAGCAGCAGCTGCGGCTGAAAAGAAAGCTAGACAACAGCAAAGGGCAGCTGGACGAGAAAAACTGATGGGACGAGCAAAGGCTGCATTAAATGTAATCAGCACTGTCAATCAGAATATCCAGAAGGTCTACGAACCGAAAGAGTCGTTTACTTTTAAAAAATTTAGATGGATAACAAGGAAAGAAGACATGACGAATTAAAACGTCAGTCTGAAATCAACCGTTTATCTGATTTAACTAGACAACATGATGCTAAATACTTGACCAATCCAGCAAATTATAAGTGATCTATACTGCCAACCCAAAGGTTTCTTTTATAATAGACCCTTTGGGTTCTGGCAAACTAATCAAATTCGTTCATCCTATTGACTTAAGGAGTGCGAGTCAGAAACTAGAATCGTTACAGAGAAAAGTTAATGCCTCAAAATGATATTTACCTTGGTAACCCGAACCTAAAGAAAGCAAATACACAGGTTCAGTTTACTAAAGAACATATAGAAGAGTATTTGAAGTGTAAGGATGATCCTGTATACTTCAC
>CETC01023854.1_pt1 | contig 10642 bp, 30 predicted proteins | sample 326911 | NCBI WGS metagenome assembly CETC01 (sample SAMEA2622694, study PRJEB7988) | marine metagenome | isolation source: saline water (ENVO:00002010), including
TGACAAAGCTACCACAAAAAGACCCAAGTAAAATTTCATTAGCAAGTGAACAAATACATTTTAAAATTCAACCAGGAACAATGATAATTATACCTGGATACTTACCACATCAATACATTGTAGATGCTGGTTTAGATAATTTTAGATTTATACATTGGAATATAAAAGCAGTAGAAACAAGTATTTCAAAAGAAAAGAGTATTAAATGAGTTTTCAAAAAAATAAATATGTAGTTATCAAAGAGGCAATACCAAAAAACATAGCAGAGTTTTGTTATAATTATTTTCTTTTAAAAAGACAGGTAGCAAGGACAATGTTTGATACAAGGTATATATCACCATTTACAACAGAGTTTGGTATATGGAATGATGAACAAGTCCCTAATACATATTCACATTATGCAGATTTAGTTATGGAAACTTTATTGATGAAATGTTTAGATGTAATGGAAAAAACAACAAAACTTAAATTAAATCCAACATACTCTTACGCAAGAATATATAAAACAGGAGATGTATTACACAGACATAAAGATAGATTTAGTTGTGAAATATCAACAACACTTAATTTAGGTGGTGACCTATGGCCAATATATTTAGAAAATAAAAAGAATGTTGGAATACCAGATGGAAAAAAATATACAGCTTCAAGTAAAAATAAAGGCAAAGCAATAGTTTTAAAACCAGGAGATATGCTTGTGTATCAAGGTATGATTTTAGAACATTGGAGAGAGGAGTTTCAAGGTAACGATTGCTGTCAGGTTTTTTTACATTACAATAATCAAAAATCAAAAAATGCAGATAAAAATATTTATGATGGCCGTAAGCATTTAGGACTTCCTTCTTGGTTCAAACAATGATAATAATTTACTTGGTGTGGGAGCTTACCACCAAACCACCAGCTCCCATGCCTGTATATGATAAAAATTTTAAATATAATACGTCATAATAAGGAGAATATATGGAAGAAATTAAACAGCGAATTAAAGAACATGAAGGGTTTAGGGATACTGTGTATTCCGATAGCTTGGGTTTTGCTACTATTGGTTATGGTCATCTTGTATTACCCAACGATCCTTATGTTGAGGGCGTTACTTATAGCAAAGATGATCTTGAAAAAGTCTTTGATAATGATTTTAAAATAGCTGAAAAATCAGCAAACGAGCTTCTTACAGAAATAAAACATAACCATATAATTAAAGGTGTAATAATTGAAATGTGTTTTCAATTAGGCAAACCCAGAGTTATGAAGTTTAAAAAAATGTGGGAAGCATTAAGAAATAATAATCTTGATAAAGCATCAGCAGAAATGATAGACTCTGCATGGCATAAGCAAACAACTAAAAGATGTGAAGCTCTTGCTAATATAATGAAAACAGCGAACAAATAAGGTAATATGAAACTAACAAAAAAACAAAAGAAACTTCCGATAGCATTACAAAAAGCTATCATGAAGAAGCAGAAAAAAACAAAAAAACGAAAGAAGAGGTAAATATGGGTCCTTACGGAATGAAAAGAAAAAAAAAGAAAAAGAAGAAAAAGAAAAAGAAAAGATAATGGTAAAGGTAGCATCTATTAAAAATATAATAAAAGGTCTCAAACCAGGTCAGCAAAAGACTATGAGACGACACGCAAGACATCACTCATTAAAACATATGAGGTCAATGGCTCTTGCAATGAAAAAGGGTGCTACTTTTCAATCAGCTCATAGAAGAGCAATGAGAAATGTAGGAAAATGAAAAGAAGAAGAGTACAAAAAGATAAAAAAACAAAAATACCAAAAAAGTATCTTACTGGTCTTACAGGTAGAAGAAGGTCCAGAAGAGCAAAACTTATCAAACAAGTTTCTGCTATATACAAAAAAGGTGGGTATATACCTGTTGAACTTTTAAGAAGAAGGACTAGAGCATAATGGCAAGAAAATTTAGACGACCTTTATCTGCGGCTACTAAAGCTACATTACGAAGAAAAGCAAAAGCAAGAAAAGGTATATCCTATTCAACATTAGTAAAAGTATATCGTAGAGGACAAGGAGCATTTTTATCATCTGGTTCAAGAAGAGTCCCTATGGCGGCTTGGTCTATGGGAAGAGTCAATAGTTTCCTTAGAGGATCAAGAAAACATGACCTTGATTTGCGTAGAAAAAAGCGTAAAAGATAAAAATGGCAACAGTAAGTCAAAAAAACAAAGAGCATTTGATTCGTATAGAAGGTGAGATAGCACTTCTTAAACACGAGATACAAACTATTCGTGGCAATCACTTAGCACATTTAGATCAAAGAGTTTCAAGAATGGAAAAAGTTATGTGGTCTATTTGTTTGATTGCGGCTACTCACTTGATCTACACACTTCTCCAGTAAATTTGCTTTTACACACAATTCACGTTATAAGCGAAGTATATGAAAAGGATACTCGTTATTTCAGATATGCACATTCCATATCAACACAAAGACTCAATAGAGTTTTTAAAATGTGTTAAAAAAGAATTTAAACCTGATTTTATTGTAAATATAGGTGATCTTTTAGATTTTCATGCAATTAATATGCACACACACGATCCAGACTTATATTCACCAGGACATGAACTTAATGCTTCAAAAAAATACGTTAAAGAGCTTGAATCAGTATTTCCAAAAATGATTGAAGTAGATAGCAACCATTCTAGTCTTGTTTATAGAAGAGCTGTAAAGTTTGGAATGAGCCGTCAATTTTTAAAAGATTATGGAGATTTCTTAGGCACAAAGAAATGGAAATGGATAGATGATTTAACTCTTAAAATGTCAAACGGACAAAAATGTTTTTTTACTCATGGAAGGTCTGCTGATGTATTGAAAGTATCTCAAACTATGGGAATGTCCGTAACGCAAGGCCATTACCATACGGCGTTCACCATAAAATATTGGGCAAATCCAGATGCTATTTTTTGGGGTATGAATGTTGGATGCTTGATAAATCAAAAGTCGCTTTCAATGAGCTATGCAAAGAATTTTCGTACAAGGTTCATTTTAGGTTGTGGAATAATATTAGACGGAATACCTAGACTTTTACCAATGGTCTTGAATAAGAAGGGCGATTGGATTAAGAAGATAGTATGACCGATAAAAAAGACCCCTTAGAAGGCAAAATAAAGCGTTTTAAGAGGGGTTCAGCATTAGATAAGCAGATTGGGGGGGAACATTACAAGAACACAAAAATTGACCCTATACAGCTTATCGTGGCCCATAAACTAGATTTCATTGATGGAAATATTGTAAAATATGCTGTAAGAAAAAAACATTATGAATCTGATAGAGAGAGATATGAAAAAATTAAACATTATTGCGAATTGGCATTGGAGTTAAAATGTGGTTCACGTTAGGTAAATTAGCTTTAAAAACTGGTGCGGAGATATATCGTAATAAAAAAAGAGCCGCAGTTTTAGAATCAGAAGCTGAAGTAAAACATTTAGAGAGAGCTGTAAAAGGCGAAGTAGAATTACAAAAGATAGTACATAAAAGACAAGAGTCAGATTTCAAGGATGAATTTTGTTTGATTTTACTTTCGCTACCATTATTAATTTTAGCTTATTCAGTTTTTTTTGGTGATCCAGAATTACAACAGCGTGTAGATTATTTTTTTCAAAAGTTTGAAAACTTACCATTTTGGTATCAAGGATTAGTCATTGGTGCTTTCAGTACAATATTAGGAATCAGAGGAGTTTCAGCTATAAAGAAGAAGTAATTTGTGTTAAGAACAAAGTATGAACGATTATATACTTGTAGATGCACAATTTTTCTTTGCACCTTTGGATGATACAGAGCCATTAGGTAAAGCAATAAGCATATCTTTTTTAGACAAGTATCCTACATTTAATCATAAAGAAGAAATACTTAAAAACTTTGAAAGCAAAGGTTTAGTATTATTAGATTATCAAATAACCTACCGACCTGTAACTGCTAATGATGATGTGGATTTTTACAATCCTACAAAACACTAAAATATAATTGCACCAAGCACAAAGCCACTTACAAAACAAATCCATTCTCTTCTGTAATGTAACTCTAATGCTTTCCAATCAGATTTACTTTTACCAAAAAATAACATTACTTCTCCTTACCCATTAATTGTAGTTCTCTTTTAAGCTCACTTTGTAAAAGAGATATTTCAGTAAGCATATTATTATAATTAGTTTTTGCTATCAAATAGTTTTTCTTAGACTCATCATCGCTTAAACGCTGTTGAGACATATCTTTATCTAAGACTATTTTTGTTTCTATCTCTTTTATTGACATCTTTTCTGCACCTGTTTTATATTTTAAATACAATCCAGCATAGAGTGTTTTTGTTTGTGTCTCTGTTCTAAGCTGGAGTGCATACGCTTCATTATACTTTTTAGATAAATCCCTTAAATCTTCCATAAGTTTTGTTCTATCTAAATTTAGATAATCTTCTATCATTTTATTCTCCTTTTTTCTCCAGTAATTAAACTCATTTCAGGACTCATTGGGTCATAAATAAGAAAAGGGTCAAATAATTTTTCAGGTTTTTCTTTAAATACTTTAGCAATTTTTTCAAGATGCTCCATAGGAAGCGGTCTTTTACGATTCATAAATTCATTAAAATTAGGTATATGTATTTTTGCTTCTTTACATAATCTAGTTTGATTGTATTTTTTTCTAATCATAAAAAACCTTATATTTCCTCTAAGTATTTTTTCTAACCTACAAACTTTCCTAAAATTGGTCATTCCACTCATCCTCTTCTGGCTCTTTCATTTGTGGTTGAGCCGATTGTTGTATTTGTTGATATTGAGGTGGAACACTTACTCTTTTAAATGTGCCAACATCTTTCATTTTAACCATATAGAAACATAACTCTTCTTTTGTTGAGTTACCATATTTCATATCAGTTTCTACAATCCTTGTTCCCCACTTAGGACTATAACCTGCATCTCTATATGCTCTTACTTCAGGTAAGTTAAACCAATTACTTACCTCAGATAATTTAAAAAATTTCTTTGTTAAAGAACATTTAAACTCTGAGTTTGCTTTTGCACCCATCTCAAAACTAGGTGACTTCTTACCTGTTGGATATAACGTAAGTGTTAATCCACAAAAGGGCTTATCAAATTGCTTCTTATTATACATTTCTACCTTCCTTTTTTTTGAACTTTGCTAGTTGTTTTGCAAAGAATTTATCTAACTTTTCTAATAGCAATGCTGATTTAAAAGCAAGTAAATATTTTTCTTCATGCTTCAAACCAACAGGCCACAAAGTGATTTTTTTCTTTGGGTCTTTTGGAATATTTACAATACCAAGTCTAACTATTTTGTGGTCCGTAGATTCTTCCAAAATTTTTTTATAAGCAAATATTTGAATCATTTGATCTGAGTAAAAATCTTTGCTTGTTTTAAAATCAAGAATAGCTTTTTGACCATTCCATGATTTTTTTGTAACAACAATATCAAGGCAACCTGCTTTATCTAAAATTTTGCTGTACATAGGATATTCAAGTTCAACAACCTCATATTTTTTTTTCTTCCACCATGTAATCCACTTTGTTTGCATAGTTCCTAGAGGTTCTTGATTTGAAATTGTTGGGTTTTTTCCTTTTAAATATAACTCAATAAATTCATGTAAATCAGAGCCAATATTCATTTCATAATCTTCTTTTACTTTTCCCTCTACTTCACATTTTTTTATTAATGAGTTTATTTCATCTAATGGTCTTTTTTCTGCTAAAAGAATATCTTTAAGAGCTAATAATGCTTTATCTCTTTTACGAAAAAGAAAAGCATTAGTATTTTTATAAGTGCTTATAACAGTTGTCACACTACTTTTCTTTTCTCCATTAACACAATATCTATGAAATTTTGCTTTTGGATCATATTCAATTAAATCATTATGTTTGTTTCTAATCTGTTGTCTCACGACTATCCTCCTCTTTGTATTTGAATGGTTTAAAAAACCATTTTAAAGAAAAACCTATACCATCTGAATATTTTAAAAGATGTCTTACCTTGATGCTATTATCTCCCTGCTCATACTTTTGACATTGCTGGAAGGTAAAGCCACAGATTTTTCCAACTTTACTTTGTGTAAATCCTCTAACCTCTCTTGCAAACCTTAATCTTTGACCGATTAATCTGTCTGTTATTTCCTGGTTATTAGGATTCATATGATATTGCTCTCTAAGCATAACCATATTTTGTTTTGTTTTCTTAATGTTTTCTTTACGCATATTACCTCTACTTTATGATTGAATGTCCTCTGTTGTTCATACAAATTTTATAGATAGCTTCATACTCAGTTTCTGCTTTTGGATCACCTATCCAATAAACTATGTTACCTACAAATGTTGTATTGTTTTTTGCTAATGCTTTACAATGTTGTAAATCATTAGTTATCTCTTTTGCTTGATCTTGATTGTATGTGCCTGATCTACCTGCTGTATCCACTACTGGCGAATAACTCGCACATCCTTGTAAAAAAGCGACAAGTATCGCTGTCCCTAGTATCCTTTTTATCATAACCACCTTTCCTATTTACTTTTTCTCAAACAATCTTAGAGCTAGTCTTTTTTTTAAACTCTCTAATTTGTACAACTCTTCCTTCTTTTTTGTTATCTTGTGTACTACTTTGAAGTATCGTTGATTTGTTTTGAGGTTCTGTATGCTGTTTATTTGCATAGTCTCTCTCGTTTATAAATTGAATGACATTATTCGCTAATACCATTCTGGGTTTTACTACATCTTGTAATGTAGCATTTTTGGGGTATCCCCCAAAAACTTTTCTAAATTGGTCCTGCCAATCTTTAGCTTTACATTTTATAATTGAAACTACAAAAGACATTTTATCTAAAACCTCTGCCTGTTAAAATCATAGACAAAGCATTTTTATAGACTTTATCATGTGATTCAAAAGATATTTCTGCTTTTGTAGTTGTATTAAAACAAGATATTTCATGTCCTTCTGTTTTAATAAATTTCACATCTTTATCTTTATATCCTGATGTACTTCTAAATTTACGAATGGCATCTCCTTTATCATTTTGATAAAATATTTTTTTACCATTCTTCATTATAAAAGTAGTAGTTTGCATATTTACTTCATTAGTTTTTTTCATTTTTCCTCCGTTGTTATCCATGTCAAAAAACTATCAAATCTGGGTTGTAAGTCAATACATAAAAAACACCAATAAAATAGCCATTTTTTGAGTCTGATTACAAATAAGATTTGTATTTTTTTTAAAAACATATAAAATTGATTTGATTCGTTTTTAATGTATAAGGATAATTAACCACTAGGTTAGTTTTTTTTAGTTATCCTTTTTAAAAAACGAAAACGTAAAAAGGTGTGGGTAGGACCTCCCTCTTACCCACACACAAAAGGAGGAAGGATGCTTACTAAAAAAATAAAAAGTCTATATGGAAATCTTATAGCTGTACAAGGCAGATATGTAGATTTGGCAATCAAACTAAAACAAGACCTAAAACTAGAGTATAAAAAGGACCATATGCTTGTAGCTTATACTCAATTAGATAAACCTATTAGGACAATAGACATTCCTGATAAATTTAATGGTAAATTAAATAAATTGTATTATTATCATTGGAAGCCAGTTGATACGAAACAAATAGCTCTATGGGAAAATACAAAACAAAAGCAGAGAGAGAACACATGAGAAGGGTGTCCGAATTGGGTTGTATCATCTGTGGAGGTGTTGCAGAATTACATCACCCCAGAACTGGTGTAGGTATGGGCCAGAGGTCATCACATTTTTCAGTATTACCGCTTTGCTTTAGACATCACAGAACTGGCAAAGACTCTATACATCTTGGTAAAAAATTATTTATTGAGAAGTTTGGAACTGAAGAAGAATTATTAATCAAAGTAAAAGGGAGGTTAGAATGCGATCAGGGTATTTTTTAGCGTTTCGTAGCGTGTGGAAACATCCAGCTTTCAAAAATGTAATTGAGTCTGCAATATGGCTTTATATTGTTTCAAATGCGACACACAAAGATAAGGAGTTAAAGTTTATGGAAAACCCAATCTTTGTAAAACGTGGTGAACTAATATTTCCAATTAGAAAAAATGCTTCTATATGGAAGATGCCATATACAACAATGCGGTTATTCATACATAGGTTGAAACGTAAGAAGATGATTACGACAAGAGTGGCCACTATAAGCCCACATAGAGATCACAAGTACAAATCTGTCACGATTATAAGTGTTGTAAATTATGATAAATTCCAGCAGTATGATCTGACACCTGACCAGTACAAAACCACTTCAGACGCATTACTAAGTAATATACTAAATAATAAAACTAATATTATAGGTCCATCAAAAGATGTTAACAGTGGGTATAAGGTAATTGATACTTGGGGTGATGAAGAGACTGTTGAACGTGATGGAAAAAGATACAAGAGGCACAGATGGAAGGGAACAATAACACCAATTACATGACCTGCCCAACTTGTAAAGGAAGAGGATTTTATAGTGTTGATTATCACTTTGTAGAAGAAGAGACATGGGCCAGATGTGATGATTGCGAAGGTAAAGGTAAATTAGAATATGATAAGAAGGAAGAAGAGTAAATACAGACATTGCGTTATAAACAAAACAAAGTATTACTTCTATTCTATCAAATGGTTAGATATTCTTGGAGATGCAGGTCACGCTGATACCAATGAGTTCTCACAGATGCAACCAGCTAAAATGATTACACAAGCATATCTATTTAAAAAAGATAAAAAGTTTGTTTGGACTTTTGCAAGTTATGACGAAAATGAGGCACAGTTTTCAGATCGTAACGTATTCCCTTTAGGTTGCATAATATCTATGAAAAAGATAGAAGTCTAAATAGGACAAAATTATGACAGATTCACAAAAACAACACAATGCAGTAGGCAGACCTAGATTACAAATAGACTACAAAATACTAAGTAGATTATGTCAAATAGGATGCCCTGACTATGAGATTGCAAAAATATTAGGTGTATCTGCAAGAACATTACGAAGAAATTTTGCCGATTTTATAGACGAACACAGAGAGAAGGGAAAAGCTAGTTTGCGTAAAAAGATGTGGGACAAAGCTCTTAAAAAAGACAATACCCATATGCAAATCTGGTTAAGTAAAAACATTCTAGGATTTAGCGATAGAGTGCAACAAACAAACATTACTGAACCTCTGCCATTAATTATTGAATCAGATGCAGAGACAGTAGATGGCTAAGAGAAAAAATATATTTGGTGTAAATACTTATGTCAAAAGGACCAGGAAGAAAAGACCAGGCAGACATACAAAAAGACCAAACAAGAATACAAAAGAATTTCACAAAAAAAAATATAGAGGACAGGGTAGATGAAGCGGTCTAACTTCTATCCTAACGGAGAGTTTATACCCCATAGAATGCCACAAGACTTTAGACCATCACAAGGTAAGTATAGCTGTGGAAGCTGTGGAGTATATTCTAGGAAGCATGGATTTTGTTACATATTTAGACAAAGAGGTGTTAGAGACACTTATGTTTGTAACAAATGGCGACCTAGAACTCTAAGATGAAATATCTATATATTCTTTTGCTGTCAGCATCTGTAGAAGGATATTATACAATCAAGATAGACAGAGATCATAATTTAACCTGTTTTGACCAAGCTGAGAAATGGATTAAACAAAATGCTACACATACCTGGCAAGATCAACAAGGTTATTATCTAAATAGGTCAGACAAAAAAGAATTAGTTTTTGGTGCTTATTGTGATAATAAGTAGATATGGCAAAATTCAAGGGTAGATCAGTTACACTTAATAAACCTTTTAGATCAGCAAGAGGGACAAAAAAGTTTGCTGTGTATGTCAGAAACAGAAGGACCAATAGAGTACAAATAGTAAGATTTGGTTTTAGAGGTATGAGTATAAAGAAAAACATACCATCAAGGCAGAGGTCTTTTTTAGCTCGTATGGGCGGAGTTTTAAAAAGAGTAAAAGGGCAAAAGTCTCTTAGTCCTGCCTTTTGGAGCATGAGGTCCTGGCGTAGAGGATTTAGAATATGAAGGTTAATGATAATACACAGATTTCTTTACCAATTAGAAACTTAGTTGCTATCATTGGTGCTGTTGCAGTTGGTGTATGGGCATATTTTGGTGTGGTAGAAACTCTTAATGTACATAGTACAAAACTAAAACTTATGGAAAGTGATTTAGAAAAAAACACAGAGTTTAGGATTAAGTGGCCAAGAGGTGAGATGGGGTCTTTACCAGCAGACTCAGAACAATTTTTACTTATAGAAGATTCTATTGTAGAAATAGAAAAATTAACTACAAGAGTTGATGAAATGATGAATAACAAAGTAAATATAGAGAGATTAATAAAAGACGTAGATAAACTTACAGAGTCATTAGAAATTTTAAAAGACAAAGTAAGAGCAAACGGAGCTTATAAATGATTGAAACAGTAGTAGCTTTATTGATGATGTTAAAAGGTGATGTAATTGAGCATACTTATAAAGAAAAAATGAGTGAATGCTTGAAGTCAAAAAGAATAGCTGAGAGACAGGTTAGACCTGAGAGAGTGCAGTTTTCTTGTCAAAAGATAAAAGCAGAAACAGAAATATATATGGGAGCTAAAAAGATTGTACGAGTTATAACTTTAAGCAAA
>CETC01002345.1_pt1 | contig 10640 bp, 17 predicted proteins | sample 326911 | NCBI WGS metagenome assembly CETC01 (sample SAMEA2622694, study PRJEB7988) | marine metagenome | isolation source: saline water (ENVO:00002010), including
GTACCCCCAATCAATAGTATTCTCTTATCTAAATGCACATATATTTTGGGAGAGTCTAATTTTACATCAGTATTATGAACAATAGTCCAGTCTGCATCTGCCCCGTCAACGCTTGTGATAGTAAACATATTACAAACAAACTGAGCGTGTCTGCTATCGTTGGTCTTTACGCAAAATTTTATACCGCAAGTTTCAAAGTTTAATACATGAGCGTATTCAAGCTCATCTAGCTGACCTTTAAACTCTATGAAGTCTTTTCCTTTTCCGATTCTATTGTATTGAGGTCTACTTAAATCTACGGCAATCGACCTGTTACCGAAAAAGTATTTATTTTCAGGGCTTCGACCTGTTGGGTTAGTTTTTATTTGTATGTTAGGCATTTTATTACTAGACCTTATATAATCTTTTTAATCATTTAAATCTGATACTTTTATTATCCAGCTAGAATCCGAAAAGACTTCCGGTTTTACTTTGAGTCTATCCTCTACAGCTTTAATTACATCGCTATATTCAAGGCGAGTATAGTCATGGCCAGAAATATATCCAGTATCTTTAATTAGAGTTAGTGCAAGTTCTATATCCTGACAAACCCTTTCGTAATAATGGCTTCCATCTATATATATTAAATCAAACTTATCTGGATATGCAAGTGTTAACTTCGGAAAAATTCTTTTAAACGGACCTTTGTAGAAGATTATGTTTTCGTATATTCTTGTCCTAACTGGTTCAGGGTTGTTATCAATTGTGTGTACTATTTTTGCGTAGTGGGCAAACAGCGAGGTCGATACACCATCTAAGCAACCCATCTCAATCATTGAGGTATCTTTGGTAATATAATTCTTGCACAAATCATCAAGCCCGTGAAGAACATTGATACCGTTTTCATCAGAACTGCGATCAGCCCTCCTAGTATTTAAATCTATTTTTTTTGGCATAACACTAACTCTTGATTTCTGGGATGTTTCCAGTTCCCTATATAATCTAATTTTAGATTAAATTTACCCGCCGCTTCTTCTAGTTCTTCAATTTGATATTTCCAGAGTTTTCCGGGGTGCATTACCACTGAAGGATTAGTATTACTATTTCCCTTTTTAAATGTAAAGTAAAACTTACTATCTTTATTCATTACTTGTGAAATGTTTTTTAAACAAGACTCTATACATTCCATAGATAAATGCGTAAATAAAGATTGAGCCATTGCGTAATCAAATCTATGTATAAAAGTGAAATCAAAAGAATGATTAAATGAAAAGTTGGGATTTTTAACTTTAACTAAATCATAAAGTATTTCATTATCTAATCCCTTTTGAACCATATCTTTGCGTGCATCCAAGCCATAATAATTTCCCGCATTTAACATAGGTATTAACCACTGACCAAGCCTCAAACTTCCACAAGCTAAGTCCAAAAAGATATGACATGGTTTAAGTCCACTAGATACTAAAAAATGGTATTGTATCTTACCTATGTGATACCACATTTCTGCATCTGAGCCTCCAACGTACTTACGGTGGTCGCTACCATAATCTGGAAATTTAAAACTCATAATTAAAATAATTTAAATCTTTTTCATATCTTTTTTCGACTATTTTTCGAGATTCATCGTTGTAATAATCTTGATACCTACCACGCTCCCCTCTATTTTCGTGTGGTAATTTAATTTTATCAATAGACATGTTAGAGCAGACTAATTTAAAATCCCCGTGAAGATTTTCATATCTTCCTATAAAATTCACCCTTTGTGTGCCGTCCTCGTTGAATAATTTTTGTCTAGGGTCTAAAAAAGAATAAACATGACTTTTGGCGAACTCATCATCTGTTTCATCTATATACTCTAAAAAGTCCATTAAGTTTCCTTGTGTTGGGCCACTTACCCACCTAGTTTTCCACGCTGAAATTATACGGTCAAATGGATTCCTTATAAAACCAAAGGCATACCAAGAAGAGTCAAATTCTAAAACCCTACGTTTATTGTCTGGATTATGCTTAGTGAGCCACTCTTCATTTCTATTTGTAGCGCAATGATAAACAATGTGATCCCCCTTGGCTTGTAAACCTCTAGCCATGCTAGTGCCAGCGCATTTAGGTACATGCACAAAAACTAATTTATTTGGGTTCAAATTCATAATTAAAATAGCTTATTTCATCAGCATATTTCTTGGAAATAAAATCTACCGTTTCGTCATCATAATATCTACTATAATGTTCATGCTCTGTAGTCATAAAGTGAGGCAATGAAGTCTGCACTCCAATTCTATCACAAATAATTTTGAAATCTTTTTCAATATCTTCAAATCTGCCTATGAAGTCCACTTTTATTTTGCCGTCTTCATCTGAAATATATCTAAGCTGACTCCAAGTATGTCTAGTTTTAGCTTTTTGCAAAAATTCTTTAATTGACGAGAACTTGTCTTCACGCACTTTTGAATAGTACATATATGCACTTAGTAATCTATCCCAAGTATTCCTAACGAAAGCAAATTTAAAGTAATTCTGAGACTGCGGAAACTTTTTTAAAATCTGCAATAAAGTATAATGAGTAGTCCACTCATTTGTTTCTAAATCTTCTCCTATAAAATATTTTTGGGGATTCCTCCAAGCATTAGGCCCCAAACAACACTCCATGCTTGTGCCGCCTGTTTTGGGAATGTGAACAAAAATAAACTTATATTCATGGTTAATCATTTACCCATTTCCTTTTTATAGAAATTAAGGTATCCCCTTCTTAATTTAACGTGATCTTTAAAAAGAAAGGTTCTCATATGATTATTCATAAGATACTGATTTTTAGGATTACTAAATCGTACCAAATCGAGTAGTAATCTATTCATTAAGAATTCGTGATGGTCATTCCTTTGTATGCAGCCCCTTTTAAACATTCTATACTTCATATGCTGCCAACTTCTATAAGCATAATGATTAATGACGAAAGGCATATCTGGTCTTATATCAACACCCCCATCTACACCCTCAGGTTGACCATAAAATCTATCTAACCAGTCTGGATTAATATCGTCCCCATAACAATCCACTATACCTTCACGGATAAGCCTGTGTTGGTCATAACCTTTCGGCATTTTTATATCCTCTACATTCTCACAATTTAAAATCATTTTACCTTGATTTCGATAACTGTAAGTTCTGTATTCATCCATTTGAATTTCATCTTCGGAAAGTGCATTTTTTTTACCCTCCGGCCCGAACATTCTCCACTGAAGATAGACTCCATTTTTATGCTCTATTGTATTTAAAAATTCTTTAATAGTTTTTTGGCCTAGGGGCATTAAATACTCATCTTCGTCCATAAAAGCAAGCCACCTAGAGTCATGTTTAAATCTATTATACATCTCTCGAACTATTTCTCTGTGTGATCTTAATTTATTTTTATTTTCTATATCAAAATAAGTTATTTCATCTGCGTAAGGCTCGAGTATCTCTGCAACTGGCGGCTCACATCCATCATCAATAATATAAAAATGTTCAAATCCTAAGTATTTATGCCACAAAAACCAATCTAGAACGTCTTTAGGAAAGATAGTCTTCATGCTTGTGACCATAGATAAATATTTCATAATTTACTTTCCTCCATTATATAATCACTGCATATACCTGCGCAACTTATATTTTCACTCCTATTTGGTTCGGGTTTAACGCAAATTGAATTCTCAAGCAACGGCTTATTGGGGTAAGTCCAAATATAACCTTTTGAAGTTAATGTAAAGTCATCTGTTTGATGCCAAAAATAATGTATATTTTTATTCTTAGACATTCTTTCTAATGCTTCTGAGTTTTTAGCATGACACCAAAATTTATTATTCTCTAAAAAAGAATTTTCTATCATGTATTGAGGGAAGTCGTGCCCCAAGAAATATCTATTACCCACTGACCAGACATCTACCTCTACGTCGAAACCGATATCCAAGGCTATAGATATATAAACTGGATCATTCTCTACTCTGGGTTTGGGGCCTGAAATATTACCTCTATGAGATATTAATATCATTTTACTCTAATGGTTTAACTAAATTAGCTGGTAATTCATTTACTTCAGTTACGTTTCCATTCTCATCTGTCTTAAATCGGAAAGCCGTTTTTTCGTCTCCGGTTGCTTCAAACACTCTTTCTTTTATGGTGATTTCTTTAAATGGTTTTATTTTAATTAATCTTATGCTCGCCTTAACAGGTTCTTCATCTCTTTTGGAGTAAACGTGGACTGTTACTATATTTTCCCCCTTAGTAACACCTCTAAAGGAAACTTTTTCTTCGTGAAATTTAACTATTTGACCTTCCTCTCCTTCTCCTAACTGATTATTTCTTCTACCAAGAGCATCGTGATCTAGACTTATTAAACTGCCCTGTCCGCCTTCCCTTCTATTAAAGCTTACAATATGCCCTGAAGCAGACTGAACATATAAATCTAAATCATCTCCGCTTTTACCATCCCAAGTTAATATTACCTCGTAGATTACATTAGGTGGACGCATCTTGGTTTTTTCCTCTTCTGTTTTTAGTAGGAAAAGAATTGCTACAAGCATAAGCAAGCAACAAAACAATACGTCAATAAACGGTCTAAATGAAAAAAATCTCCTCATCCGTCATCACCTATAGCTTCTACAGGACATTGTTCTAAGGCGTCTGCACATTCGTCTGCTTCCGCTTGATTTTCTGGCTGTTGATAAACATAGGAATAACCATCTTCATGGTCAGTAAAATTTTGTGGGGCTAACTCTCTGCATAGATTACAATCAATACACTCGGTATCAACGTAGAATTTACCTTTAACATTGGCTTCGTATTTATCTTCTTTCGCTGCCATTATTCATCCCCTTTTCTTTGTAGTTTATCTTTTAACACCATAAGTTGAATTTGTAATGGTAAGCTAAATACTATACCACACACTGTAGTATAAAAAGCTGTATTTAAACCTTCTTTCAATCCAGCCACAATTTCGCTAGTAGGTAAAGAGGCGTCTAAGCTACCCTCTGTAGCGAAAATCAAACCCACTATAGTACCTAATAGCCCCAAAGAGAAAAAGTGTTCGGCTGAAAACCAACCTAAATCACTTTTAGCTAATAAAAATTCTTTAGCCTCCTCTTCTCTCTTCTTGTTTATTTTGTCCGCTAGATAACAGAGTTTACCGATATAAGCGGTAACGCAAAGATATAAAACCATAATTAGTATAGATATATGAGATAAATCATTCTTTACCATAGTCGATACCGCCCCTTTCTGTTCTGCAAAAAAGATTCCAGTTAATAAAATTGCATTTAACAAAAACCATTTAGTGAATGTTGTCTTGTTTTTCATTGATTCTCCTTGTTCATAAAATTTCTTGGTAAATAATTGCAATTAACGCAATTCTCAGGTGTTAAACCTTTTATTACGTCGGCAGCAATTAAACCCGCCTTGTGTCTCATTTCCCAAGCTGCCTGTTTACTGTAAAAACCTGAATGACATGTTACAATTAAATTAGGCGTCTGCGCTTCCTTCTTGGTTTTAAGCGGTTCATTCTCTATAACATCTAATGCTGCGCCAGCTATTTTATCTTTTCTTAATGCGTCAAATAAATCATCTTTTTTTATTATCGCTCCTCTAGCTGTATTAACTATAAAAGCGTCTGCCCTCATTTTATTTATTTCTTTTTTTGTTATCATGTGATGAGTCTCGCCTGTTAGCGGACAATTTATAGATATAACATTTGTAGTCCTTATGAACTCATCAAAATCTTTAATTCTACGAATACCTATAGATTTATCTACCCCATTAGATACATAAGGATCGTAAAAGACCACTTTAAAGCCTAAAGCTTTAGCCTTTAAGGCTACAGAAGTCCCTATTCTACCTAATCCTATAACGCCAAAACTCATTTCATTAAAGCGATGTATTTTGTTCTTATTTGGAATTTCCCATCCTAGTTTTTTACATTCTTGATCTATAGGAATTATTTGTCGGCATAAGGTTAAAGCTAGGGCGATTGAATGATCTGCGACCTCATCAGTTCCGTAATCTGGAACATTGCAAACTGGAATATCTCTTGTTGCCGCCGATAAATGGTCAACCGTATCGAAACCCGTGCCTATTCTAATAATAGCTTTACAGTCTTCTAGCTTGTTTATCACTTCAGAAGGCATACTGGTATTATGCCAGAGAAGGATTACATCGGCTTTCAATAGTTCACCCCTCCAATCTTTAGGTTTATCGCAAAGAAAGTATTTTATATTCACGCCCTTACCTATCGCTTGAGATTCTACCATGCAGGAATGGTGTCCTCTAGGAGAATTTTTCCAATCTACTATCGCTACTAAGGGCTTTTTCATTTAAAAAATTCCTTTATTACATTAAAAAACACGAACTTTAAGTTTTTCCACTCTTTTAGCCTTCTTAAGGTGTAAGGTAGCCAATCCGTACCAAAGGGTACATATATTCTAACTCGATGCCCTTGATTTTTAAAATTTCTTTGTAAATCTCGCCTAATTCCATAAAGAAATTCATAATCAAAAAAGTCTGGATTAGGGATTAGCTGTTCTATGTCCTCTAGTAGTTCTTCATCATGCGTGGCGATGGCTGGGTTTTTACTTTTACTTGAATAAAGCTCGGCTGTATAATGAAAGAAGGAAGCACCTATATCCATCTCGTCTTGATAGGCTATGTCTTTACTCTCCTTATATGCGCCCTTGACTAATCTAATAGAAACATTATTATCTATTAATATTCTTAAGTCTTCTTTTGTTCTATAAAGGTTTGCCTGTATTGCGACTCCCACGTTTCCGTATTTTTTATTTAGAATTATTGCTAGATTTTTTGTAGTCTCTGTAACGTTAGAATCCTCCATATCTAATCGAATTGTGTGATTATATTTCTTAGCTTTTTTAGCGATGAAATCTATATTTTGATAAGACATCGTGGGGCTAATTAGAAGTCCTAATTGGGAGGGCTTAATCGAAATGTTTATTTTATTGTTTTTATAAAATTCTATTATTTGAATGTATTGATCTCTTGCCCGTAAACAGTCCTTCTCCGTCTTGCTTAATTCACCTAGGTAATCTATCGACACCTCATAACCATCATCTAAAAGCGTTTGTATTTTGGGTTTAGCCGAATCAAAATTATGTCCAGCAATAAACCTTTTAGCTAATGGATATAAAATTTTCATTCGTCAGAGTTGTAAAAATAATAAGCGCTATTGCCATAAGTTCTGTCTATATCCTCAGATGTCATCTGATCGGAAAATATTTTTATTTTAGGTACATCTTCCTTACTATAAGGAACTATGAAATCTGGGTTATGCCACCTTAATAGGTTGTTTGGGGGTATACAAAAATTGCCGTCATCCAAGGCTATTAAATGATAACATTTAGTATCTTGATCGTTAGAATAACCTACATTTAACTCATTTAAATCTCCTTCGTAATCATCTATGGTTGTAATGTATTTGCCACTTCTCCACGCTTTATCCCTGCAATGAACATCGACCCTTTTATTTTGTAAAAAGGCAAATGTAGTAACTGCTATGTTATTTGATTGACAGTCCCAAGTTTGTAGCAAAGATAATCTCTTCTCTTCATCTTGAGATAATACATCAAAGTCTTTTTTAGAACAAAAAGCAGATATGGGCATTTGCCAAAAATTGGCCCCGAAACAGGATTGAAAATGAAAATGCATTGGTCTATTCAGCATAGATTTGCATCCAAAGATATAACCCTCTGTTACATTGCCGTCATCTTTAGGAAATATATATTTATTTCTTATATAACACTGGATGTAGGGAATATTGGCGTTTAATTGTGCCATAAATTACTATTACCTTTCAAAATAATCTGTATATTTACAGTCTCCCTTTACCCTAGGGTAGCTTCTTGGTCTGATACACTTATCCATTTCCATCTGCCGCTTTCTACAGAAATCCATCTGCTGTTTTTGGCGCATGGTTTTATATTCGGGTAAACCAACCACTGTGCCGTTTACTAAAATAAACCAACACGACTTTAATCTATCAATCCAGCTTAATTTATCTTTTTTCATAATAAAAATGGTACTCTTGCTGGGACTCGAACCCAGAACCCTCTGTTTAGAAGACAGATGCTCTATCCAGTTGAGCTACAAGAGCTTGAGATTTACTGTCCACTACTTCCAAATCCCCTATCCTCTCTGTCTGACTCAGGTAAAGAGTCCACCTCTTCCCATTGTGCGTCATGGTGAGCTTCTAAAATTAACTGAGCTATCTTAGAGCCTTTGTCCAAATAAATTCTTTCATTAGATAAATTGATTAAAACTACGCCTACTTCCCCTCTATAAGAAGAATCAACAACTCCAGCTAAAACATCTAAACCTTTCTTTACTGCTAACCCACTTCTGGGGGCGACCCTACCATATAAACTAGTAGGTAAAGCTATAGCTATTCCAGTTTTTACGACCTTTCTTTCCATAGGCGCAAGGATTATAGGTTCAGATGAATACAGATCATAACCTGCATCAGAGCTATGAGCTTTTGTCGGCATCTGAGCGTCCGAACTTAATTTTTTAATTTTACATCTCACCTTAAGTCTTTCCTTAAAAGTCTCCATCTGTCACTATCTATATTTTTCTTTCCTTCGTTTATTTGATGAATCATATCTAATATTTCATCAACATTATCATATATATAATTATGAGGGAGCATACCCATAATCCAAAGTGGCGTATGTTTTTTGCCGCCCTCCATTGAAATAAATATAGGTTTTTTCATTCTTACCGCAGTTACGAGTTCTTCTGCGCTTCCCCAACTCGCAACATCTGGCAATAGGTGAGCTATAATAAAGTCTGAACGATCAACTAGATTCAGATCATAGCTTCGCACTGTACTCATTCTTGCTGCAACATCATTATAATATCCATTAGCCATATCGTCTGCCATTTTTTGCCTCGCCTCTTCATCTTCATCAACATCTTTGACGAATGGTTTTTTATATGGGTTAAAGACTGTTATATTTAACTTTTCCAATTCACCTTCAACGTGTTCACGCCAATCTCTGCCTTCGCAATATTGCATGTGTCCGACTAAATATGTTTTTGTTTTATATAGATAGTTCATACTTTACCTTTCTTAGTTCTTTTTGCATTTGTTTTCTTGCGTAAAAAAGTCTAGACATTACCGTACCCAATGGACAACCGATTATGTCTGCCGCTTCTTGATATTCCAAGCCTTTAAATAGCGCTAAATCTACTACCTCTTTGTGTTCTGGTGACAGCTTATTTTTTGCCTTTTCAATTTCTTCTCGTAGCTCATTCATGCAAAGACCCTTTAAAGCTTTTGGTTCTGCTGTAAGTTTATATTCACCAATAACCATTGCATTTTCAAGCCACCTTATCGCAGTACCCCCGCCTCCTGAAAAGCTATCGGCTGGACTAGTACTGTCTGGGGTTAATAGGTCTTCTGTATAAACAAATCTTTTATTCTTCCTGTAATGATCATGAAAAAAATTAAAGGCTATTCTACAAATCCAAGACGAAAATTTACAGTCGCCCCTGAAACTATCTATTTTTTTCCAAGCCTTAGTCCAAGCTACTTGAGTTACCTCCCTAGCTATATCTTCGTTTCTACTTTTTTTAAGTATAAAAAGGTAAACTTTTTCATCGTGTAGTTCTACCAATTTAGTGAAAGCCTCAGTGTCTCCTCGTTGGGACGCCTTGATTAAATCCTCTTCCTGCATTGTTACAAGAAAAGCTTATACCATTATTGCTTGTGTGTCAAGAATTTGCTTTGCCCCAAGTAACTGGAGGTATTTGATCTTCCCAGCAATAAGATTTAATTTCTCCATTACTTAAAATTTCAAGAACTTTTTTAGTATCTTCTGGACCCCCAACTTGACACCCAAAACCACCATTATTTTTTACATCTAAATAAATGTCATTGTCATTACCCCCCTCAATACAACTGTCACCTAGAAACACGATATCTTTATCTACGTTTTCTCTGACCCATTTACTAGCTTGAGATTTATTATACCCTTTAGGCTGAATATCTATACTTATTTTCCCCCCTATTCGTGCCTCTAAATCTGGGAAATCTTCCTCCACGACTTTGGCTATATGTTTTCTTTCGCCATGCTCTTTGTCCCATTCGTAATATCTATTTCTTTCGTCTATACCAGCATTTCTTCCTATGGTAGTGAAGTTTAACATTCCGCTTCTATATTCGAATATGGTTCCTCGGCCACCCACTTTTGGCTTAATAGGAAATTTAGTATACATTTGAAATGAGGTTAGCATTTCTTTTAAATGTTCTGGTGGATTAAATGAATTTTGGTAAACTATTTTGCCATCTTGCCACAGTTCGTTACCCATACAACAAAAAATCCCCTCACACCTTAATAATACGCTATTTGGAATTTGCTTATTTATTTTATCTTTATCGCTACCTCCGATTAAAAAAATTTTTTTATATTTGGACCAATCTAAAAAGAAATATAGAAAATCGCTTTCCATCTTTTGTAAGGATGGAGTAAGCGTTCCGTCCACATCAAACATGTAAACCATTAAGTGTTTCTCCCGAATACTTCGTTAGATTGTTGATTTACCCTCAAAAAGGTAGCGCACTTAGGCATATCCTTTAACCTCTTAGCGCCAATATAAGTGCAAGTGCTACGCACCCCGCCAAGAAT
>CETC01046423.1_pt1 | contig 10631 bp, 19 predicted proteins | sample 326911 | NCBI WGS metagenome assembly CETC01 (sample SAMEA2622694, study PRJEB7988) | marine metagenome | isolation source: saline water (ENVO:00002010), including
ATCGGCTAAATCGGAGAATCCAAATAGCGGCCCGCGCAAAATATCGGACAACGGCACAACGGGCATAACGGAAAATCGAAAAAATCGGTTGACCGGACGCGCAAACATAGTTAACTTGACTTTTGCATCCATCACCACCCACCAAAGGAGGTATTCTTTTGCGGATTCCACGACACAACGAGCAACGGACGTAATGGGCGCAACGGAACCGAACAACGGTGCGTACGTATTTTTCGGAATAGCAAGGGAATAATGGAACCGATCCAGATCACGTACCTGCGGTCTATGATGGGGATCGGCAAGATTGAATTCGGCAGTCAGATGGGGGTCAGTCGTCAGACGGTGCGCCTGTGGGAAGAAGGCGAACGCACCCCCTCGAAGACCGCAGTCATCCTCATGCAATTACTAGCATCCAATCACCACATCGACATACCCGCACCAGACGAAATCATGGAGGTGGAAGAGTGAGTAGCGCAATAGTGCAGCCAATCCAGATCACGTACCTGCGGTCTATGATGGGGATCGGCAAGATCGAATTCGGACGACGGATGGGGGTCAACCGCGTCACGGTCCACTTTTGGGAGACCGGCGAACGAAACCCCTCGAAGACCGCAGTCATCCTCATGCAATTACTAGCATCCAATCACCACATCGACATACCCGCACCAGAAGACATCATGGAGGTGGAAGAATGAGTAGCGCAACGGCAGTATCGCAATATCGGACCATCGCACCCGTCGATCCGGCGGAGTCTTTCCTGGCCGGTCAACTATCGCCCGCCACGCAACGGGCCTACCGGGCGGACCTCTGCGCCTTCTTTGGCGTTACGGATCTGTCCTGGGTGGGTGCGGACCGCATCCTATCCGTCACCCCGGACGAGGTCGTCCAGTGGCGCAACGAACTCCATGCGGCGGGCAAGGCGCGGTCTACGATCAACCGCAAGCTAGCGGCGGTCCGCGCCTTCTACGCCCACCTTATCGGCCTGGGTATCGTAGAGCGCAACCCGGCGGACCCGGCCCTGGTCAAGTCCTTCAAGGAGGACCGGCGCGTCGGCGGCAAGAGTATGGCAACGGATGATCTGCATCGTCTGCTGGCCGAGGTCAGCACCACGCCAGACGCCCTGCAACGGGCCAGGGACCGCGCCTTGATACTGGTGCTGGTCTACTGCGGTCTGCGCCGGTCTGAGGCGGCGGGGATGCATTGGGAGCATCTGCGCCGGGACGGCATCCACACCGTCATCGATCTGCCAGAGACCAAGGCGGGCGTGGAACAGGATGTCAAGGTAGTGGATGCGGTGCTGGATGCCTTGGGTGCCTACCGCGACGAACTGACGGTGCGGGGCCGCGACGCAACGGGTCCGGTCTTCATATCGCTGGCGAACGGAACTGCTGGCAACGGGTTGACCCCGCAATCGGTGCGTCTGATCGTCCGGCGGTATGCGGATCGGTTGGGTATCGAGGACGTGTCGGCGCATACCCTGCGCCATACCTGCTGCACCCTGGCTATTGAAGGGGGTGCCCGTCCCGAACAGGTGCAGAACCATCTGCGCCACGCGGATGTGAAGACGACCTTGGGTTACTTCGAGAACCGCGAACGGTTGACGGACAACGCGGCGGACTACATCGACTTGGCGGATAACGGGTAGTCTCCGTATATTAAGAGTCCTCGCTACACCTACCTCCGGGTATGTGTGGTGATGGATGCTAGGGCCAGGGGGGTGGTGCCTCCTGGCCCACTTTTTTTGCGGAAACGAAAAATAGTATGAATAAAAACCGGGTTGCCGGGACGTATATATAGTAGTAGGCCTAGTACGACCAGATCCAGGGACGCGGGACGTGGAAGTCATCCTCTGGTTGGATGTCGTCCAGATGGATGAACCTCTTCTCCCCCGCTTGCTTCACCCCGATGCCGGTGAACCCCGCTTCAAGCGCCAACGCCAGCACCCGCACCGCATCTGCCCCTCGCACCGCCAGATCCACTGCCCGCCCCGTCGAATGCGCTCCGGCCCGCCCATGCTTCTCGATCTTCTCCGCCTCGATGGAATGCGTCACGTCGCGGTATCCGCTGGATATCGTGAGTCCTCGCCCGTAAGCGGTCCGCACCTCCTGTAACCGATCCATTGTATCCTCGTTCATTCCGTTGATGCCGCTTTCCTTACAAACGAGCTCCCGATAGCTGAAGTTGGGCCAGCGGTTGCGCGGCCAATCGTCCTCGTTCCAACGTGCCATGGTCGATTCTCCCGTGTCTGCTTAATTAAATTAAATTAATCTTGTGTGGTGCCCACCTGTTCAGTATATTAATCCTCACGCTACAAACCAAAAATATACGCGAGAGCATCACGCAATGACGGGGAAACGGGGAAAAAAGTGTGTCGTGCATGGAAAAACCCCACTTTTGGGGTTGCATTGCACGAAAGGTTCGCCGTATATTGCCTGTCCACGCTGGGGTTAAACAAACTTGTAGCAGGGATCGATGCTCAATGCAGAAACTCAAACGGGAGAATAGCGCACTCGATTTAATGGTGCGCTTGCGCCAAATCGTAACCAACAGCAACCAGACTCAGAAGGCATTATCGGAGCAAATTGGCCGCGACCTAAAAACGGTGCAACGATTCCTGGCGGGCGAGACCCATATGGATGCGTTACAGATGCTGTACGAAATATGTGCCGCCTGTGACACGCCCACGCATGTGGTATTCGACCCCTCCATCGACATTCCCACCGGCGAGTATACCGGCATACGGAGCATTGACCGGATGGTTGACCGGATCTACTCCGATCACTCCCCTACCGGCCTGGAAGTTCTACGAAAATACGTTCACGACGAGTATCGGGTGCTCTGCGATGCCTACGGGAGTTCAAAAAGCCAGCATGGACAGCGGTTAAAAGAGGAATACAAGAGAAAGTATGGTCGTACCCTCGTGGAGGTTGATCGTATCCACTTCAGCACGAACGAACTGTGGGACGAGGGCGATAACGAGAAACCCGAACCTAATGGAAAATTGCAGGGGTTAACATATGACGACGAGTACGAAATCAATACAATAGCAGCGCGTGAGACCCATACCCACAAGGCGATGAAACTAATCGATGCAAGCATCATACACGATATGGTCATCGTGGAGTATCTGGTACGAGAGTACGACATCACCGATAGGGACCGGGGCGTAGAACGCAAATTGATGGATACGTTGGTATTAAACCGGCCCATCTGGCGATACCGGGAAAACGCCCGGACCGCACCCAAAATCATCCGGCGGCACTGGCGGCAGTTAAAAAACATCGAATCGCGGGAGACCCGATTCGCCACCGATTACGAGTATTACACGTCCCGCAAAGATCCCAATTGGAATATTGTGAGTGTTTAGTGTAGTGTATAAGTAGCAAAAAACCCGCGTAGAGGTTGCAGCCTCCACGCGGGCGGTACAAAACCACCCAAACCCGGAAAGGAAAGGAGGATTTTGTGTATTCCAATATATATGATAGTTGCGCGTACGCGCAACAAGTATCTGCCAGACCCCCCCCCTATCGTCACATCATCGTCGTTACACGCGGAGCACCGCTATGCGTGTAACTGACCGCATTGTCACTGTGCTCACCGTGCTTTCCGCCGGGTATCTGCTCATACGCATACTACCCCCACTCATAGCAATCTGGAGCCAATAACATGAAGTTTGAACCCCCCGAACGTAGCGGCGACTTCGAGCCGCATCCTACCGGCAACCACACCGGCACCATTACCGAAATCAAAGACTACGGAATGATGGAGTCCCTGTATAAGGACCGCATGGGGAATACCAAGGAAGTCCACCGCATTGGTATCGTCATCACCTCCGATACCGCCACCATGGATGGCGGCGAACCGTTCAGCCACCACGAATTCTTGAACATATCCTTCGCCCCCAAGTCCCGCTTGACCGAACTCCGCAATATGCTGCGGGACCGGGACATGACCAACGACGAACTCAACGAGGCATTTGACTCTGAGGTTGAGTTCGAGGGCCGCAAGGTCAAGTACAAAATTCGCCACGAACTCAACGACAAGACCGGCAAGACCCGCGCCACCATCCGCGATTGGGAGTACGCGGACGGCGAGGCACCGGATCTGGCGAACGTCAAGTCCGACGCCAAGGAACAGGTCAAGGCCGCGTTCGACGGAGAAGACGATGACCTCCCCTTCTAGTGCCGCTAGCGGCATGAGCAAGCGGGAGTTCTTCGCAGCGCGGGCAATAACAGGAATGGCGACAACCATGCTGGGAGACATATCTGCTAATGGTTACGACGCATGGCTAGAAGACCAAACCAAACGTGCGGTGGATATAGCAGACGCACTCATCGATGCACTAAATGAGACAGATCCTACAGATTAGTGCCGAACTGCCGACGCTGAATGACACGGTACGGGAGACCAAGAAGCACTGGTCCCGCTACGCGTCATTGAAGAAGACCGCTACGGAGCTCGTTGCCTGGAATTGCAAGGCGCAGAGACTACAGCCAATCGAAGACCGGGTCACCCTGGCCTTCGATTGGCCCCACTCCCGCAAAGACCCGGACAACCAATCGTTCGGCGCGAAAATGATACTGGACGGGTTGGTCAAAGCCGGAGTGCTGCCGGACGATTCCCGCAAGTGGATCGCGGAAATCAAGCACGTCTTCCGGCGCGACAACAAAATCGATCAGATCGTGATCGTGGAGATCAAAAGTGGTCAATATACGGATCGAAGCACTGACGAAAGAAGAAGCGAACCGGAAGCGTGAGGCATACTTCGACCTTTACCCCACGCCTGGATACTCAACGTCCATAAAAGAACCCGAGCAAGCCGAGGATGGCACATGGATCTGCACCGGCTGGCGCGGCGAAACGTGCGACTAACAGGAGACTGACAATGACAGACGTGCCTCATAGTGTAGAGGACTTTGAGCACTACTACGATGCGATGGACTACCATCTGGACAAACTGGATGTCGAGGAAATCGGATCACATGACCAACCCGATGTAGATATCGAGACCATCCAAGGCGAGGGACGCGCTGAAGATCACCTTCGCAAGTTGGCGGAGTTCCGCGACGAGTTGTGGAAGGTCTTATGCCACTTCGAGGCGGAATTAGGCAAGATCGAAGCGTGGCGCGAGAAGCAAGACCAGAGGATACACCGTCGTATCGCGTGGCACGAACGATGCCTCAGTGCATGGTTTGTGCAGACCGGCGCCAAGTCCGCAGACCTTATCAATGGCACCGTCCGCAACAAACCAGGCCGCGAACGCGTGGACATCACCGACGCGTCCGCGATCCCGCACGAGTACCTCCGCGAGAAGGTCACCTACGACCCGGACAAGAAGCGCATCCTCGCGGCGTTAAAGGAGACCGGCGAAATCGTACCGGGCACCGAGGTGGTGCGCGGCGAGGACGAGGTAGTCATCGACACACCCAAACCGGTGGCACCATGACCGGTCTCTCGTCCCTCCTGGCGGACGTAACAGAGCAAGCCAGACCCACTAAGCCGCCATTGCCCGAACGCGGCATAGAGCGCATACAGGCGCAGTGGGAAGACCTCACTGACCGCCCCTTCGACTTCGCGGCGATACAGAAACTGCTCAACGTCGCTAAGAGCAGTGGCGGGGGTGCTCAGACGGTCTCTGCCGTATTCGATGAGGTCTATCTGACCGGCGAGGTCGAAGGCGATCTGGTCGCGTTCGTTGAGACCAAACTGCGCGGACGGCTTGCCGTCGTGTCCTCCCAACCGGAGGGCATCCGGCGCGGACACACCGTCACCTACAACGAACCGGCACCCGAACCCACCGATCCAGACGAGGTGCTGTTTCAATCCTTCTGCCACATGGTCCGGTTCGGTCTATGCTTGGGCGTCAAAAGCACTCGTCGGATCGGTGGCATAATCGAGGTGCCCCTATCCACCGTCTGGTTCAAGGACGGGACCATGTATATCGGAGAAACGGATGCAAGGACTTTCTATACCCAAGCATACGCTGGAACGAGCGGCGAGGGTCTACAAGACGCAAGCACAAATAGCGAACGCACTAGGGGTGTCCACGCCGACGATAAGCAAGTTGATGCGGCGGTATAACCTCACACTCTCCCACAAGAAAAAATAGGACTGTGGTCCGGGGACCGCGAGAAAGGGGAGCTCGCAACCTGGGTCGCATGGATAGTCCATGCGTGGGGAGACCTGGGTGCCCCGGACCACACTACCACGACCATGAGTGAGAACGCTACCAAAGTACTCGAATACATACTCGAAGTAGTAGAGACTACCGGCGGAACCCCGTCGCATCGTCAAATCATGCGGCACATGGGATACGCCAGTGTCAACGCAGTACGGCACCACCTCCGCAAATTGGCCGAGGCGGGTCACCTCAGTCCCGACACACATCGCATCACCCTAGGGCCGCGCTACGCGGTGACCGTCCATGACGTGGCTACTGAGTAAGCGGCGTAAGTGGCGCGTTGATGGGCGCACCGACAACTACGAGGTCAAGCGCAATCCGGGCGATCCGCCGCTATGGGAATGCACCTGCCCCGGCTGGCTCTTCCGGGGCCGGTGCCGCCATGTGGCGGAAGTGCGGGAACGGTTGGTCGAACAGTATAGAGAGGTACTAGGATGATCGGACAATTGCTGACAGTTGCGGATGTTGCCGACCTGTTGAAGGTAAGTGTGTCTCAAGTGTACGTGCTAAAACACACCGGTCTAAAGTCCGTTCGACTTGGCAAAAAAGCGGTACGATTTCGGAAAGAGGACGTGGAAGAATTTATAGCCGAACGTATAATAGGAAGGGACGAGTAAGAAGAGGATTTCTGAACAGTTTCTGAACAGTTGCCCGTTTTCAGCAAAAAACAACCACCTACCTTCATCGTAAGTGGTTGTTTTTTTGGTACCCCCGAGCGGAGTCGAACCGCTGACCTCCAGATTAGGAATCTGTTTTCACCCATCGGTTCAAATTATTGTTTTGCAACGACATAGCACTGATACGCCTACAAGACAACGACTTACGTTACTCCATATTTTCCAGATGACTCCAGGCAATACGCTATATGTGGCGTCGTTTCTGAACAGTTTCTGAACAGTTTTACCTTGCTACAGATCCCTTATATCAATATATATAAGGCACCTAACCGGAGGGATCTGCAATGCCACCAAGAAACGGATCGTATCGCCCTATTGTGATCGAAGGGTGCGAATCCAGCCACCTGTTTAAGCGAAACAATTCAAACAAGTGGCAATTGTATGCCATGATTGATGGTATCGAAATCAAGAAGTCAACATACACCGACAATTTAAAGGCAGCAACGATTAAAGCCGGAGACATTGTTCGGTCCGCAATACAGGGAGTGCCGGTTGCCTCCGATATCAATCGAAAAAATCGTGCTCAAACAATTGCAGACGTGCTGTCGATGAATTTTGGTTCGGACGAGGAACCGGTGTCAATCTACCAGATGTGTGGTTGGCAAGGTCGCACATTGAAAGAAAATAAGCGCAACCTCGAACAGTTTGCCAGCCACTTTGGGCGCAAGGCCGTAGCGTCGATCACCGATAAGGACGCTATAGCTTATATGGCAATCGTTCGTACGCGCACATCAAGTGCTACCCACAATCGCCATCGGGTGTCGCTGAACAAGTTTTTTGAAGCGTGTATCATACTACAACTGGTTGCCAAAAACCCAATGAGCAATGTGGCGACGTTGAAGGAAAACAAGAAGTTGCCCGTGCCTTTGACCGAATCGCAAGTCAAACAGGCCCGCGCAATGTATTCAGAATACGCCCGAATAATTACCGACGTATACTATTTGACGGGTATGCGAAAATCGGAACTGCACGGGCATGAGGACAAGGCCGGAGTGCGGTGGATGGACGTAGACCGCGCCAACAATATCGTATTGCTTGTAAATACGAAAGGGTTTGTGGATCGGCACGTCCCACTAACGCCACCCTTGCTTGCAATTCTTAATTCGGTCCGCACGGGCCGAGACTTTTACCGTGAACGCAAACTTAGCGACGACCAGATCAATGAAGTGCGAATCCAGTGGCATAAAGGATTACGTCAGCAAACAAAAAGAGGATGTGCTGTACGACTTGCAAAGGAATTTGGCGTTAGCGATACGTTAATTCGCAACATTGTGGATGGACACAACGACGAACAGCCAAACAAAAGCCGATACTCATATGATGCTAACGTGATCTACTCTATTCCACCAGAAACGCTAAAAGAGGCGGTGATTTTTCCTAAGATCAATTTGACAAAGGAGTATAACCGCATCAAAGAAGCGTTAGGCATCGAAAGTATGGGGTCACACAAGTATCGTAAGACCTGGGCAACCATCCTCAATACTCATGGCGCGACGGATGCCGATTTGCGGGACTTGGGTGGTTGGAAGGACTCAAAGACCATCGACCTGTATCGACGCGCCAACCCTGCCCGCCTAAACGAAATCGCGCAACGAATTGGTGGAAACTAACTCCCCCACGTATCCTGTATCGCCTGTGCCAGCACGTAGGCGATAGCAACTGCCGCCATGGGCCACGTCAGTTCTACGGCCCCGCTGGCGGCGGCGGCACCGGCTACTGCGGTGACTGCCAGTTTGCGGCTCTTGGCCTTGTTGATGATGTCGGTGATGAAGTTCATGCGGTTGCCTCTTCCAGTTCGGGTTCGGGTTCTACGTGACCGTTCTCAGACGGCGCTTCTGCCGCCGGATCGGCCTGGGGTGGATGGAGGTCGTTGAGCATACTGATCGCGCCTACGACCTGTTGCAGGTTGGCGCGGAGCGTCCGCAGATTCTGCTCCGTCTGGTTGATCTGCCCTACGAGCTCTTGATGGGACGCGGTCAACTGCGCCCTGCGTTCCTCGATTTTTTCAATCATTGTTTCTTCCCCTTGGTGTGTAGTGGGATCGTGTCCAGTGGACGCTCGATCCGCAATGACGGCAACTGGCTGTTGGGCAACTTGAGCAGTGTCCCGCCGGTTATCTGCTCGTTGCCCTCTTCGTCCGTTTCGATTTCGTACAAGTAAAACGTGGTGCTCAATGCGCCCAGGTTGGCGATCCTTGCCGCCCGCCGGGTGCCGTTGGTCTGTAGATAGACTACGTCCGATTCGTCGTAGTCAGAGCCGATAGATAGTGCCAACCCGGCAATCAGATTCTGTATCGACTCCTTCAGCAACAACAGGGCGAACCCTACAGCCGCAAGCCATATGTATTCCTCGATTAGGGCCGCGAGTCCAGAAGACTCACCGAACTGCCGTAGTGCCTGTTCTGCCGCCGCCTCGTCCATGCTATGTTAGCGGGCGCATCGCCCAAGCCAACAGACTGCCGATGGCGACTTGGAGCACCCCGATGGTTGCCTCATGCTCGAAGACCGGCGACCATTTGCCCCAGCCGCCAGATACCTCAACGACTTGGTAGGTGATAATCAACGTCGTGGCGGCGGTGCTGGCATATGCCGCTGCTGACTTCTCTTTTGACTTGGCGTGCTCTTTCTTGGTGAGGGTGATGATCTCACTTTTAGCCTTTTTGAGGTCCGCTTGTGTGCCGCGAACCTCTTTGGTTCTCGACGTAAGCGTGCTATACGCAGCGGACTTCTGCCGCTTGCACTCGTCAAGCTGATTCCATAGCGTTTCGTAATGCTGTCGTAATTCGGCAAATGACCCAACAGTTTTTGGGTCGCGTGGTGGCTTTCGTAACATTACCTACCTCGCTTGGGCGACACCTGCCCTTCTGCCCACTCAATGACTTTTGTTATTCTCTGGTTCTGGCCTTCCACGCGCCGATCCACCTTGCCGACTCGATCCCGCACCGACAACAGCAGCCATGTATTAGCGCCGATTAGCGCGACCAGCGAGAATGCTACTACGGATATGATGAGATCGGCATCCACACTACGGACGGGCGTTAGCCTGAGCCTCTTGGAACGTCTGCCACGCCGCCTTGACCTCGTCAGTCCACACTGCCGCAGCGATGCCCTGTATTTCGGCAGACTCGCCACTGACATCCGCATCGGGCGTAATCACACGACGATGAAACGAGCGCGACAACTCCGTGCCATCCTCTGCAACTATGGTTGCCGTGCGAATATTTAAGTGCTTGTGATCGCCAACAATTTCTATTTTATCGTCAGCAGTAGCTTTGGTTATTGCCATTTTATTCGTCTCCTATACGGGGTAACTTACTTGAATCCAAAACCCATCACCTGACGCGACATCTGCACTGGTAAATGTATCATAACTCGCATCATCGACTGCCGCGATCAGACTTATCTTAGTTGCATTTGGAGACACATGGGCCACTGGTCCCGTACCGCTATCCATGTCCAACCCCACCGAGAGAAACGTACCCATGTACACCTGACCCGTGGTGTTCGCAGATGTGTACGGTAGTCCACTGATTTCAAGATTGCCCGAAATTGTCCCGCTGGTGTTGAGCGTGTTAATGATCATTTTCATCCATATATGCACCACATTTCCGACCTTGGTGTAATTCCCGACTTGCGTCGTATAGCTGTGCGTACCGTCGCTTGAGTGCGCCCCCAATGTCGGGGTAAACGTACCCTCTTCGTAGTCATCGAGCGCGTTTGCGTCGGCGGTATCGCCGTTGAATGTGATGCCGCCGCTCGGCAGTATCCGCATCC
>CETC01028936.1_pt1 | contig 10630 bp, 15 predicted proteins | sample 326911 | NCBI WGS metagenome assembly CETC01 (sample SAMEA2622694, study PRJEB7988) | marine metagenome | isolation source: saline water (ENVO:00002010), including
TAATATTTGCATTCATTGAACCTGTTGTTGGATTTTCTGGATCGTAAACAAATTCATCTACAACCATTTTTGATCCTGCATCAACTGAAAGTGTAGTTTCGTCTGCAAACGCAATACCAACGGACCCGGTCTTTGCCTCTATAACATCGTTGAGATATATAAAGTCACCCACTTGAAGTTCAATTAACTGGTCTGCCCGTTGAACAACTACAGGTCCGTCGGCGATTGTTATCTTACCTATTGCTTGTGGATCCTCAAAGGCCACATATGTCTGGTCAAGAGGTTGGCTGTTAATAGCCAGTAGGTTAACTATGTTTCCTTTGAGAATTGATCCTTTGGTCGTTACGAGGTCGGGTGATGTGAGAAAGTAGTTTTTGAGCAGAACCGTTTCTGATTCACCGAATAGGTTGTTGGTCGTAATAGTTAAGTCACTCCCATCACGTATAAATTTACCCGTAGATAATTGTTCATAGGATATTTCTATCGTGTCAGATGGACCTGCCATTATGTACGTTAACCTCGCTCATTGATATTTAATAATATGTGCAGTTATTAAAACTACGTATATTATTGTAAATATTTTGATGAAAGAGATTTTAACTGCGTTAATGATATGGTTAGGAGCCAATACTCCGTTTAGTACAAATTTTGATGTACCAAAAGTGATATTCTTACCACAAGATCAATTAGAAGAGATGTTCTATGGAGATAACAAGTATGAACCTGATCAACTCCACGGAATGTACAATAAAGAATCAGATACTATATTTTTGCCAGATGATTGGGATCGTAGAGAGGCTTGGGATATGGGAGTGCTTGTACACGAAATGGTACACTATCTTCAGGACATGAACGGCATGAAGTTTGCTTGTTCAAGAGAAATGGAAAGAATGGCTTGGCCTATACAGCAGTTTTATCTAAAGCACCAATGGGATTATACTTGGGAATATGATAAGTTGTGGTTTCTTGTTATTAGTTCCTGCGATCCTATGCAGTAGTTTTTATTTTCCGTAAAGAGGTACTGGTTCTTTTTCTTCAAGAGTTCCTAATACAACAGGAACATCTACAATTTTTTCTCTAGCATTTATTCTATAAACTTTAAAAACAATTTCGTCGCCTGGATTTTTAGTCCATAAAAATTCAATTACTTGAGGCATTACTTGAATATCTGTGCCATCAATTGATATTATTATATCGCCTTTTTGTATACCGTATTGTTCTGCCGCGGAACCTACAATAACTTCTTTAATTTCTAAATAATGTCCTAAACCTTCAGATTTTAATCTTTCGTATAATTCTCTATCCTCTGTAATACTCATTTTTATACCTATAGATGGTTTAACGTGTTTACCAGTTTCAATAATTTGTGTTGCTACTCTTTCAACTAAAGGTGTTGGAATAACATAACCATAACCAACATAGAATTTGTCTCCTGATATTATTAAAGTATTAACACCAACAACATCGCCATCATTATTCATTAATGGACCTCCAGAATTACCAGAGTTTATGACTGCATCAGTTTGTAAGTAGTGAACAAAACTTGTGCCTGGATTTCTTCTATAGTCATAACTTAAAATGCCTTTAGTCAATGACCACATTTGACTCATTCCGTGTCCAAGTGCATAAACATCATCACCAATTAAAGGACTTTCTTTTGCAAATGACAAAATATCATTAGGAAGATCTTTTTCATTAACTCTTAAAATAGCAATATCAATAGATGCATCATATCCTATAATTTCAACATCATCTACTGGATATGGATGATTATAAATGTAAAGAGTTATTTTATCAAAACCTTTAACAACGTGATAGTTTGTTATGATATGTTTTTCATCAATAAAAAATCCTGATCCCATACCATATGGTACTGTCTTTGGGACTACTGAATTAGGTCCTTTATCTTCACCTGGTGGCCCGTCAGGAGTTGCTTGGTCAAATGGATCGCTTATTATTCTACCAACTTCATTTTCTCCACTAATCAATACAACACTATTAAAAGCCTTTTCCCATTTCCATTGAATTTCTTCAGCAAATGATACTGAATAAAATGTAACAAGTATAAAAATTGTAAGGAATTTCTTCATCACAATATTTATTATTTCTTAAAAATAAAGATTAGTCTTTGAAGTTATGAGATAAAATTTCTTTTGTTTTGTTTTCAATAGCACGAGATACACACATCTCCCAGAGATCCACTGGTTGTGGACCAAACACAATTTTTTCATCATAAGGAAGAACAAGCCAACTCATTGCAGGCTTACGTGGTGGTAATGCTTCTAGTTCATCTTCCAGTTGTCCTCCAGTCCAATTTGCCATTCCCATAGTAATAATTTTTTGTTTAGGACCGGCACCTTGTGCAATAACTTCTAGCATTTTTCTATCAAGTGTAAATGCAAGTGGTTGAGTTTCTGATTTATTTGAACTGCCCAGTGTAAACTCTTTTGAGTGTAATACACCAATAATATTGTTTAATACAGGTCCACCGTAATACACAGGAGTATTAACATTTTCGTTTCGTTTGATTACTCCTTCATCACATATGTGTTTGAAATCAGGATGTTTGCATTTTTTATTAACAACTACACCGGCCGCCCCTGAAACATCGTGTCGCCACATATAGATAACTGTTTTTTGGAATCGCCAATCTGGCATATTTGGAGGTGCTACAAGTAATTTGCCATGTGTATCTGTCATACACTATTACTTATTACCAATCCAATCAGAGAAATGTTTTGTTATATGAGAACCAATATCATTTACAAGATGTAGATGAGATTGTGTACCAGGGTGTATTTTATCAAATCCTAAATCTTCAGGTTCGTATTTGTTTAAAAAATAGTTTTTGTTTTGTTTACAAATTTTATTTTCTAATAAAAGTTTTATTTTGTTATTCCAATGCCATCCGTTGGTAAAAATTATTTTTTTATTTTTAGTTAGATCATAAAAACGTTGAACTTTTTCCCAAAGTTTTTTGTCTCCCCAAGTTGTAGAAACTGGAATTCTAGCAGATTTATCGCCAATTAAAAAACTTAAAAATGTTCTGTGTGAACGCACAGGAGAAGATTGCATCCAAATGATAAATTTTGCATCTGACAATATTTTTTCTGTTTGTAATATTTTATCGTATTGATATTCTATGGATGTTCCTGGAAACGACAAATTGATGTGTTCTAGGCCTAAGGTTTGTGCTAGTTTATTACACCATACATCTTTGTAATTTAAACCAACTCCGTATGTGTAACTGCAACCAACCACAACAAAATAAGGTTTAGATAAGTCTCCAACGTGTGCAAGAGAATGTCTTCCTAAACTTAAAAATTTTCTAGGCTTTAATTTATTCAGATTTGGTAATGTCATCTATCTGTTTTAGTTTTATTAAAAGTTTTTCTAGATCGTTTAAATGTAAATTGTTTGGTCCATCACTTGCGGCATTATCAGGGTCATTATGCACTTCCATAAACACACCAGCAACACCAACAGCAACAGCCGACTTTGCAATTACAGGTATGTGTTCTCTGTTACCACCTGAACTTGTACCTTGTCCACCTGGTTGTTGACAACTGTGTGTGGCATCTATAACAACAGGATAACCTGTCTTTTTCATTTCATGTAATCCTCTCATATCATTTACAAGAGTGTTGTATCCAAAACTTGTGCCTCTTTCACACAACCAAATTTTTTCGTTGCCTGTGGATGCTAATTTTTCTGCAACGTTTTTCATATCCCATGGTGCTAGAAACTGTCCTTTTTTAACATTAATATATAAGCCTGTGTTGGCCGCGGCCAATAGTAAGTCTGTTTGTCTGCATAAGAAAGCAGGTATTTGTAGTGCGTCCACGTGTGGTGCAACTATATTACATTGTTCTTCAGTGTGTACATCTGTTATTATTTTTAAACCAGGTATTTGTTCTTTGAGGTAATCAAATATTCGCATACCACGTTCTAGTCCTGCTCCACGTTTACCGTGTAAAGAAGTTCTGTTGGCTTTGTCAAAACTTGATTTATAAATGAGTGGTATATCTAGATAGTCAGTAATATGTTTTATGGCAGTTGCCATATGTAGTGCGTGTTCTTGCGATTCTATTTGACAAGGTCCTGCAATCAGAAAGAAAGGCTTGTCATTGCCTATGTCTATATCCATACTATTAATTATTTGTTATGGCCGGGTATGAAAATTTTTGGGAACATCTCTCTAGATTGTCCTGCTTGTCTTCCAAATAGATATCCAAAATTTGACGGAGTTCTCGGTAAACAACCCCAGTCTACAAAATCGTCTGCATTATTACTAATCAGATATTTTCCAAATCCCATTATTAATACTGGCATACCGATTGCTCTAGTATAATAATTAAATCCTGCTTTCCACCACGGTACACCTAGAGTTTTTAATGGATCTGATCCTTCTGTTTGTGCATCTTTTATAATTTGTTTGATTTCTACTTGTTTTAATCCTCTAGATGCAAATGCGTTTGCAACTGCTTTTACAGTTGGCTTTCTAATTGATGCATCTGGATCTTGTAAATTTTTGTGTGCATTAGAAATAAGTCCAGGAGCATCACCTCTTGCTTCTTCTAATGATTCTGATTTAGACATCGCTCTTTCGTCTGCATATAGTCTAGCATCATTTCCTTTAACTTCGATTGGATTTCCGTCCACTTCAATATCACCTGGTGCTTTCATTCTTACTGCATTTGACAACATAGCCATTCCAAATTCGCCATAACCTGTTGAACCTTTTTTAGGCATTCTGTATTGTGATTTTACAGATTCAAAAATTTCAAAAGCCTTTAATGCTGTTGGGTCAGGAATTAGATCTGCTATATTACCTTTGTTACCTGGCGTTAAGTTTTTTGTATTAACAAAACCTTCGCTGTTATTCCATTTAGTTAAAAAGTTATCTAATTGTTCTTTTTTAACAGGCATTTTTCTTATAAGTGTGCTAAACACACCTTGATTTAATTTTCTAAATCCTTGTATGTCAGCATCTTTTTTAGCAATACCTGTAACTAACGAATCTATTGTGGATTTAATTTTTTCTTTGTTTAAAATTTTGTATACGAAGTCAATTGTTTGTGGATCTTTAACTTCACCTTTTGCAAGTTTATCTTGTATCCACGATAGTTTACCTGCTGTTGCTTGATCGGTGCCCATTATTCCTTCAGGCTTTTCTCTCAAGAACCATGGGTTCTCAAATGATTCCTTCTTCATAAATCTGTGTATTAGTTCTGTGTAAAGTCTATCGTATGAATCTTTGCCAATTTGTCCTTTGTCGCGTCTTGCTTGTAGGTCAAGCACACCTGTAATAAAGTCTGGATATTCTGCGACACTGGGCATTTTAATAACCTTCCTTTCGGGTTTAGGAAAGTCTATTATATCTGCTTCTTTTTCAAACCATGGTTTCATATACGTATTTAACCGTTATGACTGGTTACGTTTTCTTAGTGTATCGTTGATTTTGATGCTTGTTTCTAACTGTGTAAAGGGTGTGTTTAATATCTCTCTTGCAAACCAAGCCAGTGCGTTAGTATCCTTAGGAAAGCAAGATCCAGCATATCCACGTTGTCCATCATTGCCTGGCACTTTCATATGTGTGTTGCCTATACGTGGATCTGTTTGTATAATTTTTATAAATGTTTGCCAATCTGCTCCTCGGGCCGTTCTTAATACATCATACATCTCGTTCATGAATGTGACCTTGGTTGCAAGGAAACTGTTAATACAATACTTGACCATACTTGCAGTTACTATATCTGTTTTGTAAACAGGACAGGGTTCGCAAACTGAATGTTCTTTGTATAGTTTTTCTACTTCATCTGTGTCTGACAATGTTCCACCAAAGACGTGCATGGGTGGATTTTTAAAATCTTCTATGTGATTCTTTTCTGTGAGGAATTCTGGATTATATACTATTTTTAAATCAACACACTCTTCTTGTAGTGCTTGTAGTTTGTATGCTGGTACAGTGCTTTTAACAATAACAAGATGTCCTTTGTACTTGTTTAATTTTTGTAACACTTCTTGCAGTATGTCTGTATTACACTCACCTGTTTCTAATTGTGGAGTTGGTACTGCCACAAAAGTTGCGTTGGGTTTAAACTGAATCAAACTTTCAATGGTGTTGCTACTGTAATATTTTGGATCAACAATATATTTTTTTACGTTTTTGGTAAATCCTTGATTAACTGCTGAACCTACAAAGCCATGTCCTACAATACCTAGTTTCATTAATAACCTCTGTTACGTCCTATTTCTTTTCCGGTCTCTTTGTCAATGCATCTGTGGCCAGCAAGTCTGTATCGTTTGCCATCTTCGCCCAACCAGTAATCACCTTCTGCCCAAAACTCTGGTGGATCTATTGTGTTGAAATATTCCACACCGTTTTGTTGATATATCAAACTTGCATTTTCTTGGCACTTGCCTACATTTGAGTCATAAGGAAATTCTAACATTCCTAGACCGTATATTAATATTTCTATTACTTGCATTATTTTCTCAAATATTTCCAGCAGTAAGGAAATGCCTCATCTGCTAATTTATCTATCATGTTTGCAACGTCCTGTGTCTCCTTCTGAGTATCAGGTTTACATCTTAAATTACATACCCTTGCAAAAGCATATACAGTACCTGACCAATACCATTCAGTCATCATTGATTGTGGTAGCACCATACGTGCCTGTTCTGGTGCAACACCTTTTTGAATCATTGTGTTATAGAGTATCAAACAACTTTCCATTGTTGTTTCTAAATTATGATCTATTGTTTGTCCTAGTTCAACTGTGCCATCTGAACCCTGTTTTGAATTTACAGGACGTCCTCTCCATGCTTCTGGTTTGTATATCTCAGGTGGAAAGTCCACGTAACGTCTTGAAACTTCATTCCATACAAGTCCTACTTGATGTTTAACAAGTTGTCTTGCTACAAATATGGGTGCCTTGATCCTGAACTGCATTGATGCGTGTGCAAATGGTGACCAGTGTTCGTGTTCTGCTAGGAACTTTATCAACTTTTCATCTTTGCCATCAAACACATCTTTAGTTTTTGAATAACTTACCCTAGCGGCATTGACAACAGATAAATCTGTTCCCATTCTATCTATAAGTTCTACCTTCATCATAGTCCCATTAAGTCTCGCATATCAGGATTAATCATTTCACGACCCCATTGAGGTTGCATAGTTATTTTAACCTTGCATTTTAGTCCTGGTATGCTTTCAATTTTCTGTTGTACATCTAAAGGTATTGTATCAGCGGCTGGACAAAATGCTGATGTCAAACTCATTAATACAAATACATATCTTTCTTCAGTTATTTTTACATCATAAATTAAACCTAAATTGTATATGTCTATAGATATTTCTGGATCATATACTTCTTTAAGTTTTTCTGTGATGTATCCAATATATTCATCTTTCATTTCTTGATTATCTTTTATATCGTCCAATGTCGCGTGTAGACTAGGATCTATATTTGTATGTGGTTGAGGAGTCCACCCTGGAGGCATATTAATTGTCATGTGCTATCCTTATTATTTTTTCTATTAAACTTGCAAATCCTATTTGTCTCTGCATTGTAAGTAACTCTCTGATTCCTAATGCTTGAAAGTTTTCTAATGTTAGATTTGCAACTTCGCTTCTATGTTCACCGTTTACCATATCTATTATTATTTTTGCAGTTCCTTTTGTAATAAAAGACTCTGCGTCATGATTATATTTCATTGTGCCATTTTCTAAAATTTCTCCTACTACCCAAAGGTTAGATACACATCCACGTATTTTGTTTTCATTTATTTTAAATTTGTCTTCTAAAGGTTCTGCATTTTTTGCCTCATCGATAATATATTGTAATCTGTCATGTCCTTCAAGTGGTGCCATTAGTTCGCCTCGTTCTTTAATTTTATCTAGTATCATTATTCTCCTAATCCGTCCACTGCTCTGGCGTGAAATGCAATTTTCTTTTCTTCTTCTGTAAGTTCATCATATATTTTTTTATATTCTAAATATTTTTCTTCAGTTAAACTGTGCCAACCAACGCATACTCCTGTTGGAGATCGTCCACATCTGCAGGCCATTATCCAATTGATCCTTCCATGCTTACTTCTAATAGTTTATTGGCCTCTACGGCAAATTCCATTGGTAGTTTTTGAAATATCTCTTTACAAAATCCTGCTATGATTAAATTTCTAGCATCTTCTTCTTTAAGTCCTCTTTGCATCACATAGAATAATTGTTCATCATCAAGTTTAGATGTTGTTGCTTCGTGATTACAATTACTTGTACTGTTTCTATTTTCAATATATGGTATAGTACTTGCATGACAACTACTACCCAACATTAATGAATCGCATTGAGTAAAGTTTTTTGAGTTATCTGCTTTCTTCATAACTCTAACTAATCCTCTGTATGTGTTTTTAGAATGACCTACAGATATACCTTTTGATATAATTGTGCTCTTAGTATTTTTACCCATATGTATCATTTTAGTACCTGTATCCGCTTGTTGTCTACCATTAGTTAATGCAACTGAATAAAATTCTCCTACTGAGTTATCTCCCATTAGCAAACAAGAAGGATATTTCCAAGTTAGTCTAGACCCTGTTTCAAATTGCGTCCAGGTAATTTTTGAGTTACGTCCTTTGCATTTACCACGTTTGGTTACAAAATTGTATATGCCACCTTTGCCTGTAACCGGATCTCCAGGATACCAATTTTGTATTGTTGAATATTTTATTTCTGCGTCATCCAATGCAACAAGTTCTACATTAGCGGCGTGTAATTGATTCTCATCTCTCATTGGTGCAGTACATCCTTCAAGGTAACTTACATAACTGCCTTTGTCTGCTATAATTAAAGTTCTTTCAAACTGTCCTGTGTTGGCCGCATTAATTCTAAAATATGTAGACAGTTCCATAGGACATCTTGTATTAGGTGGAATATAAACAAATGATCCATCTGTAAACACAGCAGAGTTTAAAGCGGCAAATGAATGATCGCTTATGGGTATTACTGAGCCTAAATATTTTTTAACAAGGTCTGGATGATTTTTAACTGCTTCTGAAAATGAACAAAATATAATACCTTGTTTTGCTAAATCTTTTTGAAATGTTGTTGCAACAGATACAGAATCAAATACTGCATCAACAGCCACACCTGCTAGTTTGGCACGTTCAGACAAAGGTATTCCTAACTTTTCAAAATCTTTTTTAATTTCAGGATCTACATCATCATAACTTGCAGGTCCTTTTTTAGGTGCAGAGTAATAACTTATTGATTGGAAGTCAATAGGTTCTATATCAAGATTTGCCCAATTAGGTTGTTCTAATTTTGTCCAACGTTGATATGCTTTTAATCTAAATTTTAATAACCAATCGGGTTCTTGTTTAATTTTTGATATTTGTTTTATTGTGTTTTCGTTTAAGCCTGGAGGAAGTGTCTCTGATTCAACGTTTGTTGTAAACCCTGCATCATATTTTTTGTTAAGTCTTTCTTGTAATACATCACTCATTTGTCTCTAAAATACTTATTGAGTTTATCTGGCTCGTTTTTGTGTTTGCCGTCTGGGTCCAATGAATCTTTTTTAGTTGTAAGCACTGCCCATTGTTGTGACCATTTGCCATTAAACTCTACCCATTTTGCACCTTCTTCATCTGTGTCTGGGAGTATTGCATCTTCTGGACACTCTGGTTCACATACTCCACAGTCAATACACTCGTCTGGATTAATGACAAGCATATTTTCGCCCTCATAAAAACAATCCACTGGACATACTTCAACGCAATCTGTGTGCTTACACATTATACACTTGTCGTTGACTGTGTACGTCACCTAGAAACTTTTTATTGCCTCTAATTTTTCTTTGGCACTAGATAACTTTTCTAATTCTTTCTCAACAGTTCCAGTGTAATCAATATGATCTGCTACTGTTTGAGTAGGACTATCTAGGTATATTCTAATGTTGGCTTCTATTTGGTATATTTCACCTTCTAGTTTTTTTATAAGTGCTTTTTTTATCATGTATTCTCCTATGTATAATTGTATAACAGATCTTGGTATTTGTCAACGTCGTGGTTTAATTTTGTCAGTATTTATAGTATACTTAAATATTAAAATATGAATAAGAAAAACCTTTGCATATTACCATGGATTAGTTTAGACAGAAATGCGGACACATCGAACCCGTCGTTTGCACCCTGTTGTGTTTACCAAGCACAGAACAAACCACATCACAATTTTGAAGCATATTGGAAAAGCAACGAAATGGAAAATGTTAGACAACAGATGAGGCTTGGTCAGAGACCGGCAGGATGTTGGAAGTGCTACAAGGATGAAGATACTGGTAAAAAATCTATGAGGCAGAGTGTAAACGAATCAAGGCTTGATGTACACAAAGACCTTTTGGATAAAAAGGCCGCTGTTCTAAAACCAATACAAATTAAATTATTGGCTGGTGCTAGTTGTAATCTGGCGTGTAGAATGTGCCAAAGTCATGTAAGCAGTAAAGTTTATAATGTATGGGAGGCGATTGGAATGCCTTTGAAACAACCATACAAATATGATTTTGAAAGTGAAGAGATAATCAGAAAAAATGCTGAGTCTGTAAGGTATATAGATCTTATGGGAGGTGAACCT
>CETC01009726.1_pt1 | contig 10626 bp, 9 predicted proteins | sample 326911 | NCBI WGS metagenome assembly CETC01 (sample SAMEA2622694, study PRJEB7988) | marine metagenome | isolation source: saline water (ENVO:00002010), including
CAGGGTGGTGTAGCTACAGGAACAGTATTAGTAGATGCAGATGATACAGATACTGGTGCAGGAACTGCAGGTGCATCTGAAGATGGTTGTATAGCAGTTGGTGTTGTTCCAGGAACTACTAAACAGGGTAGTGTATTGAATGCTTTGAAAGATGCAGTTGAACATGCAAACGGACATAATGGTAAGATTACTATGGGTGCGGATGTAGGTGAGGATGCAGGTGCTAAAACAATGGTATTCACACAGGCAACTGCCGGTTTAGGTGGTAACACTGTAGTAACAATTAATACTGGTTTTGCTATGTTTGATAGTGTAATTGATTTTACGGAAGGTGATGGCGGATCTGGTGAAGGTGATTTCCAATGGCATTACAATGGTGTATCTTCGGATAACTCTGGATTGACAGCAGGTTAAGAAACTGACTGAATAATATAAGACTAAAAGGGGATATTAATTTATCCCCTTTTTTTTATTTATTTTGTTGCTTTTTCAATATATGTATATATTTATTAATGTATAATACACCGTCATAAAAAAGGGACTATACGGTGTCTAAATATCCCACTAAAATCTATTAAGATTCCTAATAATCTTATTCCAAATACACATAATATGAGGAGAAAAATATCATGGGTGATATTCTAAAAGAAGCAATCGCGGATGCAAAAGCAGTTCGTGAGACAGCTTTACAAAATGCTAAAATGGCATTAGAAGAAGCATTCACACCTCAGTTAAAATCTATGTTGTCTGCTAAACTGAAGGAAGAAGAAGACGAGGCTGGTGAAGAAGTAACTGAATTCGAAGATGAAGAGGAAGTTGCTGAAGACGAAGTTGAAGCTGAAGAAATGGCTGATGCTGGAATGGAAGAAGACGAAGTTGAAGATGAATTCGCTGAAGATGAAGAGGAAGCTGAAATTGCAGCTGAACCTGAAGTGGAAGCTGAACCTGAAATGGAAGCTGAACCTGAAGCTGAACCAGAACTTGAAGTTGAACCTGAAGTTGAAGACGGCGAAGAAGAAGAACCTGTTGCTGAAACATTGGAAATCAATGGTCATACTTATCGTCTAGCTGAAGAAGATGGTGAAGAAGAAGAAGTTCCTGTTGAAGAATCTGAAGAAGAGGATGAACTTGAACTTGAAGCTATCATCAAAGAGTTAGAAGATGAGATGGAAGAAGATGATGATGAAGAAGAAGTAACTGAAGAAATCGAAAAAGAAAAAACTGAATATGAAGAAAACACTTCTGACGGCTACGAAGAAAATGTCGATGGTGACAAAGATGAGAAGCAAGTTGGTGGTGATATCGGCGAGTCAGTTTATGAAATCGATGCTGATTTACTTGAACAATCTGAATCTTCTGAAATAGGATCTGCTGACAATAAAGTAGATGTAGCTGATGGTGATGATGAAGAAGATCCTGGTGCAAATACTGATAAACCTGGAAACGGAGTTTCTGGTAATATCGGTGAAGCTTATAAGAAACAAAATGCTGAATTGAAAGAATACAAAGAAGCAGTTAAATTCTTAAAAGATAAATTGCACGAGGTTAACATTCTGAATGCTAAATTATTGTTTACAAATAAATTGTTTAAAGAGTATGTTCTTGACAACAATCAGAAATTAAGAGTAGTAGAAACATTTGATAGAGCACAAACTGTTCGTGAAATCAAATTAATTTTCTCTACCTTAGCTGAAAGTTTTAAGAACTCTTCAAGCGTTAAAACTAAAAAATCAATTACGGAATCTGCTAGTAGAAAATCTGGATCAACTAAACCTAAAAGAAAGATAATTTCTGAAGAGACAAAAGTTGCTGATAGATTTAAAAAATTAGCAGGTTTACTTAATTAATAAGATAATTAGGAGAAACTTAAAATGAGTAATTATATTAAAAATGCTCTACTTGATGTAAAAGGTGATAGAAAACTTAAAGAAGAATCAAAAGCTCTCGTTAATAAATGGGATAAAACTGGTCTTCTTGAAGGTCTAGATTCTGATTATCAAAAATCAAGTATGAGTATCTTATTAGAAAATCAGGCAAAACAACTGATTGACGAAGCTTCAAAGACCAATATGAATGGTACTAACTCTGAAGAATGGTCAGGTGTTGCATTGCCTTTAGTAAGACGAATCTTTGCTGAAATTGCAGCACAAGATTTCGTATCTGTTCAACCAATGAACTTACCATCTGGTCTAGTATTTTATCTAGACTTTAAATATGGTGGTTCACAAGCAGGTAGATCAACAAGTGAATCATTGGCCGGTAGTACTGGTGCTAATTCACCAATTGGTAATAGTGATGCATATCCAAGTAAAGGTCTATATGGTACAGGTAGGTATGGGTTTACACAACCTACTTCATCTGTAATACCACCAGCTAACTCAAATTCAGGTTCAGGTGCTGTGACACTTGCTGATTTGAATTATGATTCAGAATTATCTGCATCATATGCTGGTAGACTTTGGAAAATCACAAAAGAAGCTCCAATGGCAAACCACGATACAAAAGCTCTTAGATCTTTTGTACCAAGTGGTCAAGGTGTTAGTCCTTCTGGTTCATTACCTCAATTCACAACATCAGGTTCGAGTGGTTTAACATTCATATTCTTTGATGCTGGTGCAAATCATGGAACTTTAAATGGTTTCAAGAATGTAGAAGCTATTGAATATTATATACAACCTACTGAAGCTGATAGGGGTGATTTTGAGGATGGAAATGCTGCAGCACAAGATAGCAGTTATCCAAATGATTTACCAATTCCTGAAATCAACCTTGAAATGCAATCCAAAACAATCGTTGCTAAAACTCGTAAGTTGAAAGCCGTTTGGACTCCTGAGCTTGCTCAAGACTTGAACGCTTATCACAGTGTTGATGCTGAAGCAGAATTAACAGCAATGTTATCTGAATACATCTCAATGGAAATCGATTTAGAAATCCTTGATATGTTAATGACAGATGCACAAACTGTTGATTACTGGTCAGCTTCTGTTGGTGAAGATTGGGATGGTAGTGCATTCAGTAAGTCTTTACACGCAACTAACGCATTGGCTTATACTAAAAAAGATTGGTATCAAACTCTTGGTCAAACTATTCAAAGAGTATCTAACAAGATACATCAGTTGACATTAAGAGGTGGTGCTAACTTCCTAGTATGTTCTCCAGATGTGGCAACAATCATTGAATCTATTGAAGGATTCGGTGCAGCTACTGATGGTAATCAATCGCAGTTTGCAATGGGTGTTAGACAAGTTGGTTCATTATCAAACAGATGGAATGTTTATAAAAATCCATATATGACTTCGAATGAAATCTTAATTGGATTTAGAGGAAGTAACTTCCTTGAAACAGGTGCTGTTTACGCTCCATATGTTCCATTGATTATGACACCTCTAGTTTACGATCCAGTAAACTTCACACCAAGAAAAGGTGTAATGACTAGATACGCTAAGAAAATGGTTAGACCAGAATTCTATGGTAAAATCTTAGTTAAAGGATTAGAAACTGTTTAATAGTTAAATATTAAATAATAAATCCTAAAAAATAGGGGCTAGATTTAATTATCTAGCCCCTTTTTGTTATTTGCCTTATATTTATATAAGAGAATAAGTATGCATTTTGGAGAATTTAAATGGCAGATAAATTTCAATATAAATATTCAGATCCATCATCAAACGCGTGTGAGATAGATTTACCTTTTGGTGCATATCAAGACGATGATTCGTTTTGTAGTGAGAGTATAAATGTGTGTAAATGGACAGCGAGGAGACTTGGTCATCCAGTTATGCAACTTGAATTTGATTCAGGTTCATTATATTCTATGTTTCAAGAAGCTATTTCGGAATATTCACAACATATAAATCAATATAATACAAAAAATTGGATGTGGGAACATTATGGAAATAGTATAAAAGAAAGTGGTTCATCATTTGAATCTGCTAGTATGTCAGGTTCAGATGTAATACATCCTAATATGGGAACTGCTGTTGTATTATCTAATCAATATGGAAATGCAATAGGATCTGGTGGTGATGTTACTATGTATAGTGCATCCATATCATTAAGTAGTTCACGACAAGAATACGACTTACAAAGTGCATTCAGTCAATCTCTAATTGATGGTGGTATTGAGTATGGTAGTGCGACAACAGGAGATGAGAGGATAGTTGTACATAATGTATTTAATTATGGACCAACAGCTGTTTCTAGACACTATGATCCTTTTATAGGTTCATTTGATCAGAGAATGATGTTGGATGAATTTGGATTTGCAAATTATTCTCCTGCTACTACATTTATTTTAAAACCTATAAATTTTGATGTGTTAAGAGCACAGGCTATAGAAACGAGTGATAAAATTAGAAAATCAAATTATTCATTTGAATTAAATAATAATAAAGTAAGGATATTTCCAGCTCCTGAAACGAATGATGATGGAAATAAGATATGGTTTCAATTTGCATTGAGAAAAGAAGCCAATGCAGTTACTCAAGATTATACAACAAATGCTGTTTCAGATCCAAGTAATGTACCTTATAAATTCATACCATATCAAATGATAAATTCAGCGGGGAGACAATGGATACGGAAATATACATTAGCTCTTTCAAAAGAACTTCTTGGTATTATACGAAGTAAGTATGCATCGATGCCACTTCCAAATGGTGAAGTAACTATGGATGGTGAAGCATTAAAAACTGAAGGAAGAGAAGAAAAACAACAATTATTGGAAGAATTGAATGTATTTTTAGAATCAGTTACACTTAAAGAAAAGGCAGTAGCAGAACAAGAAGTTGCCGATGCACAACAACAAGTATTGAATAAAGCCCCATTAGGCATTTATTTAGGTTAGGAGATAAGTAATGGGATCACCATTTTTTGTTCCAAGAAAAGAAGTTCAATTAATAGACGCATTAAATGAAGAATTGATTGATGAAATTGTTGGACAGACAGTTGATATATATAAAATTTCTACAGATGAAACAGACGTTAATATGTATGGGGAAGCTGTTAACAGTGGTGAAAAAACATTTGAGAAGGGATTTAGAGTACATTGTCTTATAAATTTTGCAGAACCAGATACTGAATTTGCAGAGTTTGGATCAGATAGAAATTCAAATATTGAGATGTATTTTCATAATAATTCTTTAAGTGGTTCTGATTTTTATCCTGAAATAGGTGATATTGCAGATTGGAATGGAACATATTATGAATTAAATTCTGTAACTGAACCTCAACTTATAGCAGGTAATCCTGAATTTAGTCATCAAGTTAAGGCTATAGCTAATAGAGTTAGATTATCATCTGTTAATTTTGATGAGAGGAAAAGATAATGTCTGTGGAACCATTAAAAGTAGGTAAAAAATTTATAAAGGTAGAAGATAGTTTACCAAAACCAAAAGTTGAAAGTAAAAATATATCTAGTAAATCTGATAAAAAATCATATACTTATATTCCACAACCTAATGGTAATATTGATGTTGATGTTTTTATGGATAAATTATTAAAAAAATTAAGTTCATCGAGTGTAATTAAAAATAATAATATTTATGATGATGGATATGGTGTTAAACCTGTTGAAGTTGATATTAAAAAAGAAATTTATATTGATAAGTTAGATGATAATCAAGTGACAGTTGATAAAGTTGTTGAAGGAAAAGTAAATAATAAACTTGATAAGTTAAGAGCCTTGAGGAAAAAATAATGGCAGTTAAACCAATAGTAAATCCAAATCCACCTAGTATGCAACAAGTAGATAGATCTCAACAATTATCAGATAAGAATAATAATGTGAGAGGAACTGGTAATTCTGAACAAACTGTAATTCCAGGAAATAATTATTCTGATAATTATCAAGTTATATTAAAAGATGTTGATACTGCAGTAATATCACATATTAAAAATGTATTAAGATTAAAAGTCAGAGATAATGGTGAGATGGTAGATGTTCCTGTTTTATATGCAAATCAAGAGAGATGGGCTAATATTAAGACGAATGGTGTTATGCGGGATTCTAAAGGTTCTGTTATATTACCTGTTATAACATTGAAGAGGAATGCATTAAATTTTGATGAAAGATATCCTGATTGGAAACATGATGTTCAAGGTGATAAGATACAGATAGTTAGAGGGCAGATGTGGTCTGCTGATAATTATTATTCTAATTTTACAGTACAAGAAGGAGAGAAACCTGTTGTTGAGAATATAATGACGACTGTTCCTCAATATATTTTGACTAATTATAGTTTTGTTGTTTTTACTACTTATATGGAACAGATGAATTCAATAGTAGAAACATTTGTTCAACAAAGTAATACATATTGGGGTGATAATACATCTTATAGATTTTTATGTAAAGTTGATGGTGGTATAAGTGATGCAACAACAATGGATGTTGGTAGTGAGAGGTTGATAAGATCAGAGTTTACTGTTAATTTAAATGGTTATTTGATACCTGAAACTATCGCTAATATAGTAGATAACAAAAAATTTAATGCAAAGAAAGTTAGAGAAGGCGGAAAAATAGTTTTTTCTGAAAGAATTGAATAAAACTTATTGCTTTGACTGATTTTAAATATATTTATATATGATTGATATTGGAGGTTATATTACATGAGTAAACAAGAAACACAAAGTAAATTTAATGAAGATGACTTAAAATCTTTACGGGATTTACAAGAAAAATATTTCCAGATTCAACAAAAGTTAGGTAATGTGAAAATAACTAGATTGAATTTAGAAAAACAGATGGATGAGTTGGATGGTGTTGAAAAAAGTATTGAAAATGATTACTTACTATTAAAAGAAGAAGAAGTAAAAATCGTAGACGATTTTACTGAAAAATATGGTCAAGGATCACTAGATACCAAAACAGGATTATTCACAAAAAAAGATTAATTCGAACTTAAAAAATAATTTGGAGAACAATAATGGCAGAAAGAATTGTAAGTCCTGGTGTATTTACTAACGAGATAGACCAGTCTTTTTTACCTGCAGCAGTTTCCGAAATCGGTGCTGCTCTGATAGGTATTTCAAGTAAAGGTCCTGCATTCGTTCCTACGGTAGTAGAAAGTTATAGTGATTTCAAAGTCAAATTTGGTGGATTAAATAAAGATTATTTTCTACCATATGCGGCTAAAAGTTACTTAAAGAACGCAGGCAAATGTACAATAGTTAGAGTATTGGGTACTGGGGGTAGTACGATAACTAACCCAGTAATAATAAGAAACGCGGCAGGTGGAACAACAGCAACAGCTACATCATCATTAACTTGGGATGTAGGTGCAACTGGATCAGTTGGGGATTTCGTGGCAATTACAGGTTCCGATGGAACTGTATACAGATTTATAGCTGATGAAGCACCTTTACCGCCAAACACATCAACCGATTTTTACTTTGATGCACCCTCTGGTTCTGTTGGTGATAATGCACCTACAGTAGATGAACAAAAGGTGAATCTTGCTGGTTTCGTAACTTCAATGTCAGTTGCAATAAACGCAGCAAGCATTGGTGTCACCACAAGTACAGGTTCCGATGGAAGTACTTATGGTGGAGATGCAGCAACAGCTGGTACGGGATGTAGAATTGGTAAATTAACACTTACAGCTTCAAATGCAGGTGCTGATTTTAATTCAATAGGATTTAATACTGGTTCACTTTATAATAATAAAGCTTTTGGTACATTAGCTGTTCAAGCAGTTGGTACAAGTACCAACCACTTTATAGGATCTGGTACAGCTGGTTCTCCAAATTTAGTTGGTGGTAGTGATGCATCAAATGCGACTGTATTAGCTGCAGTATTTGCAACTGGTAGTGACGCTACTAAAATTTCAGCACTTGGAGCAGGACACTTAACCGATTGTGGTGGTGGAGCTGCAACACTTGGAAATTTCTGTTTAGAATTTAAAGCAACAGCAACAGGTACACCTCCAAGTAGTCAAAATACACCAACGATGTCATTACATAGTGGTGATTCAAATTATATAGCAAATGTATTGGGTACTCAACCTGGTGGAGCTAGTTATCATGGTTATCTTAAATTTATATTTAAGAATTCCGCTGATAATTTAGCATCAACTACAACGATATCTTCGACAAATGAAGATAATACATTTGGTCAATATATGAGTGCTAAGACACCATCTATAGTATCACAAACTGGTTCAAATGCGGAAGATGTAACAAGTTTATTTAAATTTGAAACATTATCTTCTGGATATGCATCAAATAAATTTGTTAAAGTTGCATTTTCAAACATTAAACCGACAGCAAATTCAGATGTTACTGAATATGGTCAATTTGATGTAATTATTAGAGACTTTAACGATACAGATAAAAAACAAGTTATTGTGGAATCTTATCCAAGTGTTAATTTAGATCCAACATCACCGAATTTTATCGTTAGAAGAATTGGTGATATGAAAGAAACATTTAACACAGGTACTGGTAAGATTGATGTAACAGGTGATTATCCTGTTAAATCCAAATACGTTCGAATAGATACCGATTCAATCGCCCCACAACTGAAGGATGGTACTTTATCACCTTCAATACTTCCATATGGATTTAAGCATTATAACTTCCCAGCAAAAGTAGAATCTTCTGACTTCGGAGTTTCAATGCCTATCAGAACTAATATGTCAGAGAGTGGAGAATTTCAATCTAAATTCTTCCATGGTTTGGCATTTGATAGTGCATCTAAATATGACTTACATCCATACTTTGATGCAGTACCTACTACAACAGCTGGTGGTACTTCGTTTATAAGTCAGATAGCTACTGGATCATATAGTGGAAGTAGTAGTGTGTTTACACTTGATGGTATACACGGATTACATCCTACAGATGCATCTTTAAATACTAAAAAATTCATTTTAGGATTTCAAGGTGGTGAAGATGGATTTGATCCTGTTGAAGTAAGTGAAAAACACAATGGTTTAGGGCACGCTAAAGTTGGTAATAGTGATGGTAACGCTAACTTTACTGATTTTAAAAACGCTATATCATCGGTTGAGAATCCAGATGAAATAGATATTAATATGTTAGCAATTCCTGGATTAAATATGATAGATCATACTTTATTGTATGGTAAATCTAAAACACTTGTTGAGGAAAGACAAGATTGTTTCTTAGTATTTGATACTGGTGGTAAAAATGCAACAAAAGCACAAGTAATAAGTCAAGTAGAGGCTGAAGATAATAATTATGTAGCAACTTATTATCCATGGGTTAAGATATTTGATGATGAAAATAATCAATATACTTGGGTTCCACCATCAACGATAATACCAGGCGTTGTAGCATTCACGGATAAAGTATCTCATCCATGGTTTGCACCAGCTGGTTTAAATCGTGGTGGGTTAACTGAAGTAGTTATGGCTAAAGATAGATTGACTCAAGCTGAAAGAGATGACTTGTATGAAGCGAGAGTTAATCCAATAGCTACTTTCCCAGGTCAAGGTGTTTGTGTTTGGGGTCAGAAAACACTTCAAGCTAAACCATCTGCACTTGATAGAGTGAATGTTAGAAGATTATTAATTACATTAAAGAAATTTATTGCATCAACATCTAAATTCCTTGTATTTGAACAAAATAATGCAGCTTTAAGACAGAGATTCTTAAACATTGTTCAACCATACTTGGAAGGAGTTCAACAGAAAGCTGGACTTACATCCTTCAAGGTTGTTGTTGATGATACAGTAAATACTGCAGATGTTATCGATAGAAATGAGTTGAGAGGTAATATCTACTTGAAACCAACAAGAACTGCTGAGTTTATAGTATTAGACTTTGTGGTGATGGGATCTGGAGCAGTGTTTCCTGAATAAGTAATTAATCTTATAAAAAAAGTGAAAAAGCCCATTATAATATGGGCTTTTTTTCTTTCTGCTTTATATTTATATATGAAATAGAAACGAATAGTATAAAGTTTTAATTATATGATATGGGAGAATAGAAATGGCTCAATTAGTAGATGCTAATGATATAATGTTTACCCCGTTTGAACCGAAACTCAAACATAGATACATAATGCAAATTGATGGGATACCAGCTTATTTAATAAAAGCTACTGCTAGACCAAACATTACATTTGAAGAAGTTAAGTTGGAACATATGAATGTTAAAAGATTTGTTAAAGGTAAGGGTGAATGGCAACAACTTGCAGTTACACTTTATGATCCAGTTGTACCATCAGCTGCACAAGCAGTTATGGAATGGATCAGATTATCACACGAATCTGTGACGGGTAGAGATGGATATGCTGATTTTTATAAAAAAGATATAACATTTCAAGTATTAGGTCCGGTTGGTGATGTAGTTGAAGAGTGGAAACTTAAAGGTGCATTTATACAATCTGCTAATTTTGGTGAGTTATCTTTTGAATCAAATGATCCTGTAGATATAGCATTGACATTACGATATGATTATGCTATACTACAATTCTAAAAGAATTAAACCACACATAATCCACAACATAAAAAAACCTTCATTTTTTGGAGGTTTTTTTATATTTATTGTATATTTATATATGAGACTTTCTTAATAGAGGTTATGATGAAAATAAATTTTGATGAAATAATAGAAAAAGTTTTAGAACATGAAGGTGGTTATGTTAATGATCCCGATGATCCA
>CETC01158440.1_pt1 | contig 10626 bp, 6 predicted proteins | sample 326911 | NCBI WGS metagenome assembly CETC01 (sample SAMEA2622694, study PRJEB7988) | marine metagenome | isolation source: saline water (ENVO:00002010), including
CGAAGCTAAAAAAAGAAGGAGATGAAACATGGCAATTAAAGGTGTTTCAAAGAAAGCTGTTGCTTATATTCCTGAGGAAGAAAGAACAGTTAAAGAAAATCAAACAGTAGTATGGATTAAACCAAAGACGGGGCACCAAGCCAACGTTACCATGGCTAGATATGCTGCTGCAGGTAAAGATGGCCGTAAAGGTTATAGGGAATTAAATGTAACTAAACTAGATAATGCTGACTTACAGGAATTTCTAGATGTAGTTCTTAAAGTTGAGAATTATTATTTCTCAGACCAGTTCCCAGATTTAGAAAAACAAGGGTTGCACACAGTAGTGGAACAACCAGAGTTATTAAAGAAAGTGGCTATGGATATTTCAGCTGATTTATTAGTTGAAATCATGGAAGCATCAAATAACTTAGCAGTCTTAAAACAGGGCGAAAAAAAAAGCTCCAACTCATTACCTACTTCAGCCTCTGGCGAAGTGAAAAAAGACAAAGACTAAGAAGTTACGATTGCGAAACTTGCATAGCAAGTAAAACCTACAAAGGTAGGGCATGCTTCCTAGATGAATGGCCTGGACAGGAAAGTTATATGTTTAATGTACCAGTATTTGATGATCAGGCGTTGAACCAAACTCCGGTTGGGTACGAAAAAAAGCAGTTAACATTAGATAACCTGTTTGAAGAATTAGATAAGGTGGAAGAGAATTTTCCAAGCATGCCTCCTTTTGAGGCATTAAGAATGTATTTTAGTGAGGCATGTCCTCAATCTATAATGGATAGTTATTATATGTTCTTACTAGAGACTGAACAATCAGCCAGAGAATACCATCAATTACCTTTTGCTGGCGGCTTATGGGATCAGCCTAGACAATTATTAGATATATTTACTACAATAAGATCAGAACGAAATCAATATGAACGAATTCGTTATGAACAGATGGAAAGAAAGAACAAAAAAGCACAGGCTGCTAACGATATGCCCGGTGCTAGAAATTTAACAATGAACGAGGATCTACCTCCAAGGCAAGGCTAATGGCATTTATAAAGTTTACATACGGTGGAAGAAATTACGAAGAAGCTTTTGAAGCTTTCGGTCAAGTAGAAAAAACTTTTAAAAAGCTTCAAAAAGAATTAGGTGAATTAACCCCTCTTTTTGACCAAATTGCTGACCCTTTAATTGATACGGTACAAGCTAGGTTTGATATGGATGTACTAAATGAATCCCCTTATAATGAGGATGCACCAGGTGCTACACGTTCAGTACATACAAAATTAGCTAGAGTTAACCCTGACGGGCCTACTTTAAAAGACACAGGTAGATTACAACGTAGTATTAGAAGATTAAAGAGCCCTACCAAAAGTAAATCGGGTGAACAAAGGGAAGTTAATACATTAAGAATTGGTACCACGGGCGTACCTTATGCTGGAGACCATTTATTTGGCGGAGAATTAGTTATTGAGGGCTTTGAAAAAAGATATAAGTATGGTGGAAAACAAAAAAGCCGTTTCTTTACAGACTTTGATTCAATGAATTATCCTAGTGGAAAAACTAATTCTTCGATGTATGGAGAAAACTTAGCTAAAATAACTAGTTATCCTCGAGCTCAAAGAAGAGTTGAAATACCAGTTAGGAACTTTTTAGCAGTAGATTTTGAGGTTGAAGATTTTATAAATGATAATGTAATAGATTTCGCAAACCGAATGTTAGAAAAATATGGTGACTAATGAGTAGACAGAACAGCAGATTTGAGATGTTAATTAACATCACCACCAAGGGTGGCCCCGAGCTACAAAAGCTGGGCAAGAATGCAAAGCATGCAGCTAGGATATTTGAACAGCTTGAGGGAAAATTAAAAGAAGCTAATGTTGGTACAAGAAAGGGTTCAAAACAATTTAGAGATTTTGCAAGTATTTTAGGAAAAGTACGAACAGAAAGTGATAAATATTTTAAAGCTAAAGATAAATTAAACAGGCTAAAAGATAAACCGGGCACCAAAGCGTATAAGAATGCTTCAATTGCCTTAACTGAAGCAAGAGATAAGATTGATGGATATAAAAAATCTATTAATGAATTATTTCCTGGTTTAGTAAAGACCAATAAAAACTTTAAATCTTATGTAGGTAATTTAGAGAGGATTGTTAAGGTGCAAACCCAGGCAACCCTTGCAGCAGACCGGTATAATCATACAGTTAAAAAGACAAAGCAGTCAACTGATACTGCTAGTAGATCTACCCGAAAAAATACCACAGAGATTAAAAAGAATACAACTGAAGTTAAAAAGAATGAGTTTGCAAACAACCAGTTAAGACAACGATTAGATACTACGGGTGCAGGGGCATTTGCAAGATTAAGAAGATCTGCAGGGGCTTTAAGAAACCAAATCCTTCTATTAACTTTTGCTACTGCTGCATTAAGATCTGCATTTAACGCTTCTTTTGCTGCTGCTAATGAATTAGAAGCATCTCTAAAAGGTTTAGGGGCTGTTGCTATTAATACAGGGGCTAGTTTTGATAAAGCACAAACAGCTGCCCTAGATCTTAATAAAAAAGGGTTATTAAGTATCCAAGATGCTGCAGCAGGTTTAAAGAATTTATTATCTGCTGGGTTTGGATTACCTGAGGCTATTAAATTAATGAACACATTAACAGATGCTGCTTCATTTAACCGACAAGGTACTTTATCTTTAGGACAAGCGGTTGTTGGAGCTACTCAAGGTATTAAAAACCAAAATTCAATCATGGTTGATAATGCCGGTATTACTAAAAACTTATCTATTATGTATAAAGAATATGCTGAAAATATTGGTACATCAGCAGGTAAATTAGACGAAGCCCAAAAACGTCAAGCTATATTCAATGGAATATTAAAAGAAGGTGCAGTATTTGCGGGTAACGCAGATGCCGTAATAAATACAATGGCAGGGTCGTTAACAGTACTTGGGGTAAATTCTGAATTAGCGGCGGCTGAAATAGGTAAATTAGTACAACCATTAGCAGCTGGGTTTGTAAGGGCTTTTGCTAATGCTGCAGAAAACGTAAAGAATTTTGGCTCTGAATTAAAAAACAATTCAGTTGTAGTAACCCAACTTGTTGAAGTTGGATTTAGGCTAGAAGAATTGTTTTCAGCATTATCAAAGATCTTTGGAGCAGTGGGAAGAACAGTTGGCGGAACTATATTATTTTTTACTAACTTTTCTGTTGCTGGAATTAATTTGGCAGGAGCAGTATTAAAAACCACTATTGCTATGAAAGCTTTAAATTCTATAACTTCAGTAACAGGGGTTACCATAGCAACAGCTAATGAAATTATGATAGCGGGTGCAGCATCGTCTAATCTATCCACTCGTCAAGTTACCTTCCAGAATGCAGCATTCAGAAATTTAAATGGTACCTTAAAAATGGTTAGAATTCAATTTGCTTTACTAAACAATACTATGAAGCTTTCAACTGCAATAGGTACTACTTTAACAGGGATATTAAAAGGAGCAGCTCTTGCTTATATTAACATATTTGGAGCAGGAACTGCTGGATTTGTAGCAACGTTTCTTAAAGGCAGCAAAGGATTATTAGCATATTTTGCAAATTTAAGAGCATCTATTCTAGCTGCCACGGGTAGTTCTAGCATCTTCTTTGGGCTAATGAGTGCAGGATTAAAAAGCTTAACTCTAGTAGTGGGAAGAGCATTATTCGTACTAGGAAGATTTGCTGCAATTTTTGCACTTTTTGAAGGCTTTACTCGATTGATTAGTTTTGTCACTGGCTTTAATGAAGGAATAAAACAAACTGAAGTAAATGCTAAAAGAGCTGCTAACTCCATAAAAGGGCTAGACACCCAAATGCAAGCTTTTAGTAATTCAGTTGTCAATACAGCTAAGGATGCTAGAAGGTTTGTAGATGTTCCATTCTTAGAATATACAGGCCAAGCTAATAAAGTTATAAAGATTCAAAAAGAATTAAGAGATTTAACAGCAAGCATAAATAAAGATATGACCTTACAAGAACAAGCTAATATTCAAGTTCAAATAGATTTAAAAAGAGAAGCCTTGCAAGCAGAAGAAGCTCTAACCGTAGAAATGCAAAAAAAGATTGAAACAAAATTATCAGAACATCAAGCTAACATTGTAGGAGGTATTGAGGCCTTTAATAAACAAAAAGCTATATTAACTAAAAGAGCTAATATTGATGAATTCTTAACAGCAGCTACAAACTACAGAGATCTTTTAGACCAACAAGAAAAATTTCAAAAAACTAGATTAGCTTCAAGAAATCAAAACAGTGATGAATTAATAAAGGCCGAAGAATTTTATCAAAAAGCAGTAGTTATGGCTTTACAAGAATTTGAATTCCAAAAAGCTGAAATTGTAAAAAGTGGTTTCGATAAAATAGCACAACTAAGGAAACAGTTTGAAGAGAAAATGATAGAGTCAGATAGAGATGAAGAAGGTAGAATTAGAAAGAAATTTGCTTTACAAAGAACAGCTTTATTAGAAGAAGCAGATTTATTATATGCCAATTCAGCAGCTCAATTAAGGGCAGGAGATACCGAACTAGGTACAGGCTTTGAAGCTGCAACTCGAACAATCGGGGCGGGGATTCAAGGACAAACGCCTGATGAATTATCCCCTTCAATACTTAATGCAATAGAAACCGAAAAAATGTATAAAAGACAATTAGCTGATACAAGTCTAACACTTGAACAACGTAATAAAATTATTCAAGATTATAAAGCCTCATTAGAACTGGAAAAAGCTTCTATTCAAAATATGCTAGATGTATACAGAAAATATGATAAAGGTAATACATCGAGGATTGAATTCCTACAAAATGTTATAGGTTTAATAGAAGCAGAAGAGGTTAAAGTTGCAAAAATAAGTCAACAGTATAAATTCTATACTGACAGTGTTGCGGGCACTGCAGCAGAGTTAGAGAGATTAATGAATGCTCAAGACGGATTAATTAAAACAGGGATGGAGCAAATAGATAATGACGAGCTAATGGCAATAGGTGCTGTTAGATATAGAATGCACTTAAGAAATTTAAGTAATACATATAAACAGTTAGAACTTGATGCAACTATTTATGGGAATGCATTACACGAATTAGTAAGCCCATTACAACAAAACTTACTTTTCCAAGAAGCTCTAAATGCTAATGCTAAAGAATTTAGGTTCTCTACTCAATCATTAGGCGGAGTTCTTATGAATCTAATTAATCCATTTAAAACATCTGAGAAATTAATAAGAGAACAGGATAAAGCACTTGTAGAATTTAATCTAAAACAAACCCAAAAGATGCAAAACCAAGTGCAATCAGAAAAATTAGCCGAAGCTCAAGAAAAAGCGGAACAAGATCTATTAAATGTTATGAAAGAAAATCCTAAAATGTATGCTAAAGAGATACCTCTACAAGAATTAAGAGTTAAAGCAAGTAACGCTAAAGTTAAAGCAACAGAAGCTGAAACTAAAGCACTACAAGATTTACAAGCAATTGAATTAAAACGATTTAAAGATGATCGAGAAGCTGAAAAGATAAGAGAAAAAATAGCAGACCTAACCAGTTATGCTAAATTCTTTAGCTCGTATGTTGAAAAAATGCAAAATCTTGAATCCAACAGATTGGCAGCTAATGCTAAGTTCAACAGCAAGATAGCTAAAGAAGTTATGGACGGGGTATTAAATCAGAAACAAGCTGATGCACTATCTCTTGAGAATGCAAAAGTAACTAGAGCAGAAAAGGCAAAACAAGAAAAACTTGCACTTGCTGGATTGATTAGGGATGTTGGAAGACAAATTATGGTTTATGCAGCTAAACAGGCCGCTGAAAGAGGAAGAATTGGTCAAGCACTTGGTTTCCTTGCAGCAGGGGTTGCAGCTAACGCATTGATTAATAGTTATGCTAATAGAATAACCCGAGAAGCTGATAGGGATTACATAGATGCTCAACAAAGATTTGAAAGAAGAGAAGCTGAAATAAGAGGTGAAGGTGACAATCAATCTGGTTCTGCTAATCAACAAAGATTCGGTGGATCTATTAAAGCTCAAAACCTATCAGTTGAAATAAATCCAACGGTGGTAATACAAGGGGAACAAGTCTTTATAGGACAAGGAAGTGTAAATGAATTTGGGGCTGAACTACAATCCCTATTATTAACAAGTGTCAACGATGCTATTGAAAATAGAGAAATTGATTTAAGTAACATTTCGGATCAGGGATAATTAAATGGCAAATGGAAAACAATATGATGTAGCACCAAGCTTAGGAACCCAATCTACACCAAGTGCTGATGGTTCAAAATTTCAAATGGGTGTTGCAGTTGATTTAGTAAATCGTAAATATGAATACGGTCAAGTAATTAAATATTCATTAGCAGCAGACGACTTTGATGTTTCAACTGCTGTTGTAAATACCCACCAGTTTGGGGTATCACATACCACCCCAGATGTAAATAGTTGTCCATCTCAATTTGTTCAATATGGTGATAGAGCAGTATTTGGACCTTCAACCGTTTCAGGATCTGAAGGATTTACAGAACCAGTAAGATTGGCAGGTTCAGGACATTTAAATGATAGTAGTTCAACAGCTTGGACAGACGGCGTAATATACTCGCTTGATAGAGCCAACAGATATAGATATCAACTTTCAGACTCAGTGAGCATATACGGTACAGGTAGAGCGGCTGGCTGGCACATGCAGAACCTTCAAGGGCAAACTTGTGGTATAAGAAAAGGGTATATTAGTTTAAATCACATGGGACGTTATGTTCAAACAGATGCATCAGATGCAACCTTAACAGGTTTTTGGGAAAACAATAATGTAGGCCAAGGTATTGTAGGTATTAAAATTAAACTACCTATTGGTCACTCAGATGCTCAAGTTGATTATATTCAAGGCTATAGTACAGGGTCTTTAAATGCAAGTGCTAAAGGGCCATCAAGAGAATTTAGTAAATACGGTTTAATACCTTTTAGAGCAGCAGAATCTGTTCTATCAAGCCCTGGTACAGAAGCTGATATTGATTATTACAATGATGCTGATGATACAAATGATACTACTGGGGTATTTAGATATACCTATAAACATAATGATTCTAATTTTTATTTGGGCCAGTTTACTATTAATAACACCTCAAGAACTATTTTAGCAGCGGATAAAACTGAAATGGCTATACTTACGGGGTTTGACCACCCAGGCGGAGAATTTAAAGATACAGCTCAAGCTTTACTTACTGCTCAAAATGGGTTGTCAACTACTGATAGCGGTAGTTATGTAAGCACTGGTATATTTTATCAAACACTAACCCGTAGTCTTGAAAATGAAAATGATGGCCGCTTTTCTAAATTAACCTCAGGTACAAACTATAGAATGGGTATTACATATAGAGGTAATATGACCAACAGGTCAATAGAAAGTGCTTCTAATTCTTATGCCTTTTTTCAATGGAGTCCAGGGATTCATCACGGGGATACAAACACTTTTACTGATTTTTATATGTCAACTGATACACTATTAGATGGCAATGATAGTAATAAAAAAAATATTAATACTTATACAACTAAAATGGTTAGTGGATATGTTGAATCGGCTAATATTGATTTAACCGATGGCACTAATTATCAAGCACTAGGGGTTGTTCAAACAAGTAAAAATACAACAGGTAATTCTTCTGCTAGGTTCTCTGGGGTTGAACAAATGTTATTTATTGATAATATGTGGCTTGAGCATGAGGGTGATGTTTCAAATGCTTCAGGTCAAGGCTATTGTATTATTGACCAAAACCCAGAACAGGGAACATTACAAGTAAATAGGTTTCAAGCTAGTAAACCAACCAAAATAACTTTATCAGACGGCTCAAGAAGAACAATGGATATTACAGGGAGTAATCAACGATTCTTACATGAAATTAGTTGTGAGTTCTTATATTTACCACAAAAGGAATATGACAAGCTACAAGATTTATCAAGGTGGCAAGATTTAGGGCATAAATTAACTTTACACCCTCACCTGCCACAAGTACCACATTGTTTAGTAGGAGAAATGGAAATTACAAATGTTAGAAAAAGTTTTTGGGACCTATCTAGGTTTTCAATAACTTTTAGGTTTACTGAAACGGATTAGGGAATGTCAATTAAAACGGGAAGCGCATCAAAAATTACAGGGGTAACCCCAAAGCTTTATATTAAAGACGACGGGACAACTTATACTACAGGCGAAGACTTTAATAGTTTATGGTCAGCCAATTCAGGTAGTGGAGATCTATCTAATTCAACTGCTACAGGTTATGCTAACGTAGGCCATTGGAAATTCAACGAATTAGAAGGCAATACAGTATTTAATCAACGTCACCGTAATGTTAACAATTTAGCTATACGTGAAATGAGAAGAGGTAAAGATGCTGTAGGTACTTTTGCTCAATTTATATTAGAAAACAATGACCAGCCCAGCGTTGCTAAGCGTAAACAGTTTTGTATGATTGGTGACGGGGCACAAATAGTAGAAGCCTCAAATTTTAAAAATTTTGTAAAATCAAATCCTATTGGTAATACTAATTTAGGTTCAAGCGGTAATTTTAATGGAAAATTACATTTTGATATATGGGCTAATTTTAGAGCTATTGCAACTGCAGGAGAAATCCAAACAATATTATATTTCCATAACGAGGCAGACTCCAATGGTTTTGATAGGGTACTAGAGCTTAACATTAAAAACAATTCTGGATCCCCTGAGGTTATTTTAAATTATATAAATAATGCTGAAGACGGCTATGCTACTTTTACAAGTACAACCGCAGGCAGTGCTTTATATCCTAGTGGTATTTCTAGTACAGGTGGATTACATCAAATTTCTTTAGTATTTGATAGAGAAGAAACATTTGGATCAGGAGGTTCTACAGGAATATACATTGATGGAGTTAAGTATTCAGGTACAGCTAGCGGCACAATGGAACCTAATGCAGTTGATTGTAATACTAGTGGATTTATTGGTTGTAGAATTGCAGAATCAAATACGGATTTTACAGCAGACCAATCATCAAGTGCTCCAACTTTTGACCAACATTTTACAGGAAAAATTTACATGGCTCAATTATCAAATGATGCTTCAGGGGCAACAGCTGCTAGATTAACTGCTTTAGCCAATATAAAATTTGATGTCCCAAGAGGCCCAGCAAAAGTTGACTTCTCAGATCGTTTTGAAGTAAAAGGGCCGAATGTATTACAAGAAATTGGATCTTTGGTTCAAAAAATGGAAACACAAAAAGGTACGTTTACAATTAATCTATCAAGTATAAAGGTTAAAAATTAATGTCATTAGATATTAAAAGAAGTAATAAAGATAATGATAGAATCTTTGACCGCTTTGTAGATAGAACATATACTACAGAAACGGGACATAAAGCTATATTTTCACCTACAAAAGGCGGATCTAATACTAATTGGCAAAACCGTATATTAATTGTTGGATTAGAAGTTACCCATGCTGACGGTAAAATTGAGAGTTACGATATTGGCGCAGGGATTATTCAAGCAATAACAACTGAAAGAAAAAGCGCTACCGCTACTATTACAGTTTCCTCGCTTGATAAAGCATTATCAGATTTAAATGCTGAAAAAATAAAAGACGGTGACCAATTTCATGAAAACCGAAAACTAAGTTTTATAATAAATACTATATTAGTTGAGGTATTTAAAGATAGTCAACAAAATTTACCAGATGAAAAAAGAGTTTCATCTGAATTATTAACGATTAAAACAATCGATGACAAATTAGGTTATTGGAGTTTAGATACTTATCCAGGTTTTGATGGTAATAGTTTTACACCTGCTGAAGCTAATAACGAACCCGCAACCCCAATGACTGCATTAACAACAAATGAGGATAGGAGCATAATATATGTAGCATGTGGTGGAGTAAATACAAATAACTCTACTGCTGGTTTAAGTGCTGCTAATCAAGATAAAAGACCAGAATTGTGGCAATATGACATTGATGAAGATCTATGGACATTCCTAGCAACCACAGAAGATGGTAGTAATGATAATTTTGAGCATGCTCCTATCCATGACTTATTCTATAATACTTTTGATGAACAATTATATGGGGTTATATGGAAAGATTTTGGGGATGTGCAATCCGATATTGAAAATAAAAACAATAAATTAAATTGGATTTGCCCCCCTGCTACAATATTTAAGTGGAGTCCTACTAATGATAATAGTGAAACTGAATTTTTAAATGATTCAAATCACTCTACTGATATAACAAATTATTGGCCAGGAAAATGGGATTTTAGAATGATGTATCCTTTTGACCACTCAAGTAAAGCAGGGGCATCAAGACATACTAGCACACAAGAAAACAATGCTACAGTTAAATCGGGTGAATTAGAAACACACAAATTAACTTACGGTAGAGCAGGGGTAGGTAATTTTACTGCATATAGATATATTAATATGCCTTTCGGCCCAGCAGGACAACAAGGATTTAGTAATAGCCACGAATCAAGAAGAGCAACACATTGGATGCATCCTCAAGTTTCTGGATTTGATGATACACAAAGATCCTCAACTGATATCTTTGGTGCAACAACAGAATTGGTTCCTACAACATCAGCAACGGGAGTTACAGCATGGAC
>CETC01037978.1_pt1 | contig 10621 bp, 6 predicted proteins | sample 326911 | NCBI WGS metagenome assembly CETC01 (sample SAMEA2622694, study PRJEB7988) | marine metagenome | isolation source: saline water (ENVO:00002010), including
CACAAAAGCCCAGTAACGTTTGTTCGTTATACCAATGTTCCTGGTCGGTTATGGGGGATTGGCTTAGTCGAGCCGCTTATTGAGCTTCAGGTCATGTACAACAAGGGTCGAAGCCAGGTTATGCAGAACGCTGAGCTTATGGGCAACCCCAAATGGCTTGTTCCTAAATCTTCCGGAGTCGGAAAAGATGCGCTGTCGGATTCTCGACCGGGCGAAAAAGTTATGTACAACGCTACTGCTGGACCACCCCCTCAGCAGGTTACTGCTGGCGCTCTACCTGCTTATGTACTTGATAACATTCGACAGCTATCAGCGGAAATGCTTGATGTTGCGGGTGTGCATAGTACAAGCCTCGGCAAGCGAGCTATTGGTATCGAATCCGGCGCTGCTATCGAGTCTCTCGCCAGCCGTGATTCTCAACAACTGCAAGTAACACAACAGAACCTAGAGAAAGCAATGATTGATGTTGCTACTTGCGTTCTTGAAATGTGCAAGACCTATTACAACGAACCACGAATGATGCGAATGATGGATGAGGCTGGCCGAGTTATCCATAAAACACTTCGCGTTACTGATCTTTGTGAAGACCCAGAGGTATACCTTGAGGCTGGCACCCTGTTCCGTGACGAGAAACCTGATCGAGATCAACGTATTCTTGAAATGGTCAAGCTTGAACTCCTCGACAAAGAGGAAGCCCTTAAGGCCCTCGACTACCGCACGGGCAATGATCGCGTGACCAAACGCATGATCGGCTTTAGCCATGCTCACGATATGCTCGATGCTGTTATTGACGGCCATGCAATTGAGATTATGCCAAGTGATGATCTCGAAGCGTTTAAAGAAGTCTTTAAAAGCTTTATGCAAACCGCAAGGTATTACTCGCTTCCTGATGAGCGTCAGAATTATATTCGAGATGTTTTGGTATCTGTTCTTACCTTCGGCAAAGAAGATGAGGACCACCAACGAATGCAGCTTGAACGAACGGTCTTTCCCCGTCTTGAGCCAAAACCCAAAGAGGCTGTTTCTGCGATGGCTACAATGTCTAGCCCAATGGCTGCTGAGCAGATGGGCATACAAGCGGGTCAGATGGCTCAACGCCGAGCCCTGGTTGACGATGCTAACCCCGAGCAGGGTCTTGGTCGAACCCAGATGGGAGGTGGTGGATGAACACTGGTGATGTAAGGGAGATGTTTAAATCTTACGCCGATGAATCAGACACAACATTTCTTACGGACGCACAAATAACTTTATACCTTAAAGAAGGTTATAACGATTTTCGTCGTGTTGTTTGCGATATTGATCCGTTTATTTATTCTAAAGAGTTTTTGTTTACGATGCCTACGAGCGGCATTCTCGATCTCACAGCAACAACTCCTGCTCTCTTGGGTTCTGCTGCGGCAGCGCCAAACAAGCTCGAGAGAATGCTTCGCCTAGCTCGGGTTAACGACCTAACCAACAACGAGGTTATTCGCTATCTCGATTCAATGCCTTCCGAGCGAACGCTTAATACCTGGTGCTATACCTTCGTAAACAAAAAGATCATTACCTATGCTACGGATACTGCGGCTTTCCGCTTAGAGTATGTTCCGTTTCATGATGTAAACTTTGCTGCTGCCTCAGATTATATTGATGACCTTGATGGTTTCCATGATATGATTCCGCTGTATGCCTATCGTCGTTATGCTATTCGTGATGGCGCTGATAATATTGCATTGCTTCAAGAGACAGAGCGAAAAGTAAAAGACCTTAATAAATTCTTAGAGTCAGGCCGAAGTCGAGAAGGCTCTCAATACGTTAGTGAATACGATAACTGGATTTAAAACATGGCAACACCAGGAAGTGAAAGAGAACTCTTAACAAAAGGTGTTGAGCAAGACGGTGTTGTTCGTGGGACATGGGCACAAAACCTGTGGCTTGCTCAGGGTTCTATTTCTGTTCGTCCGGGTTGGGGTGTGCGCGCTGAGCTTGATACAACGCTTGGCAATAGTGTTAATTATAAATCTGGTTCTACAAACAGTTTTGAATCAAACCAGTTTGGATACGAAAAACATTTAGGCAGCAGCTACATAGAAACAAACTTTGGAAACAAACAGGTTGTTTCTGTTTTTTTGTTTCGTGGTCAATCGGGTTCTCTTGGCGCTGACCAAAGGGTTGGATCAATCGGCCTCTATTACGTTGTTCGTATTTTTGACTTAACTACAGGCCGAAGCTGGGAAGAAGTTCTTGTTAATAAAACTTCTACATTTGGTGCTAAGTCGTCTTTAGTTCCTCAAGTTGTTGAGTCGGGAAGTTTTCCTAGTCAATGGTACGGTAGCTACGAAACAGCGTTTAATGTTGATAATGAATCAATCGTTTCTGGTAGCTTACAAGCAAATTGGTTTTTCTTTTCTTTGCGCGGCTTTTTGTATTTTGGCTCCCCAAGTGCAGGGGTTTTTGTTTATCGACCTGCTGACTTTCATTCTAAAAGACACATGCAAACACAAACAGATTCTATGTTTAATTTTGCTAGTGGGCATTCTGAATCTGCACTTATTGAAAAAATAAACTTTTCTGACGGTATTTTTTCAGATGGGTTTGTTTATGTTTCAGGGAGTCAAATATCTAAAATTGTTGCAGCTACAAGTTTTCGTGGTCGGATTGCATACGCAACTGAATATGAAATTTTCTTTTCTGACCCAGGCCGACCAAACAACATTATATCAACAAACTTTATTAACGTGCCTTCGTCAAACAAGGTTACGGCAATGCATGAGTTTAAAGGTAACTTAGTTATTTTTACCAAACATGAAATGTATTTGTATGTTCCAAGTGAGGGTACAATCATTTCACAAGGGCGGCCACCTATCAATGTAAGCCAAAGCGTTGGCTGTATTGGGCAGCAAGCAATTACAATGATGGAAGATGATCTTGCTTGGGTAGCTTATTCAGGTATTTTTTCTACTTCTAATGGGACATCTATTCGAGAGTTGTCCGAACCTATACGAGCTTTTTTTGGTGGGCATGGGATTATGACGAATCCTATGACTAGCTATTATGAAGCAAACAATGGCTGGGTAAATATTGATAATGTAAACCCCCCAAGAACATTATTAGAGTTTAGCGATGATCGAGTAACTCTTGCTTATAACCACGAAAAACGAGCACTCCTTATGGGTTGTCCTAATCTTAATGGAAGCTGGGCATTTAGTGGTATCTGGTCATGGTGGCCTATGGAAAGCAATGCCGGTATTGATGCGGCAGGAAACGCAACAGTTACTTCTTCAAGTAACCTAATAGAGCCGTGGGTTATAGGAACAACAAAAGATTTTTATTGTGTTTGCGGAATTAACAAAGACGACATTTCAGATAGTAGCTATACAGTTGTTACCGATGTGCCAAATGCCTACCCTCCTGGTGCTATAGTACCCAAAAACGACCCTGCTAAAGGCAGCAATTTTATTTTTTGTGAGTTGGGTTATGGGGGGGCTCTTGATCGTTCAAGCTATAAAGAGGATTACCGTTTAGGTTCTGGTAAATATGTGCCGGCTATTCCTTTTGATAAGGGCCTGTTAAATGGTTGTTATTATTTCGACGAGCCCTACAAAGAAGAAGATTATACGTCTGGTAATACTTATTATTATCTTCCTATTTCTGCTGTTCCCCCTAGGTTTAGTGCGGTCCCTTTTACTCGTTTCCAACTGCGTTTTCGTTTTGATGAAAGCGAATGGAATCCTGAGCAAGATGGTTCAAACAATGTCAATGTTCGTTGGCCTACAGAGCGTTTAGTTTCTGGTCCTGCTATCTTTGCCAGTGGTGCTGGTTTTGCAAGGCGAACTGATGCTGCTGGAACAGCAAGCGCAACAGGTGAATATATCTCTATTGATATAGACGGTAACGCTGCTGTGGCTAGTGGTTGGAGTTTTGATCCTGCTTTTAATTTAGGTAGAAATGTTAAGAACCCTGTAATTGAAATTCGTTTTTCAAAAGCAACGGCAAACAGTGTTACCGGTATGGGTATTTACCCTGTGCTTTCTGAGATCACTATAGCAACCCAGGTAGGGCCAGTAGCTAAACCTGCGGCTGCTCTTGTTTGGACTAAAAGTTTTATTGGTTCAGCGGATTCTCATAATGACAACGCTAAAGTTCAAGTTGTTGACTGGGCTTATAAGTCCGACGAAGAAGAAGCCGGCGCTCAACAAATTAAAGCTAGAGGTATTTACGCAAAGCTCAATTCAAAAGGTGGTGGGGTTCAAGCAAATAGAGTTGTTCCAAATTGGCTTTGGGGTTTGTACAATGTAATTTTAGGATCTGACTCTAAAGAGTTTACTTCCCAAATCGTTGACTACGATGAAAACATACAACGAATTGTAAATAAAAACTCACTTCGATCTCGGTTTAGAAACTCGAGTGGCGCTATGTCTCAACGGATTTTTTCCGGTGAAGCGAAATGGGGAAGCACTACAGATAGTGCTCATGGTAATTATTTAATTGATGACCAGCAAACAGATATAATTGCAACTTCTGATAGCGTTAAGGGCCAGCGAATTAGCTATATGGTATTTGGTTTTATTCAAGATAAAGCCCAAGGCTTATCCCTTCAAAGTTTAATGGGTGTTTTCCGTAAAGCTGGTGGGCGTAGGAGAACTGGTCGATGAGTAGTTTTTCTTTTAGCAACCTAGAAGACTTAGGAAACACAGCAAACGAAAGTCTTAACTCTGTTGTTTCTCCTATGTATTATGGAGATGTATCACGAGTTTTTTCTGGGACAGCGCTTGCAGAAACCCTGCCGTCTCATAACTCATTTATTTTTGGTCCTGGCACACATCAAAAGCTTGTCCTTGAAAAGCCCCTGGGCTCCCTTCAAGGGGAGCCAGGGGCTATAGTAACAGGGTTAGCCACAATTAAAGCCACATCGAAAATAGAAAATTTAGTTTTCAAACAGACTAACTCTGGAAACAATAGTTCTCATTTAGTTGCTATTGAATCCCCAGCTAAAGTTGTATTTAATAATTGCGTTTTTCAAAGAAGCGCATCTGCTGAAGCTTCTAATGCAGCAACGAGTATTCTTTGTTTTGTTTTAGTTAACTCAGGAGCTAAAGCTGTTTTTAATAACTGTGTATTTCAATCTAATGGTCTTGATGGGTCTATGATTAACTCTCCTGGGTTAGCTATCCAGGATCTCAATGCGGTAGCGGGCAGTGTTTTTGTTGGTTTAGGCGCTAATTATTCTGGTCATGCTCACGCAGCTACAGTCACAAACATTGGCGGCGAGATAACCTAATGTCTTCTATTCGGCACTTTACAGATAAACAGTTTTCCGAAGGAACTACTATTGATGGAGACCGTCTTGAAAAAGCAATTCAAGACCTTGAAGACTACATTAATAAAGTTCCTAATGGCGACTTTAAAAACCGATGGCTTCAGTCTCAAATAGTTTTAAAGTACCTGCCTTGGACGGCAGAGGCCGATGCTCAGTTGCAAACAGATGGCGCACCTGCTGGGTCATTTATGCCGTTTCCTTATTTGCCTGTGTACAACTACACAAGCGCAGTAACGACTGATACCAGATACAACGCCTTTAGGCTAAAAGGTAATCATTTAGATTATCAAGATCCATTTGCAGGAAGCGATGGCTATGGAACAACGCAAGCTTCTTGGACAACATCATTTATGACAGGAGAAGATCCTGTTATTATTGATGCTGTAGATGCTATTTTTAATTCGTATATATCAGAATACACTAATGGGTATGAATATACTTCTGGCACTGTTGCTGACAATCGAGTGGCGGGAGACTCTGTTAATGATGTGCATTTAGAAATAACCGTAGACAGTATTTTTATTCCAAACATCCAAACTCAAAGCAGTGTTGTTTATCATAAATATAATTTTAATGTTCAGGATTATTTTGTTCTAGGAAAGGGCCTTCCAAGTGTGCCCAATTTTGCTGCGGTCGGAAGTGCGGATATAGAACCGACCTTAAATACTGATGATTTAAGTGTAGCAAATCAGGGTAATAGTTACGATACAACTGTTCATATTCAGCAACGTAATCTTGAAATTCCTATTCCGCCATTTAGCCGAATAAGGTTTTCTTTAATTCTTCCTGACGCAGGTACAGGGGGGGCATCTTCTGATCCTTGGGGTCGAAAGCCCTGGCAAACAATGATTCCCACAATGACACTTAGTATTTTAGAGCGCTTAAAAGATGAGTAGCTTTTTTAATTTTAAACGGCTGACTCGCGGTGTTAAGCTTTTAGTCGATCATATTTTTGATCCTATTACTACTGCTCTGCTTTCTTTAACCGGTAATGGTATTTCACGAGGCGAGTACGAAAAAAACCAAGGAACGTTTCGAGTTAATTTCAATTTTCCAGTAGCTAATAATTTTATGTCTGGACCAGCAAATACACAAACATCGTTATTAACAGCGCCGTTTATCCTTCCCCCTTTGCAAGACGAGTTCGGACAAGAAATAACTTCAATTAACAACTATGAACTAATTGAGGTTTCGGTCGGTCAGGATACTAGATGTGAAGCAGCAGCAATTAAGTCTGCTGTGCTTGGACCTACTGAAGTAGGAGGTCTTCAATTAGGAAATGCTTTTGCATTCAGCTTGAGTATTAAAACCAAAAAAAGAGAACCCTTAGTTTCTAATGATTTTAATCAAGAAGTGTTTTCAATGGAGATTCCAGAGATTGCATTATTAAACCCCTACTCTCGATTAAACCCCCATGTGCAATCAGGAATTTCAATACCTTTTAATTACGAGAATTCTTACTTAATTTCGATTACACCTAAAACAGATTATTCTCCTGTTAATTTGTTTGTAAGTTTAAAGTTTAAATCTAAATTGCGACAACGTGATTTAGAAAACACATCTCAAAACCAAACAAGTTTTGCTGCTCGCTCTTTTGTTTATCAACCTCCATCGCTTCCTGTTGCTGACTCAGTTATTAAGGCTGATACTTCTGTTGGTATTAATACGAATTTCAAATTGATTGATTCGTTTATTGACCGCAAATTCCGTGGTGGCTTTAATCGCTCTGGATTAACAAACTACAAAGAAGCTTTGTATCATGATGCTGGCTACGAAGTTATTAGTGTTCCCATGTTTGGAAGTTGGCCTCATGTTTCTGGGGGGCCTCGATATGCGACACCTAGAGTTGGTAACGACTTACCTTTTGAAACACTTCCGTGGGTAAACTTAGCTAGTAATCTTTATACAACAATGGACCGGGCTGTTATTCCTATTAATTACCCATTGACTGTTCACCATGTAATTGTCGCCATGAACTACACAGGCGGCAGCGGCGAAAGAGTTGAAAGGCCCACTAACGCTGTTGCCCCAAGTCTTAAACACGAAGTAGGTGTTGGTCTTATGTCTGGTAATCGGTCGGATAACATTGAGCATCAGCAAGTTGCTTATGTCTCTTGGCTCCCTAGCACTATTGATACTTACAGAATTGATAAGATTGATTTCAACCAAGGAGGCGCTCCTATCTATGGAAGCAATGGGTATTCTTGGGATTTAATCAATTGCCCTTTAGTGCTTACTAATGGTGTTGGATATACACCCCAAGGCAAACCTGTGTTTCTCGCTTCAGGAACAAGCGCAAACAGCACAAGAACAGATCTAGCTGGGACTCCTCCCCCTGCAAAGGGCGGCGAACAAGTCTTAGAGATACGATGGAAAATTTCTAATGGAACTGATAACCCAGCATCATGGACTAGTCGTCAATCTATTTTAGGTTATGGCGGTTGCTGGGTTTATTTAATCTGCAAAAAGACGGTGATATAAAATGGCAAAAGCAGCAAAAGACTTTTTATCTACCGGTAGCGCCTGGACAGGTGCAACCGATGCTTACGGCGATAAAAGTAAAAGAAGAAAACTAGCCATTGAAGCTAAGATGGGACAGGCCAAAGCGGCTTCTGGTGCTGTAGATAAGCTCCGGGAACAAGCTGCCCAAAACCAAAAAGCTATTCGGTATGGCGCTTCTCAGGCTACGGCAATGGGTATGCAACCTGGTATGGGCGGCGGCGGCGGTGCAATCGCCGCAGCCGGACAAGTGGGTCGAGATGCTGAAATGGCTGGCATTCAAAAGAGAGCACAAGATACTGATAAGATTCTTTCAGCAGAACAAGCCGCTTTACAGTCCACGGTTGAAGCTCAAGAGTACGCTGCACAACAAGGCGATGAAAGTTCAGATTATCAAGAGGCTTATGCTGAAGGCCAGACAGAAGCAGAGCAAGCCATTCAAGATGCTCAGGGCTTTTGGGATGATGATGAAGCGGCAGCCTATCGTAAAATTCGCGCTATGATTGCCCGCATCAGAGTTAAGAGTCCTAGGGCTGCTAAACAGTTAGAAGACTACTATCTTAGAGGCGAAGGAAAAGATCGCATTGAAAGTATGTGGGATTAATCATGGCAAGAATTCTACCTCCATCAGTATTTAAGGCCAACTTTGAAGCCGCCGAATTTAAACCAACGCAAAGCCAGCGTGTCGGCGAACGCTTTGCTACGCCTGAAGGACTGAAGGTTGGCGTAGATGTTATTGACCGTGTAGGCGGAACGGTTGCTGATGCCGTTTCTCGATTTTCTAGAGGGCGTGCTGCCTTAGCAAGAGCGCGCAAAGAAGTTGGACCAGATGGTAAACCGCGACTTGGTAAAGACACTGGAATGTGGGGTACGCAATACCTTACGCTCAATGAGCAAGAAAGAGCCATCTTGGATCAGGAGTCGTATGGGTCCGGTCAGCGCCGAGTGGCAGGGGCTCGAGACAGGCGCGTTCCTGTTATTGGGCGAGATGGTAAACCTATGCTCGATGAGCAAGGAAAAATTCTTACAAGAGTTCTTTCGGGTGTGGACGATCGTGCAGCAGGCTATGAACAGATGCGTCGTGCATGGGATCGTCCTGGCAGCGGGCGTCTTCTTGGTGATCCTACTCGTGATCCGTCACGGCTTATAAGCGAAGACTACAAACGCCTTGCTTCTGCTAGTCCGTTACCAAAAGCGGCTGCTGCTCCCAAGCTAGGACAGACGCAGCTTGCTGATTGGCGCGCTCGCCATAAAACCAACGAGCCAATTATTAATGATTTGAATGCAGCAGTATATCTAAGAGATGCTGTTGCAACTAACGAGCTTTTAAAAGCTGGGTTTAATCCCCGTGACCTAACAGCGGATCAAGCTGCTGCTCTTGTTGAGTCATCTAATGGATTGCTAACTCTATATCGTGATGATTCCGGAGATAAAACAGTTATTAGTGTAGCAGTTAAACCAACAGCAGAAGAAAGCGAAGCTCTTAGGGCTGCTGTCGCAGAAAACAAACCAAGTGTAGCTAAAGCTATTCGCCAGGGCTTAAACGCCAGAGCAACGGCTTTGCTTGGTATGCTAAGCAATCCCCATCTCGATCAAGCAGCAGCAGATGTTGGGAAATATTCTCGGCTTGTTGATCAGTATCGCACCATTGCCGCTCGCAACCCGAATGATCCAAGGCTTCCTGGTTTGGAGCTTGATATTAATGAGCTTAGTGGACCCATTGCCCAAGCTAGTGGGAACCTCCCTGTTTACCTAGGCCAATCAGGAAGACGAGCCGCGCAGGCCCAAGTTGCAGCAGATAAGAAGTCATCTGATGAAGTAGGGGAGATGCGAGAGCGGCTAGATGAACTCAACAGAAAAGAAAAAGTAGCTAAGCTATCAAGCGAAGAGAAAAACGAGCAGATTAGTCTTGATGCAGAAATCCGCAAAAGAGGTGGTGAGGTTCCTGTCTCTGGGGCCGCAACAGAAGATAGTGCTGAGCAGTACAGCACTCCAGTTAATAGAGATACCATGCAGCCTATGTCGCTTCGGCCTAATGCTACGACAACTGCAACAGAAAGCAGTCAGCAAGATGCTTGGAGCAGGGCAGCCTCAGCAGGTGGACTTACTCAGTCTAGACCTAGGGACGATAAATTTACTCAAGGTGCCACTGTAGTAGATGAACCGTTTCTTGCTCCGGGTACACTAGCAAAGCAAAAAAGAATTCAAGACAAAGACCTTGAGCCAAAATTACCAGATCCAAGATTAAGACGTGGTGGCAAGTTATCTCCGCGCTTGATCCCAGCAGAAGATTATTTTCATCCGCCAGAAGGAGAAAATGACCCATCCTTAAAAGCATCTGTAGCTATGAGGCAAGCTGGGATTTCTGAAGAAAATATTGAGCTTGCGTTTCCTGGTTACAGTACGCTTCCTGGGTCTGATTACTTTGGTAAGATAAAAGGCCCAGGCATGGTTCATGATGAAAGACGAAAGGCTTGGGGTAGTGATTATCAAAGGTGGTTTAGCAGGACAGAGCCGACTAGAGCTAAGACCAGAGCGCGAATGCTGGCTGCTGCGCAAAAAGCAAAAGGAACATTCCAAGGCCCTCCGGCTAAGCCCAAGTCTACTTATCCCAAGCCAGTCGGCACGCAAAAAATTAAGCAAAAGATCGGTGACAAAACAGTAACCCACGAGTTCCCAACCTATAAGGCAATGGCGGTTGGCTCTGAAAACAAAAAGAAAAGGCTTCCTGCTGTACCCGCAAAAGACAAAGCAAGAAGGATTGAGCTTCTTCGGTCTGCTGCTAAAAAATACAAGATTGATCCTGACTTGTATGTTGCCCTT
>CETC01009147.1_pt1 | contig 10601 bp, 10 predicted proteins | sample 326911 | NCBI WGS metagenome assembly CETC01 (sample SAMEA2622694, study PRJEB7988) | marine metagenome | isolation source: saline water (ENVO:00002010), including
ACGGGTGTCGTCACCGATTGAGCTGCCGGATCTAGGTGTGTGGGCACCGGACGACATCATTAACGCCCTTCCTCTTAATGATGTAAAACGAAAAGAAGGACGTAGCATGTCTAATAACAGGGATAAACTCGCGTGGTGCCGAAGGACGATTATGGATATGGGATTCGACGGAATACGTTATAAAAACCACGTTGAAGATGCTGGCTCGACATCTTACATTGTCTTTTCTCATGATCAGATTCATGTGCATCAACCTAGATTGCCCGAGCTCCCCAATCAAAATATCGATATCAAGCACACTCAGCAATCAAGAGTGGGACTTCACCGCTAGATTAGCGCCATGTTCGTCCATTGATGACAAGAGGATTGGATGCATTTGCGCGATTGACAGCATCCGCATCAGGCAATCGTTGCAGTCCAGTTGGCACCTTTAAGCGCTGCGCCGCCGCCATAACGTTTACGCCGGGGCGCATTAATACAACTTCGTCAAAGCTGCGCCCTGACGTTGTCACATTGTCACTTTCGTAACCTACACTGACAATGACGCTATCGCTAGGTTCTACCCTTGCAGCACGAATGTGCTTCATGGCATAACTTTCGTGTGAAGACACAAAGCGCAATCGAGATGTCGCAGGCAATGTGTTTATGATCTTATTAAGCTTAGGCATGCTGCCGTAACGTGACCAAACAACGTTGTCATCGTCATCAAACTCAGCGTCTAACTCAGCATAGCACTGGCCGACTAAAACTATAATGCTACGTTTGTCAGCATTAAGGCACATCTCTCTAACGACGCCACCTCTATCTCGTTCATTAACGATCATCAAAATATTTCTGTTGGCAGGTAACGCTCTCATCCACCCTAAGCAAGGCACATGGCCATGAGGCTCTTCACGAGCTAAGTAGGATATCGCTTGATAGCTCAGCACCCACCTTCTGCCGTGGGTGACAACCCACTTAAATCCAAAAGGAAAAGGGGGGAGATTGACACTCAATGCCTGAAGATGATGCTTGCAAACGTCAACAGACAACCCACTACGAGATTCAATCTCTTGAATGTCATACGCACGGTTAGGCTCACTGGCTAACACAGAAAGCACATTGGTGACGCCTTCATCCCCTGTGGCGGCATAAAGGTGGTGCTTTAAACTACTCAATTTTTTGTATTCACTGGCCTTACATTGACAGGTCCACCAAAAACAACGACCTCATCTTCCACCCTATCATCGGGCAACCCTTCCAGCAGTTTTAACGTTTGTATTGTTTGCGATGTGTTTTTCATAACATCGGCATTAAATTGTGTTGTTGCTATTCGGATAGCGTAAAGAAAATCAACGCAATTGAAATCGGAAGGCGCACTATCTAATCGGCACTCTTTATAGCGACTAACCAAATCACCTCCACGCTCACTGATAACAGAAAGCGCGGCTAGCGCTTGGGCCTGCTTCTCGACCGAAACACCACGTTTTACGGCGACGCTTTTAGTCACGGGGAGGGTTTCCTCAACATGCTCGTTGGACACGGCGTCACCACACCCAACAAGACCTAGAGAGCAGACGAGGATAGCACTTGCACACATTTTTTTAAACATACTCTTACGCCTTTTGTTTAGCGCCACGGTAACATGGCGCTTTTAATCACATTACGCCTGCTCAGTCACCGCAGGTTCGCCGAACATAATCGCTTTGATTTCGGACTCTATCTCGTTACTTAAATCAGGGTTATTAAGCAGCTCTTCTCGCATGTTCTTATTGCCCTGAAAACGATGACCTTTATAGTCATACCATGCGCCCGCTTTATTAACCAACTTATGTTTTACACCTAAGTCAATAAGCTCTGAAACCTTATCGATGCCTTTACCATAGCGGATTTTAAACTCTGCTTGCCTGAACGGTGGAGCCATTTTGTTTTTGACAACTTTCACGCGAGTATCGTTCCCGACGGTTTCATCCCCTTCTTTCCATGCGCCTATCCGACGAATATCAAGACGCACCGAGGAATAAAATTTCAGCGCGTTTCCACCCGTTGTTGTTTCTGGGTTTCCAAACATAACACCAATCTTCATTCTTATCTGGTTAATGAAAATGCACAGTGTGTTTGTTCGTTTAACCGTTCCTGTGAGCTTTCTTAGCGCTTGTGACATAAGACGAGCTTGAAGGCCAACATGTGACGCACCCATATCACCTTCAATTTCTGCTTTTGGTGTCAAGGCGGCCACGGAGTCAACAATGACAACGCCAACAGCGCCAGAGCTCACAAGCATCTCACAAATCTCCAACGCCTGTTCACCGGTATCGGGCTGAGAGACCAATAAATCGTCAATGTTGACCCCTAACTGCTCTGCATAAACAGGATCAAGCGCGTGCTCAGCATCAATGAATGCACAGGTAAGACCTTTTTTTTGCGCTTCCGCAATAACTTGAAGCGTAAGGGTTGTTTTTCCCGATGATTCTGGCCCATAGATCTCACAGATTCGACCTTGCGGCAAACCACCAATACCCAGCGCGTCATCGATTATCAATGATCCTGTTGAAATGGACGGCGCTGTTTTTATCTCATCAGCACCGAGCTTCATTATCGAGCCTTTACCAAATTGCTTCTCTATGTTCCCCATTGCTGCCGCAAGGGCTTTTTGTCGTTGTTCATTATTGCTCATTGATTTTACCTACATTCACTCTTTTATTAGAAGATCACATAATACCAAATTTAATCGACTATCACAATATCAATATAACAAAGTTTAGCAAAAATCAAATCGCTTGATCTATTCAGCCAAACTACGATAGAATAGCGACAATAACACCAATGGAATATGACTTAACGTTGTCAACTACCCACCCCTAAAGGGGCAGGCTTGTAAAGCACTATGTTGACCAGACCCCATTGGGTAACCAATGGAGCCGTTATCAGAGAATGTATAGGCACCGTGGGATGACTTGCCAGTTCCACGCCCTGCGGGAAACGATTAAACAGGTGTAATGGGTTAAGCCAGTGTCGTTTTCATCAAACCTCCGAATAACAAGGTCGAGGCAAACATTACCCGCTTTATGCGGAGAACGTTCTGGTAACAGACATTAATTTTGGAGATTGGGTAACGTGAGAGTCTTGGTACTCGACAATCAGAAACAACCTTTGATGCCTTGCCGTCCTGCAAGGGCGCGTCAGCTCCTGTGTGATGGAAAAGCAGCGGTGTTTCGTCGGTACCCTTTCACTATTGTACTGAAAGAACGACAAGGCGGCGAAACTCAGCCTGTGGCGTTAAATGTCGATCCGGGCAGCAAGACCACCGGGATTGCACTGGTAGCGTTATTTCAACGAGATCAGGTTGCCGTCTACGGCCAGCACATTGTCCATCGTGGACAACAAATACGTGACGCTTTGGAAAGCCGTCGGACTACCAGGCGTTCGCGTCGTCATCGCAAAACACGCTATCGTAAACCGCGTTTTCTGAATCGAACCCGTCCAGCGGGATGGTTACCGCCTTCGCTGATGTCACGGGTTTACAACGTAGAAACGTGGACAAAACGCCTGAGCAGGTTCGTACCTATCACGTCGGCCAATGTCGAAACAGTACGTTTTGATACCCAACTTATCGAAAACCCAGACATTGCCGGAAAGGAGTATCAACAGGGCTCACTGTTTGGCTGGGAGCTGCGCGAATACTTACTTTATCGCCACCAGCATATCTGCGCTTATTGTCATGGCTTGACAAAGGACCTGGTGTTGGAAAAAGAGCATGTCACTCCTAAAGCGCTGGGTGGCTCCAACCGCTTGGCCAATCATGTCATCAGTTGCCGGGAATGTAACGTGGACAAAGGCAGCTTACACCCCAACGCATGGATGTCGCTATGCAAACAGCGTGGTGACAAACTGAACCTGACACGCGCCAGAAACATGCAGCGCATCATGGACGGATACCGCCCTTCACTCAGAGACGCCGCTGCGGTCAACGCCACACGTTATGCTGTCGGCAACAGCATCAAATACATTATTCCAAACACGCAATTTTGGTCAGGCGGCCTGACCAAAAAGAACCGTTCAGAGCAAGGTTACACCAAAGACCACTGGATTGATGCCGCCTGCATCGGTCAAAACGGAAGCGCGGTAGTACTGGAATGTCATCACATCCTTGTTGCTTCGGCAAAAGGACATGGCTCACGACAGATGTGTCGGGTTGACAAGTATGGCTTTCCCAGAACGTCAGCCAAAACATCCTCTGTCGTTTATGGATTCAGAACAGGAGACTTGGTTACAGCCAATGTCCCAACTGGAAAGAAACAAGGTTTGCATATTGGAAGAGTTGCTGTTCGCAAAAACGGCTACTTTAATATCCAAAGCGAATCGGGCGCTGTGCAGGGAATATCCCACAAACATTGTCGGATAATCCAACGCAGTGATGGTTATAACTTTAACTATGGAGCGGCAATTCCTCCCGGCACTAAAGTACCGGGTTTCCTTGCCTTGACACGATGAAAAACGCGACTTCGCCTACAACAAAACAACACAAAGCGACCTTTGAAGATGATGAATGGTTGGCGAACGCAGAAGACCACTCGGGTTCAGCATTCCCTTTCATGAGAGAGGCGATAGAGAAAACAGCCGGTGTCGCATTGGATATGGACTTTTCTACACACCTTATGCATTTCCCTTATATGTTTCAAGCGAAGTTCAAACGGCCCATGGACAATAACGCCTGGGATGTGAATTTTCATCGCAGTGTAATGAAGGACGTTTTCACCCACCTTGCATCAATGCCTCTTTTCCATGAGGACAACATCGGTCTTTGTCTTCTTGATGAAACGTTGATCACAGAAAAAACAGACCCATCAATGAATGAAATCATGCCCATTGTTGAATACCTGTGGTTCAAAAAATGGATCCCTTCAGTTGTGGGCTTGATGCCATCTAAGATACGTTACAATCAACGCTGTGAATATTTAAATCTTGACGATAGGTTAAACCGAATCTCACTTTCTCGCGCAACGGGGGTCCGCTTCCCACTTTACTTAAATGATCCAAGCCCAGAGGTTATGGGTAAAGCCTTCATGACCATGCAGCCCTATGTCGATGCTGCATTTAGTGCAGGAATAATACCTTTTATACAATGTCATTTCATGCATTTGGATGAGATTGAAGAAGGCACGATATATAAGTTTTTAAGCGTAATTGAACGCTGGCTTGATACGTTAGAAAATGAACGCCAGGAGGTCATGCTTGGGTTTAGCATGGTCGACGCACCTATTGATTTTACAACGATGATACTGCACCCCAATGTGCTCAAAGTGCTTGATTTTGAAAAAACCATTGGCAAACCCGATGTCGCCTCACATCAACGACAATCGACGACCACCGCCGCTATGTTGAATCATTGGGTAGACTTAATGATGTACAACACCTTGACTAACGAGTCATTGTTTAAGCATGTAAAAGACTGCCACCGCGGCTTGCCTACTTTTTATCGCTAAGGAACACATTGTGTCAGCTACTACAATTGGGATAATGCTTAGTTTGCTTATTGTTTCATTCGCTATCTACAAGGTAATAGCAAGAAATATTGGGCGACACCAGAGGGAAAAGACGTTATGCCGGGAGCGTGCAAACTTTCATCTTAAAATCGTAAACACACAGCTCAAAAACCCGATGATTGCGCATTTCCCGTCTGCGGAAATTGTAGTGCACAAGCGAGCCTTGCTCACATACATGAAGATGAATGGGTTTTTTCCTAACGAGGCGGAAAAAGGAAGGGGCTACCACGAAGAATGCATTACTTCGTTAACCTCTCATGTCGACGCTTTTACCCCTCTAGTACTCAAGGATAAAGAGATGCTTCAGGCAGCTCATAGAGTTGCCATGTATATAAAGAAAGAGACAGCTAAGAGAGAGATTGACGCTTCCCTTTGTAATGCGGCCGCAAATCAAATTTCATCATCTATACATATCACCCAGTTAAGCAAGGCAAAGTCGATGGGTGAGCGAGGAAAGGAAGAAGGCAAACCCAACCTCATAACCCTTGCTTTGGAACAAGCCGACGATGTGCTTAATCGTTATGGTGAAGATCCCGTCTGGCTTTCACCTTATCGTCCAGTGTTTGATGAACTTCGCAGCGAGAAGAAAAAGCTCAGTGAGCCTGACATTCCGCTACCAGCACATCTTGAAAAGCATGACGGCCTCCACCGTATGTGGGACAAAGAGAAACAAGTCGTTTTGGACTCGTAGCCACCGCACACAAGCTTGCTTTAATGGCGGTATTGTGAAACAATAAAACAAATCCAATTGAAGTTTAAGGCTATCATCTTATGCGCATGCTGCTATGCTTATTTCTTATTTTATCCCTTCCAGGGTGTGAGGACGAAGTCACCTTAGATACAGCATGTAAGAGCATCACCCCATTATGCGAGAAGATCGAAGCTGACAGCAACTGTCGTTCGTTAAGAGAAAGCGTTATGGTAACGGCTTACCATCTTCAGGAAGCTGACCGGTTAAAGTCGTCTGGTATAAACAAGCTTCGCTACGAACAGCTGATAAATATGGAGAAATTTGTAAAGTGCTCTTACCTTCAAACGTTAATAGAATTTGTCCCTCCAGAAACAAGGTTTGAAAACGCAGACAGAAAACCTGATGGCTCATTGACAGAAGAGGCGCAAATTCGATTGCGTCGCTACAAAGAGTCCATACAGAAAAGAGAAAGGCAGAAAAAAGAAAACTACCTCTATGCTCGACGCTATCAAGCGTCACTAAACAAAATAACGAAAGGTTCAAATTCTCCGTATCTACAATACTATCATTGGTCGCGAAATCAAGATAAGGAGGCACTGGCAGGCCTTCGAATGCACTATGATAGCGGGAATATTACGCAATATGACATGCTGTATTTTTTGTCTCAATCTTACTCGGTTTATGAGCCTGATGTTGCAGAAAATATGTTGCTGGCTAGCTTGTCGGTTTACCCTCCTGAGTTATACGAAAGCAAAAATCCACCCTCTGACAAAAAGAAATATGTGCCCACGTTAGATGATGGTGATCGCCTTCACTACCCTGTCATGAGAAACCTTACACACCACTACTACAGTGCCAAAAATTATGCAATGTCTTATCTATTCTCAAAACTTTTGCATCTAAACAACGACCGCTCATCCAACATCACTATGATTAGGGAAGAGTTAACCAAGCACGTTGACATCGACGATATTGATGCGGTCGCAGAAACACTGCATGAAGCTTTGAAAGACGGTGAATTCAGCACCAAACTTATCCCATTAAGGTTAAAAAATGGCAAAATCTAAAGTTAAATTCGTTTGTTCAGATTGTGGACATGAACAACCTCGATGGTCAGGCCAGTGCCCACAATGTAAAGCGTGGAATACGATTTCTGAGTTCAAAGTGCCAGCCAGTGAAAGTACGCCAGCAGGCAAACATCGAGCGCAGCGCGCAGGTTATGCAGGTGAAACTGACGGTAGGGTTAAACGAGTCAGCGAGGTAGTCGCCTCAGACAACAAGCGGCTAAAGTTGAGCAAAGGCGAATTTAACCGCGTTCTCGGTGGTGGCGTAACCATAGGTTCAGCAAACTTGCTTAGCGGCGACCCTGGCGCAGGCAAAACCACACTGCTAACCGAAACGATTTGCGAAATCAGCCTTACGCAAAAAGTGCTTTATGCAACGAGTGAAGAGTCACTTGCACAATTCAAAAACAGAATGGAGCGCCTTGGTTGCAAGTACGACGACACCAATCTGTTTTTGCTGGCAGAAACAGATGTCGACAGTATCATTGAAAAAGCCATTGAGGTTAAAGCACGCGTTGTTGTTGTGGATTCCATACAAACCGTTAGTGGAGACTACACGGGTGCGCCTGGTTCGGTTGGGCAAGTTAAGGGATGTGCTCATCAGCTCACGATGTTTGGCAAATCGAATGATGTCACCTTTTTCATTGTTGGCCATGTCACTAAAGGCAGTGACGTCGCCGGTCCTCAAACACTACGTCACATTGTAGACGGCACGTTTCACATTGAAGTTGCAGACAATGACTTACGCCTTTTGAGAACAACCAAGAATCGATTTGGCGAAGCCGACTCTGTTGGCATCTTCCGTATGACAGAAAGGGGCATGGCAAGCATCGATAACCCAAGTAAAATATTCTTATCTCGGATGATTGAGGACGGCCCCGGCTCTGCAATAACGTGCATTAGAGATGGTAATAGACAGCTTCTTGTTGAGATTCAGTCACTGGTGACAGCAACGGACAGTGACTTTGCTCAACGCGTCAGCATGGGCGTCAACATGAATCGCCTCAAGATCCTTGCTGCTATACTTAAAAAGCATGGCCGGATGAGTATGAATAACGACATTTACTTGTCGGTGATCGGTGGCCTGAAGATAAATGAAATGGACTCATCCGCGGACTTAGCCATTGCAGCATCGCTTTACTCGTCTTATAAAGAAAAGGCTATCGATAGCGACACATGCATGCTGGGGGAGCTTAGCCTTGCTGGAGAGGTCAGGCCTATATCCAATGGCGTTCAACGCGTCCAAGAGGCGGTAAAACATGGTTTTAAAACCATCTACATACCCAAATCTAACTACCATCCCAAAATGGAATCTGACGGGGTTGAAATTGTCCAACTTGTGCGAGTGAAAGAATTCCTCGACCGCGCCTTTGGCTAACAAGTATCACGAGTCAAAAGTGAGGTGTGGTAAAACATAACGTTGTTTCGTGACTGTGCAGTGTCTATTCACTGGCTGAAGACCATATTGCGATAAGGATATTGATACGTAGTGCAGATGCAAAAAAATGTGCTAACATAAAAAGTTAGCACTATTGCCGATAAGGATATGTTGAATATGGACATTGGTCACTTAGTTCATCCAGAATGGATGCCTGTACTTGAAGATCCAACCACCAAAAATGCACTTGAAACTTCATGGGCTTGGACAAAAGAAAGGCAAGCTCATGCTTGCGTGTTACCGAAAGAAGAAAATTGGCTTAAGGCACTTTCTTTTTGCGGGCCAAGTGATATCAAAGTTGTCATCTTGGGGCAAGATCCTTACCCTAATGCAAAAGATGCAATGGGTCTAAGTTTCTCGGTAGACAGAGCCACAAAACCGCTACCCGGCAGCCTAAGAAATATCAGAAAAGAACTGAGTCGTCATTACACACCCATGCCGGAACATGGTGATTTAACAGGGTGGGCGAAACAAGGTGTATTGCTTCTTAATACGGTACTTACCGTTGATGAAGGTGATGCTGCCTCCCACTCAAAAAAAGCCCAATGGGAACACTTCACGCATCACATTCTCAAGGCGCTGGCAAAAGAGAAAAAACCAATGGTAGTTCTGGCCTGGGGCAAGCATGCTCATAAAGCGGCACAGTTTTTCACTTACCCCCAAAAAGTAATAAAAACAAGTCACCCCAGCGGGCTGGCACATTACCGCGCTGGGAACGACTTTTCTGCATTCAGTGGTTCAGACTGTTTTCTGAATGCTAACCTTTTCCTTCTACAGCATGGTCGTCAAGCAGTAGACTGGACAAACCTTGATTAAGGAATCAACTATGTATAAACCTTTATCTGTTATCACTGCCACACTCATGGTTAGTGCGTGTGGTGGCGGAGGCGACGGCGGTAACAGTCAGGCGCCTTTTCTCACACTAAGCACAAACTCAGTGGTTGCCACATTTGAAGAAGAAACCTATACTCCGCTCAACACCGTTGTTGAAGCCAGCGGTGAGGTTTCCATCCAAGATGATAACGAAAAAGTATCTTTCCGCTTGCGAGGAAATCGTCTCGAAGGTCTATTGGAAGATGGTATCATGCCAACGTCTGACGCCGTGATCAATGTCACACTGACGGTAGGCGATATTGAGAAAAAACTAACCGTAATGAGCACCCTTAGAAACACTTCTCTTGAGCGACGAAAAGCTATCAGAGATCTAACGGGAGAGTCTTATCAAATCACAAACACCCAGCAGATTGGGGCAAACCTTCTTGAGCTTGGATTTGAGCGCCTATACTGGCAGGGCACCCTTTCTTTTGACGAAAAAGAATCTGCTAAAGCGCAACAAACAGCGAATATCGAACCCGCATTTTCAGTCTTTTCTGAACGTTACGCAGCATGGCAGTCAATAGACAATGACAGCAACGAAACGGAGTGGGAGTTTTCAGAAAGCAACTACCTTGAAGCGAAAACATCATTGGAGAGAGCGTACAATTTAATGTTTGATAGCATCTCTCGTGCTGAGGGGCTTCCACCGTTGTCAATAGACACAAACAACAAAGGGCAACTCACACCTGCGTTTTTCTATGGGAACACTAACTTCGGAGAAGGGGACTATGCAACATTCCAATACGGGCAAGCATACGCCTTCCTTCAATTGCTCGCTGTTCCAACAGCTCACTGCGACGTTGTCTTTGGAGACTTTCAATGAAATATTATTTAGCAGCAGTAGTTTCAGCGCTGATGGCATCTCAATGTGCAATGGCAGACTCCCCGTCTACATTTAGCAATGAACCTGTAAAATACAAAACGATACCAACCCCCATAACAGCGTCAAGCAACACGCCCTTTTCTGACCCATATTACCCATTTCAGCGTTACTTTTATACATCGTC
>CETC01012046.1_pt1 | contig 10569 bp, 5 predicted proteins | sample 326911 | NCBI WGS metagenome assembly CETC01 (sample SAMEA2622694, study PRJEB7988) | marine metagenome | isolation source: saline water (ENVO:00002010), including
AAGGAAGATCGGCGAACCATTTATTACTGACATATATTTACCTCAAGTATTTTTAACATCTAGCATCGCTTCGATTAGTACTTTATCTTGTGCAAAGACGTAGTAAGCGAGAACACTAGTTGCATTCTGTGTTAGAGAGGCAGCTTTACTTGTACCACCTGCCCAGTAAATTTCACTAGCCCAAGTAGGAGTGATAGCTCCATTAACAATTTCAATCGTTCCAGATTGACCTATGCAATTAGTTGTATAGGAGAAACCTAATTCCACAGCTGCTGAGATTGTTAACTTAAAACAGTTACTAGCTCTTACATCGAAGTCATAAGTACTTCCAGAAGAATGAGTAGCTGTAGTAATTTGACTTTTTTGTCCTGCAGTCCATTCGTTAGCAGAACTTAGTACAGCATCACCAATAGCTGTTTTACCATCCAATAGATTCAGCTCTGTAGTAGTTACAGTTGCTCCATCCAGAATCTCTATTTCTGTTTGTGTTAAAGCCGCTAAGGCTCCAGCTCCTCCAGTTTGACAACTAGCTAAAGATGTTAAGTCAGCATCTAAAGGTTGTGATGTAGCAGCTATATATGCTTTGACGGATTGCTGTGATGCAGGTTTAGTAGCATCATCAGAGGCAAAGTTATCTTCATCTAATAGTGTTAAAGCTGAATCACTAACCCAACTAAGTACTCCACTTCCATCTGTTTTTAATAGCTGGTTAGCAGAACCATCAGCAGTAGGTAAGGTCCAAATAACATTTGTACCTACAGTAGCAGGAGCTTTAAATCCTACATAATTAGAGCTATCAGAGTCAGCAAATCTAACTTCCTGTTGAGCATCAAGTTGAATGTCACCAGTGAAGTTTCCTCCAGCGAGTGGCATCTTTGTAGCATCTGACGCTGATCCCCAACTTAAAGTTCCACTACCATTAGTAGTTAGAGATTGTCCGTTAGAACCATCAGCTGCTGGTAGCGTTAAAGTTACATTCGACGCTATAGCTGCAGGTGCTTGTAATGCTATGTAATTACTACCATTTGCGGTAGCTTCTTCAAACCGAATATCAGCTTGGTTATCTATGACTAGATCACCAGTCATAGTACTACCAGCTGTAGATACTAAGTTTCCAGTAGCTGTTACACCACCTTGCCATGCACTACCGTTATATACCTGTAATTCATTAGAGGTTGTATTAAAATATAAATCTCCTTCATCATTATCACTACCAGGAGCACTACTTGCTACTCGATAACGAGCTGCAAAGTCGTTAACTGTACTGATATTACTACCAACAGTATTAACGTTAGCTATACTACCGCCTACATTATTGACATTGGTGATATTAGTAGCAACTGTCGAAATATTACTATTAGCTCCAGCTACCGTAGTGATGTTACTGTTGTTTCCTGCAACGGTATTTACATTAGAAATATTAGTTGCAACTGTAGTGACTTCAGTAGCTTTAGGAGTTTGTCTATGGAAGGTATAGGTATGTAATGTAGATGTTGTCTCTACAATCATTCCGAAACCAGCTGCATAGGTAGTGCTATTAGCTAAACCGTTAATAGTAATAGTTGCGTTATTAGCTACGTTTCCATTCGCTATTGTTGCGACACCACTTCCGTTGGAGGTGAGAGCACTAGCGAGGGCTTTAATACTAATAAGAGTTCCACTGTTATTATCAATATCAGGATTAGCGTTAGGGAAAGACGTTTCATTGGCTATAGGTACAAAGCCACCAACTTCATCAACTAAATCTGTTATACGTGCATCAATCGCAGCTGTGGTGGCGACTTTATCGTCAGCTGCAGACCATGTTTCACCAGACTGTATTTCTTCAACTGTTCCTTTACCATAGTATCTAGCATTAGCTGCAGATGTAGTAAGGATTGAAGTATCATTTGCACTGTGAGATGCTTGTTCTGAACTGGTTACAAGTAGATCACCATGTAACTTGGCTGAAGTAACAACACCGTCATCTATAGTCCAAGTATTAGTACTATTAGAGACAGTAATATCACCTTTATCTCCATTAGTTAGAGTACCTGAAATACCTGTTAGGTTAGATCCATCTAATGCTGGTAATGCTCCAGTTAATTTACTAGAAGCTAATCCAGTAATCTTAGCGTCAGCAATAGTGCTATCAGCTATCTTTGCACCAGTGATTTGTAAGTCAGCAATATCATCAGTCATCACCTCCTCGTCTACCTTGAACCTTATTTGTTCATAGCTGTTATTTAAATCGGTAGCCTTGATTGCACTACCTGCAGCAAAGGTGACTTTAGGTGTCTCAATATCGGTATCTCTATATATCCTTATGGCTACACCATTTGTAGGAGCTGTATTAAATTGTACGGATGTACCCGAAGGTAATGTGAATGCAGTTGTAGCGGCGCCGTTTAAAGTTGCCTTTAGATCAGCGTCTTTTTGATATTCAATTGTGTGGTTATAGGTTGTGGTAGACCCATTACCTGTTGCTGTGTATTGTGTAACCGCCATGTATTTTATTTATAAATGTTGAGAACTGGTTGCACTTCATTGTTAAGTTGATTTCTTGATTGTTTACCAACTTGTATTCCACGAAGTTTTTGCTCTTTGGTGGTTTGGATAATACTTTGTACTGCAGGATCAGACATGATGCTTGCCCATGCTTTTTTCCTGGCTCTTTGGAATATTTGATCTATCTTTTGATTATGGAAATACGTTCCTGGGTCATCACTTCTACGTCCATTATTCCTATTGAAATTCATCAATTCAATTGAAGCAAGGATTTTAGGATCTTCAGCTAACTTAATAAGTTTAAGTTCTAGATTTTGATCACCTATAGCTTTTTGGAATAAGGATCTAACTTTAGGACTATCAGATAAATCATCACCATTAGGTGAGTAATAAGTAGAAGCTCTTAAGTCATAACCACTTTCAAACAATAGTTTTCTTCCTGGATTCATTTCCATATTGAATTGAATAGGACTAAACATATTGAAAGCTCTTGTCATAAAGTCATGATCTTTAATTGGGTTACCATTTAAGATGTCATATTTAATAGGTAACTGTTCGAAGGCTATATTTTCAGTGATAGAGTTTCTAGCTCGTATTGATTGATCAATTCCAGTACCTAACTCTCTGGTATAAGGTGTTAATAACTTACCAATTTCATTTCTAAGAGACGATAAAGGTAGTTGATTATTAAGTAAACCAGCTATGATTCTTTCTACTTGTCCAGGTTTACTACTAAATAAATCTACGAATTGCTGTAATCCTGTTAGATAAGATTTACTTGCCATAGTTTGACCTACGACTAATCCTAATTTCAATAACTGATTCTCGACCCATTCATCACCCATTAATTCTTGATGATCACCTATATTTGCTACCAGTGATAATATTTGATTAAAAGGTTCTATAGAGTCATATGAAACTTGAACACCACCTATTGTCAAACGTCTAGGTAACCAATTAGCATCTTTCCAAACTAATTTCTTTTGACCATCTGTAGGACCATCACCAGTTAAATTACCATTTATATAAGCGAATCCAGCCATAGCTATAACAGAAGAACCCATAGCTAATCGACCTCTTTGTAAGGCTTTAGCATTAGTTAATTCTGTTGCATTGGTGATTCCATACTTTCTAACATTCGTTAAATTATCAGGTGTAGCTCTTGCTATATCATTGAATTCTTTAACAAAGAAGTTTAGTAGTGGTGTATGTTTTGCAGTTAGATTTAAACCGTTTACACCAGTCCTAGCAAATAAGAAGAAAGGCTTAGCCGCTGGAGTACTGTTGAATACAGTCTCTAAACCTTTGGCAAATCCAGTTAAATCTTGAGTCAGTGTTGCTTCTTTCTTTGCGAAATTTGCTGCCTCATCTAAGATGTTTCCATCAGCATCAAATATTTGTCCTAAGAATTCATCTTCATAACGCCTAATTAACTCAGGTGTTATCTCAGTGACATCTCCTTTATTAAATACTTCACTAGCTTTTCTAAACGCTTTCTCTCTAGCTTTAGCTCTACCCATGATGAACCCGAAAGAGTCATCAATAGATGCCATGATCTTAGTTGAGTAAGTAAACCAACGATTATCATTAGCTGATCTGGCTAGGTTAGCTAATCTATAAGCTGCTTTATCACCAGCATTACCTCTAGTATCTGCCCATCTACCTAATAATTCCCAATGTTGATCGCTCTCGGTGAAGTCGGTATATCTAGTTTTTACACTTGCTATATCACCAGACCAATAGGAATTTAGTTTTGTCTTGAATAAAGTGAAAGATTCAGGTATAGCTTCCATCATTGCATTCATAGAAGCTAATGCAGCTCTAGCAGTTAGACCATCTCCAGTCATCGCTGCACCCATAGCAGTAGCTAAAGGTCTAGTGAATGTTGCTGTTGAGGTACCAATGGCAGCTCTTAATGGAGTCTTTGGTCCACTAAGAACACTATGAATCATGACACCTTGTAGTTGTCTGATTACCGCTCCTGTCTTTTTAACTCCATTTGTTTCACCACCTTTCAACATCTTCTTAGCCCAGTTATCAAAGTCAACTAAGCTATTAACATCTTTGACCATAGAGAAGGTTTCAAAGAGAGCCTTCACCATTTCGTCACTTGAATCATTATCAGCCAGTCTTAAGACATTTAATAATGCTTCTTTGGATTCTGTGATGTCTACTTCTAATGATTCCTGTATAGCTTTCTTACGCTTACCCGCTCCAAGTTGTCTAAATCGATCAGATAAAGTGTACTTAGCTCTCTTGACTTCAGTCAGACCAACCATCAGTTTGTCTATCAAAGCCTCTGCAGGTCCATCAATATCCATTAAATCGGCTATACCAGATAATTCTCTACCTGCTATTCCTAAATCTCGGATCTCTCTTACTAATGAACCGATCACAAGATCCGCTGCAGCTATATTTTTAGCTGACCAAGTGACTATTTCATCATTCGTACCTTTTGAAAATATAGTTTTATCAGCAAAAAACTCTCCCCAGAATTCTTCTGGTTCTAAATCAGCAGCTCTTCTACCTAATAATGTCCTTTGATGCATCTCTAAAGCATCACCCCAAACTTCTGCCATGGTTGTGCGACCACGTTTTAAAGCAGCAACTTCTGCCTTGAATCGTGTATCACTCATTAAATTCTTAGCGATCTTGGTAAGCTCTTCTTCACCTAAACCACTGGATTGATTCCAACGATCTAATTGAACAGGTGTAGTAACAGAGCCTGTTGACCCTTCTTCAGCTCCCCATTCAGTTCTAATTCTCTTTAGTTGAGTTCTAACTTCTACAGGATTGTCTCTTGAGGTTGGTGCTCCTTGCCAAGGGTCAGCTATAGGTTTATTTTTATAACCTCCAAACTCAGGGAATTCCAGTTGTAGTTGTGCAGTTTCTGCTATTTGTGCATCTACATCAGCTTCTCTAATAGCTGCTTTCTCTAATTCAATCTCTTCTCCAGGTACAGGTATCTGTTCTCCTTTAGGTCCAGGTCTGAACTTTCTATATCCCTTACCTACAGCCATGAATACTGAATCAGTCAATAAACCAATACTCATACCTTCAGTAACATTCTTAAATGTCTTCATCAAAGGATGGTCAGTATCTTTGGTTGATAAAGGAGTATCGATGAAACCAAACCTATCTCTGATCACTCCTAATGCGTTGTCATCTTGAGAGTATTTAGAGACGATATCTGTAACAGCACCATACTTAGCAGCTGTCCATAATCTTCCAGCTGTAGTGGCTGCACCTGTTACGTTTCCTTTTTTAATTTTCCAAGCTGCAGCTGCAGTTAGACCTGCCATAGATCCGAAGTGGACAAAGCCTCTTAAAGCTCCTCCCCACCAAGTTCTACTTTCTATTGGATTGTCTTCATCAACAAAAGGATCCCAATCAGGTCGATAGTTCTCCCCTTCACGTACCATCTCGCCGTTGAGCATATCAACGACTCTTTCAGGAAAGGTGGTTATGGATGAAGCTGTATCTTGTAAACCTCCAGTGACAATGGAACTGACTTCTTTAACATTACCAGCGAAGCCTCCTCCACTTTCTTTATTACGAGGATCTTTTTGTTCAGCCTTGGCTTGTTCAAGTTCCTCTTGTTCTAGTTGTTCTGCTTGATTTTGAGCAGCTCTTCTCTGTTGCTCTTCTAGTAGATATTGCTCATCTTGATTAGCGGATTCAATCAGAGCATCAGTATCTACATCATTTGGATTAAATCCAGAATTCATTTGATTACCTTAGTAATAGTTATCGTTACTTCATGCAGTTGCCATAGCTAAACCAGGAAGTAAATATTCTTCGTCGTTGAAATTCCCGCCTTCATCCATTATTTGATAACGAGAGATACGGAATTTGGTGGGTTTGAATTTAATAAGTATTTTTTGTTCTTCAGGTTTGTTATTAACTTCATCTAATGCTTTTGATGTTAATGGCTTAAGACCTTGTGATTGTAATTGTAGATTAGCTAACTCAATCGCAGTGAATCCTTTTTGACTAGCTGCTAATTGGTAATAAATTAAAGGTATTGATCCTACACCAGTTTCAGAGAATTCCTTAAGTGATGCAAATGCATCCTCAGTACCTGGAATAATAGCTGTACTAATTAAAGAAGGGTTAGCAGACCAAGCTCTTTTAGCTTCTATGATGTTTCCAGTTAGGTTTCTTGACTTCTGACGTACATTAAATTTACCAGCAAATACATCATCTTTAACTTTCTCTAATGCTATTAAATGTGCTTGATCTGAATTCTCAGCAACTTTAATTGCTTCTGCATAATACTTATTATAAGCACGTTTAGCTTGTTGATCTATGTTAACCCATTTAGGAGTCTTAGATTTATCAGCATCATTTTCATTGGTATATTGATTAACGAAAGCTGGGATTAACTCATCAGCTTCATCTTGTAAATTTGTAGGGATAGCATTGGGATTATTTACCTTAGCTTTCCATTTATTCCAATCATCATAATCAGTAAGCCTATCTACATCCTTTTGTGTGATAGGTATATTTTTCCTTTCTTTTTCTTGTAAATCGGCAATGATATCATCATCTAATTCATCCTCTTGAGTAGCTATTCTATTTAAGTCTGCAGGTACCGGACCCCAATCTAAATTCCAACCTGATAAGGCTTGACGTTTATCATCTTCAGTAAATGGTCCATCTTTTTGTGCTCTAAATTTATAGACTTCTTGTACATATGCATCACCATCTGCTTGTAGTTTAGCTTTCTTTTGGTTGATGTTTTCTATATAACCTGCTTCCAAAGTTTTCTGTAACTGAGCTGCTTCACTAGGCCACAACTCTCTTAAGGTTGTTGTCTTTGTACCATCACCACCTCTAGCTGGGAAAGGGTGGTCTAATATTGGAGCAACTAAAGAGGCGTCTATTTTTCCATCACGTACAGCTGTTGATAATAGATCAAGACCATCAGCTCTAGCTCCACTATTACCAAACTCTCCTTCATGAGTAACTATGTGGTTAATTAATACACTATGATCACCAGCTCTGAGACCTCTAAGTAAAGTCTCTTGTCTTTCAGTTTTCCTTCTTTCTTGAATTAAATCTCTTTGATCATTAGCATATTTCAGAGCAGTTTTCATTTCAAATTTTCTCATTCCTGGGAATAAGTATTTATCCAACATCACAGGATTTAAATCTGAAAACTGTCTTGTATAAGCTTCTGCTATTTTTTGTTCAATATATGGACGTTCTTCTGATGTAGCTGAATTGAGAGTTTTATATTGACCTGAACCTGGAGGTACTTCTACACGGTATTTATCAGCTGCTCTATGGTAAAACAAAGGGTAATTAATAGCAGCATCTTGTAATGCAGCTTGGGTATAACCATATTCTTCATTACCTTTTCTTAAACCTTCAGCAAGAAAGAAGTTACCTGTTTGACGTTCAGCTTCAGCAGCCATTGCATTACTGAATGCTACATCTTCCTTAAATAAAGACTCTTCTAAATCATGTCTTTGTTTAGCTGCAAGTGGTGCTCCTTCAGCTTTATATTTCATAGCACCATCTAAGCGTTTTTGATCACGCTGAGCTGCTAAGACAGGGCCAACTAACTTAGCTGCAGTTGGAGCAAATTGTGCTAATTGCATTAGGGCTTTATCTTTACCTTTCCCTATTGCCATCTCTTGTTTTATAAGTTGATCAAAATAAGCATCTCGATCAGCTTTTAATTTTTTAGCATTCTCATCAAAACCAGGTATTGGATCCCATTGTTGTACAGGATCAAATTTGGCTTCAGGAGCATGCGCTTCAAATGGGGTTTGGGTCATTACCATACTCCGTAATTTTGATTAGCTAAACTTTGCATTGAATTGGAATTACCTTGGAAGAATTGACCTTGCCAACCTGCTTGTTGTCCTATGTTTTGTACTCCAGTAGCTAAACCAACAGCTACTTGAGCCGAATTAATCATAAACTCTAATTGACTTGGACCTCTAGGTTTAACAGGTGCTAAACCTGGAATAGGTTGGAATCCCAATTGAGTTTGTAGTTTATTTCTATAGCTATTTAACTCTCTTCCAGCTCCTAACATTGCAACATCAGCAGCTTCCATACCTCGGAGAAGGTTTGATTGTCTTTGAGTCATACCTGTGTAGAAAGCTAAAGCTTGGTTACGACCATATCCTCTAGCTCTACCACCTTCATTTACAGGTCGTTTTGATTGATAGTTTTTAAAAGCAGCTTCATTTTGTACAAGAAACTTCTCTCTTTCTAAACCAATTCTTCTTTGTATAGCTCCTATCTTCCTAGAGAAAGCTAATACACCTTCATCTAGTCCTCTTTTGAATCGGCCAATTTTCATTGACCATCTATTTCTGGCAGTGTTCCAATCAATGGAACGTTTTTCTACTTGATGTTCATACGCATCAACTTGTGCGGCGTACGCGCCTTGTCCTATGCACACGGCAAAACTCTATAAAGGATAAGTTGTTGGGTCCATAACGAATCTCACGAAGAAATTTGAACCCTAGAAATTTAAGTAATTTCATATGTACTTTGTTTCGTTTATCAACGATGTTCCAAAGTAACTTCTCTTGTCTACCCTCTACATACCTCTTTGCTTCTCTAGCAAATGTATGTGGATAGTCTTCTATGGCAGATGTACATAACATCCATATCTGTCCTCCATCATCTACTCCAGCCATCCCGGCAGTCTTGCCGTTAGGCACCTCGAAGTAAACACAGGAACCTCTCTTTGCTTCCAAAGTTAGGTACTCGATAGGATTAACACCATGCCCTTCCTCGACCTCTCTACGGTCATCCTGACGTAAGTTGAAGGCTACATCTAAGGCAGCCTCCAACGTTATTGGGTGAATAAATTTAGACACGTCTATAGTTCTTAGTTGTATAATCTCCTTCCCAAGACAATGATCTTAATGTTGCAGGGGATGGATAAGAAGATTTAAGAGTTAATTTGATATTCTTATTCTTGTCATATACAGGTGTGGTTTGTATTTTCTCTTCTAGATATGGTACATCTGTAGCTTCATATTGGTTTGCATATGTTTGTTCATATAACTGAGTATAATCAGATTTACCTAATCTAGTTAAAGTAGTTTTATATGAACCAAGCTTACCAAAAGCTAACTTTAATCTATGTATAACTAATGATGCATTAACATCAGCTATGGTTGAGTTGCCAACAGTTTTAGTAGGATAGAATGTAGGGAAATCTACTTCCATATCATATAGATATCCTAAGTATCTAGTGCCTGTTGTCCAGTTACCATCTACAGTTACAGTGGTTCCATCTATAGTTGCATTAGCATAATTACCATTAGATAGCATAATAACTAATTGAGCACTAACTCCACTAATACTTGATAACCAACTAACTCCACTGAATGTTGTTTTGTTAGTAGTAGTGCTATAACTACCACCAGTAATTGCAGTCCAGTTATCTAAATGTAAGTTGAAATCTACTCCATCCTGTGTGACTGTTAAGTCATCATCTGATGTTCTCAAGCTGATCTGTTGTATGAAGTTATTATCATCAACGAAATAGAAAGTATCATCAGTTACACAGAAGTACTTAATTGATTTAGATAGCTTCCATTTAACCCAGGAAGATAACAATCTTTGTTGACCAACAGTATAGTATCTATAAAGATAGATTTCATCTGAACCACGTTTCCCCATAAACACCATACCATTGTCTTTAGCTATATCAAATAGATTTAAATCTTTAGGTAAAAGTGTAGGTACCACTTTACTATGATCAAAGACTATAGGTTCTACACCACTACGCACTTCGGCCATCTCCATGAATCTACTTTTAATTCCAGAGTTATCTAAGAATGCTAAGGTTGTACCAAGTGATACTGGTTTAACATTTTTATTCACAAAATAAGTAGATAATTGAGATGTTCTAGCAGTATCAGGAGTTAATACACCTTCGTCACTAGACAGTAAGAATTGAGCAGCATGACTAAAAACAACTAACCCAGCATTAGTTTCGATACCATTGTTCAAATTGACTGGTGTATCTTGTCCACAGTTAATACTGATTGCATCATTTGGACCAACAGTTAAAGCACTTTCTCTCCAGAAATTGAGTAGATCATT
>CETC01024772.1_pt1 | contig 10565 bp, 7 predicted proteins | sample 326911 | NCBI WGS metagenome assembly CETC01 (sample SAMEA2622694, study PRJEB7988) | marine metagenome | isolation source: saline water (ENVO:00002010), including
GATCCGTGCTGTGAAGACATTGAAGTTATCAAAAAATCATCTAATGATCCAAGATATTTTCTTATATTTGAGTCTGTATTGGCCCTTGTAAGGCCGTTTAGACTCTCTTGTTCGTCCATAACAGGACTGTATCTATCAAAATCAACATCAACCCTAGCTTCATCTGTGACTTTGCCTTTTAACTTCTTCTGGTATTTTTCGATTCTTCTGCTTATTGTATAGTCTTTTTCTCCAATTCCTATTTTTAAAGTGATTTCTGCATCTTGTTTATTCTGATTTACAAAGTTGATGTTCTTTTTAGCTGGTTTTGAAGTTGAGTTATATAGGCCAAGCAATAGAGAATCGATAATGCTGGATTTACCAGAAAAATTCTTACCAAAGATGCCCACAATTCCGCTAAGAGATTCAAAATTAATTGAATTCCCTTCGCCATAGTTGAAAAGATTGTCCCACTCCATTGACATAAGTTTCCAATTAACATTTCTTAGTTGCTCCTCTTCTTCTTCAATTGTTGAATTATATTTTCTATTTAGTTGATAAACTTTGCTTAGCACATCATCTTCAACTTCGTAGTCTTTGAGATATTCTTTCATCAATTCTTCTTGAACTGAAATATCTCGCAAATTTCCATGAAACGATTCATCTAAATTTTCCTCACGTACTTCTCCCGAAGCTCGATTTAAAAAAGTCAAAGCTTCTGGTTTGAAACGTGCCTTAGCAACAGCCAATGCTTTTCGGAGAACGTCCAACGATACATTTGTGTTAGCCACCAGCCGCAAACGACAACCTTGAGGGACAGATACATTTTTGGGAATCCGGCCTTTGGGTGTGAGGTTGATTGTTTTAAAAGGTTTGGGGTTTTTTAGGAAAATATGCCGAGCCAAATAGTCTTCTTTGCTTTGTATTTCCCAGATGAGAAATCCCTTATCGTCCGTTTCTCCATGATTTTGCTGAACGGTCGAACCAGCGTAGCGAATCGTGCCGCCCTCATCAAGGCTTTGATCAGATTTATGAATGTCTCCAAGAAACCCAAAATCAAATTGCTTGAGTGTCTCGATATCCACATCCCCGTGTTCAATAGTGTAACCAACATCGGTAACTGCTCCTTTTACTGCGCCGTGATAAAGCGCAATATTGATTTTTTCCCTATCTAGATCCAGATGCCAATTCTCTTTATCAAAGATAGATAGTACATTTAGCCTAAATCGTTCATCTAAGTCGATCTGGCGGGAGTTCTTGACTAATTTGAGGTTATGTATGTCCAAGGCATCAACAATGGGGGAGAGAGCGTCCTGACGGCTAAAATTTCGTAAATTTCCGTCATGATTGCCCAAAATAATATAAGTTGGTGCAATATTAGCCAAATTACGAAAGAAGTCAGAACAAAGATCAACAAACTCTGGTGAGATCTGCGTCTTTGTATGGGCAATATCACCGCAATGGATAATATAGTCCACCTGCTCTTCTTTGAGTGTTTTATAAAGCTCTTCAAAAACTGCCTTATATTCTGTATGGTATTTTAAATTGCGAATGTGAGTATCCGCTATGTGTGCAAATTTCATATTATTACTTCCGATCCGACTGTTCTGCAAATTCTTTAACCAGATCTTCGAAAATGTATGGAGAAAAAGAATATAAAATCTGTATAGATCTGGTCTTCCATTCGTCTAAAGATCTGTAATCTTCTTTCAAAACATGCTCTACATGCTTCTCTTTGAGGCCGATGCTTTCCATATACCTTTTTTTATAATGAACACCCTCTAGGGCGATTGTATATGTCGCAACAACTAAAGATAAACAAGAGTGGCCGAAATTCTTGTAATATTTATACATCTCAACAATCCCGAATAACCCCGAAATTATCTTATATAATAAAATGGCCGATAGCGAAACTACAATCTCATAAACCACTGGCTGTTTAATAAACTCGATCATAACAGACTCCTAAAACACAGAGTGTGAAAACTCATATTCAAAAAAATTATCCCTATTTATTGGAATAGCTTTTTCTTTTCTATCAAAATAAACTCTATTTGGCATTTCGGATATATCCTTATAACCTTTAGTATCAATCTTGTAAACCGGAACACCATAGTCCATAAATTTCAAAATAATATTTTTTTCTTTTTCTCTCGCATCCAAATCCAATGCAATAAAAACGTTGCACTTATTGTTCACAATTTTTTGAAATAACTCTGAATTTTCACGGAGCGTGGAACCAAGAATCGGAATCATGTTTGGCTCCTTGAAAGCGTCAAAAACACCCTCGACAAGAATAATGTCTTCTTCCCAATCAATATTCAAATCATTAAAAACAATATCTCTTGATGCCGGGGGGTTTTTGTACCTCATCCAATCACCGATATAACTTCTAGCGATAAAATAATTTATATCTCCGTCTTCATTGAAAGAAGGGATGATTACGCGATCTTTATACTCACCCTCAGAACAATATCCTATTTTCCAGTTGAAAATCTGCTTATGACTGATCCCTCTGCTTTTGAGATAATTGATTGGCTTTTGAGAATAGAGGTACTCGGAAACTGAAAAAAGAGGCTTATATTCCTCTGGTAATTCTATAATTTGTTCAACTTTTTCTTCGCGATAAGAGCCAGAAAACATAACTTCAAAATCGCGAATATCTGTCTGATTCGTGATTTTGAGCCATTCTTGTTGTTGGTTGAAGTTTCCAAAACGCTTTACAAGATAATAGTTATCTCTCCCTCTTGTATCACAAACCCAGCATTTAAAAACATTTTTTTCAACGTTCACTGACAATTTTGGCTTATGATGTTCGCAGAATGGGCAATAAAATAAATGCTCACCCCTATTGGAGTAAGCATAATTCAGCACCAATTTTATAATTTTTAGCTTTTTTGTTGGCATAAATAAAAACCTGCTTTTGCGATAATAATGGAATCCGCCATATCAAAGTATTTTGGCCTTGGATTACCGAATTTTGTATATTCTACCACAAAAGAAGGTTCATTGTCAAGTAAAAAATTTAGGACAACTTGTTTTGCCTTTTCGCCTTTGGGAATTTTTATGCCACAAAGCTTCCTAGCAGAAGGAGCTGCAACATATTCTGGCTCTCTTTTAAAGATCTCGAAACACATCCATGAAACAATGCCATTGAAAGACGAAAGAGTTGAAAGAGTTTTCGCAGAAGAGAAACCTGAACGAAAAGATTGGAGAGACTTTTCAATGTAAACCTCTTGGACTGGATATGTTTTTCTTATTTCTTTTAATTTCTCTTGAAGAATTCTTGCTTTTATAAAAAGGGATTTATACTTTCTTGTATCTAATGCATCATTATACAAGATCTCACAATCTTTGTCAAGTATTGTTATTCCTGTTATTGATGTACTTATATCTAAACCTAAAATCATATATATATTATATCACAAATCAAGCTTAAGTTTAAATGTTAGATCTCGTTCTAGAGTTTTCTTGATAGGGGTTGCAGTCTTGGCAATGCCAATAAGATTTTTGTGCTTATCATAAATTCCAATTTTGGAAACATATGTCACCTTCTCAAACGAACCGGTCGGATCAGAATAAGAAGCTGATACTATATTTTTGATTTTTCTATCTGTTGGTTCGATATAGTGATCTGAGCCTGTCGTAATACTACCTGTTGCATATTCCCCATATTTTATATATGTCGGATTATTAGAGTGGTTCAACATTCCTTTGCTAGCGTGAGCAAACATTGTCAAAGTTGGTATTCTGTGAACTCCTTCGAAATCTAACATATAGCTAGAAGATGGCGTTGAAGGGAAAGGAGCTACGTGATAATCTCCTGTTCCCGATATTGTAGAGGCAAAATAAATCCACGAAGGTGTTTCATTATTCCCATCCCCATCATAATCTTCGCCATGGGATAATAGTTCGTATGAGCCCGTTAGAACAACAACACCCTCATTATAAAGAACAACCCCGGCAACTGAACCTGATCTGGGACTATCAACAGGGCCAACCTGTATAAGTTCACCGTTCTTGTTTTCGTCGTTCAACTCTCCGATAACGGTACCTGAAACGAAAAATTTAAGCCTTACAGTTCCTTTTTTCAAAGCCGAGCCATAAAACACAGAGGGAATATCCACGATTCCAATATCAATTTTTGAGAAATCTCTACAAGCCGTTGCTCCGCCAATCGCGGTTCCCGGATGAGATGAAGAAAATTCATAATGAGGAGATAAATGCGTATAGTGATTTAAAGTATTTTTCAAAGCTCCAACAAAAGAGCCGGATCTTTTAAAAGTTGTGCTAGGATAAAATATTTTTGCTATACTGGCCGTCATTGGGTAACTGCCAGTAAATATAATATTTTCGTCAGGTATTTTTGGTCTGGTGTTGTAATCCGATACTGTCTTGAAAGTTACTCGATTATTCTGCCCCTTGACAGTGAAAGGAAAAATAAGGCTTTTATTTTTAGCAAGATTAGCTTTGGTGTCCGTGCCATATAAATGCTCGCCCTCAAACCTGTTGATATTTAGCTCATACAGGTTCACATATCCGGGCGGGGCATTAGTGTAAAAACTAGGAGGTGCACCGGGATCATTGCCCTTGCGGGCGGTGCCGCTTATCGGAGGGCTGTCATTATAAAACCTCTGCCCTTCGTAGATGAAAAAACTGCTTGATGGGTGCGTTTCAATAACGTTGTGAAAAACATCATCCGGTCCAAATTTATACAAGCCCATATCATTATTCCAATAATCCGTTAGTAATCAAGTCTAACTCTAAATGTAACTTCTTGACTTGGAGTTTTCTTAATTGGTTCACTCAGCTTCGCAACTGCTAAAAGTTCATTGTTGTCTGAATAGAGGCCAATTGTCGTAATATAGGAAACCGGCTCATCAAGTGTTTTATCCTTGACTCTAACTTGACTTGAGCTTAGATAAGTGGGGTTAGCACTATAGTTGAAATCATTGTGATTTGCTCGACAGAAATAAATAGTTGAATTTAGTTCTGTTGTGTTGTTAAAATCAATGTCGTACAACCTGTGTCTAAACTGGTCGGCACATCCAGAAATTGCAGTACCAGTCAGAAGGTTTTCAATCAAGAAAGGTGCATCACGACTAATGTTACTCATCGATAGTGGCAAAGTATCCAACATACCTTCTCGACCGTCATAAGCGCTCCCTGTGGAAAACACAGAAGCTGTAATTACTGCGATACCAGCTTGATAAAATATAAGACCACAGTCACGCCCAGAGGAATACATTGGAGTGCCGGTCTGGTTTGAAGCTGTAAGGATCCCATATTCACCTGCTGGTGAATTTGTTTTGAAGCTAGTTGCTGCGTTTGTATCCGCAATCAAAATCCTCTGGTTGAAAGGTCCCTCCTCATTGGCGTAAGGAGAGTCAACGCCCAACTCCAATTTGAATGAGCCTTTTTTAATTTCGTCTTTTGTCAAGAGTCTGGCAAAGTTTATAAAGAAAACTTCGCGAAGCTTTGTTCCTCCGGTAAGATCTCCATCTTTATCAAACTCTCTAATGGCTCCAGTATGGTCATGCCCCATCAAAACCTGTGCCATTTGATTGTACATATTGATTTTTTGCTCATTTTGAAGATTTGTAGAGCTGGACATTGCAGAGTTACTTGAATAACCCATGGTAATGTCAAAAATATGATTCGCAGAAGAACTCAAGAAAGGATAGTCATATACTGATTGAAATAAACCGTGAGAAAAGTTTTTAACATTTTGCTCTTCTCTGGTTCCGGCTTTGACATATGTCCCGGAAACAATTGAACCAGTAATTGGAATAGCCTCATGAAGAAGTGTTCGAGTTGAAACTTTGTCGGAATTCAGTAATCCTTTATAAACTGTAGCCATTTTATTATCCTTTTAGTTATACTTTTTTGACAAACCGAACCGGAACATCAAGTCTATAGCCGGTTGTCGCGCCTTCTACTTTAATAATAGAGTCAATATATTTTATATTACCAGAGATTCCGCTTGAAATAATACTTGCAGCCGCAGTATTGCCAATTTCATCAAACAATTGTTCTGATGTGTTCAAGCGAAGAGAGGCTTTCACCCTAAACTGTATGAATGTCCCCCTAGGGCCACTAATGGCAACTTGACCGACCAAAGACTTGCTCGTATCCATTCTACCAATCAAAGGGGAAGTATCAGGAAAGCGATATATTGCGAAATCATCATCATCGATCTGAATAGGACTTTGAACATCTCCGGCTGGAGATACAACACCGCCTAAGCGATTATCCATCTCAACATTGTAAATTGTTTCAACCAAGTCAGCATCCAAAGCGGTTGTATAAGAAATTGCCTCATTGTCAATCCCCTGATCTAGGCGAATGATGGTTCCATCCTGTCCATCTTCGCCCTTAATGAGCCCATCAACCGTGTTTAGGACATTTTTATATAAAGTTTCTGTGTCTTCGTCAACGAGAACAATAAATGTCCCTAGGCCGTGTCGCTTTGTTCTAGAGCTGGCGTTCACTTCGTTGAGAGCAACCACGGGGAGATAAAGAAGGTTGGTGTTGTTGACCGAAATCAGTTTAGACTTCATCGTAGAAGTGTTGTTCGTAAATGCTTCAAGGACCGGCGTTTTCAAAACTTCCAAATCATAATAAGCTGTCCCGCTCACATGATTTTTGTTATATTTTGTATAGTCAATCTCATCATCACCCAATGCAAACTTAGTTATCCTAAAGCTTCCATCACCTTTTGCCAATCGAAACCTTCCTGTATCAGTCAAGACTGCATCCAGAATAATATCACCAGAATTGTCAAGGAATCCCATTATCCTTCTCCTTTTTACTTATTATTTATTATAATTATTAATCTTACACATTTTTTGCCATTTTTTCAGCTTTTTTTTATATTTTATGGCGCTCCTCCGCCAATTGGTTTTCCTACTGAAAGTTTGCCTGCTGGTGGCTCATACTCTACTTTTGGCAACTTTTTATGTTCTTTGTTGAACCTAACGTTGATATCAATCTTTCTACCTGTTGATTTGGAGGTCAATCTAATCTTATACTTTTTCCCATATATAGACTTTTCTCGAATGCCCAGCTTTACATCTCTCAGGCTATCAGCACTTTTGTCTTTTGCCTGTTCAAAACCAGAAGTATTTTTTAGATCTACGACAGATTGTGCAGCGGCAGGGGAAATCATCAGATATCTCTTCATTTGTTTCGAGTGTGTCTTGAACTCATCTTCTCTTAGATTAATGGTCCTAACATCTAAATAGATTGTTCCTGCCTCATCAACCATTTCGGCTTCATAAATAGCGCTGGGATATGAAACATGGCCATGGCGATCAACTGAGCGGAATACATAATAATATTTTTTATTTGGAACAATGTCTTCGTCAATAAATGTGGCCGAAGTTCCGCCGACAGTAGACTTCACCAAGGTACTAGCTCCTGCAAAGTCAGAATAAGAAGTTGGCTTTTTATCGATTTTGTAAACAGCATAAGTGTCTATCGGATCATCGTTTTTGTACCTAACTTTAAATTTTGTTACTATTTCATTATTTTCATAAGTTGTTATAAATCTAGCAATTGAAGACGGGAGACTATTGATATAATCTTCCTCAAAACTGTCAATAATCAAAGGTTCCATATACCTGTCTCCGGTATTCGAAGTCAGATTGATCATAATCTTGCTGTTATCATCTACAAAAGAAACAATGTCAACATCTGGATCAACTGGTGGACTATCCAATATTTTCCCTCTAGTAGAGAAAAAAGGCTCCTCAACCAAGACAAGGGAGGGGCGATATTTGGCTGTGAATGTAGCTGTTCTGTTCCTGCTATCTAGAGACTTTATACCTTCATAGTCATAAGCTGTTCCATAAACAAGTTGATATGCGTATACTTGATATATATACTCTTCATTGTATTTGACTTGAGTATCGACCCATTCTGCAACGTCAATTTCGGAATTATTAGGAATATAAAAATTTTGTATGGCAGTCCCACTGCCGGAAAACCTCTTCTCAATTCTATAAAAAACAGTTTCAGACTCTGCTGGTCGACCTTGAAGCATTTCTTCAAAACTTCTCATAAGGCCGCCTTGTTTCTTGCCCGCTGCATCAAGCTTTCCAACTTTCAGCAAATCTTTCAGCCCAGTAGAAAAAAGAAACAGCCAAAGAGACTTAAGAAGTTTATACTGTTTTGAGCTAAATTTTCTTATATCAATTGGATAAGTTCCAAGCACAATTCCAATATCTAAATCTCTGCCATCAAATATCTTTGTTGCGTTTGGATTTTCAAGCGTTTCGTTCTTAGTAACTTCAAACTTGTTATATAACTCCATCAATGCCATCAAGTTCCAAACTCTTCTAGCCCCTTTTTGCACATTGGAGGGAAATTGAACTATTGTCCTATAAGAAGAGGCAATAGTGTTTTCATAAAAATTTATTACGTTTGTAAGAGGAAGGTTAATCAAGCCAAAGCCGGCACCAAGAACCATGCTGCCGGGAGCAGCCTTTCCGGCTCCTTTTACAAGGCCGCCGATATACGAAGCATCAACTGTCGCAGCAGAAGTAAGACCTAGGCCGGCCGCATTTACTTTTGCCTGCAAGCTCATCCTTTCTTTCTCTAACGCATCTTGAAAAGATTTAAACTTAGCATCCTTGTCCAAAGTTTCCATAATATACCCGATAAAAGGAATACTCAAGTTTGTAGTATCAATAAGATCAGTGGCGTTTAGCTTTTGTTTTGAATCGTGAGAACCTCTTATGTCTGTGGGAAATCTCATCTGAACAAACATGGGGAAAAGCTCTCTCTTGCTATTAAAGCCATCTGAAGGCAGACAAAGCTCTTCAAAATTATCTGTTGTTATTGCTGTGTTTTGATACTTTCTATCAAAAATTCCCAAATACGTGTACCATGCTGGGAAGTTATTTATAATCGACTTATAAACCGTAGTCCATTTTTGAAAATAGTTGAATTTTTCAGAATCCGGAACATAAATGGCATCAACGGGAAAAACCGGTGGATTAAACTTTCCAAAAGCTTGAAAAGAGCTAGCAGCCAAGTTGATATGTGCGCCAAAACCGGGATATGCTTTTGATAACTGTCTTACTGATTGAGGATATTTTTTATTGTAAGCTGCCTCAACTTGAGCATCAAATGCCATGCCTGTATTTGCAGCGAATGTTCTGGAAACACCATATTCAGAGACAATAAAATTCAACCTCTCTTCGATGGTAAGAAATCGCCATGCCTTTATTAAATTTCTTGAATCAATTGCTTCTGCTCTACGATTATACCTTTCCGATTCAAAAGCATAAAGGTGTGGCAAAAGACGATGGGGAGGGGTCTGTCTAGATAACAGAAGTTCTTCATATTCTTTTATATAATAGTTATACTCAAAATTGAAGCTTGCTCTCGATCTGTCTTGCTGTATAGCAGTAAATTGTTTCAAATCTCTCTCATCATATGGAAGCTGCATCATAAATACGTGATCATAATATATTTTATCTTTTATGCGAGCTTCTAGCCTATTTATCAGGGCAGTCCAAGTGGATGCACTGTATCTGCCTTTGCTGTCCATAGGTTCGATGGTTATATCGACTTTTCTTTCACCATAAACTTTTCTAGATGCATCTACAACATCATTTCCCTGAACAAGGTTGCCGACGCGCATATTGAACTGCTCTAGGTTTCCTTTTTTTATTTTTTCAGACTTATCCAAAAGAGCAAAATATTGTGTTATTTTATCGATTTCGTTACTATTCAAATTTCTCTGTTCGCCAGTAACCCAGTATAAACCCGATGATTTACGAAGTTGATCTGCTACCGCGTCATCATACACTGACTCATCAAATACAATTTTATTCTTCTGAACAATAAGGCCGCCAGTTGGAGCTACCGGGCTAGGGGCTGACGTTTTTTGATTTTTGCACAAATCTCTTTGATGGTGAGTTGCGCCCGGCGGATCCGCATTTGGATCTGGTAGGAAATTATTTCTCATTCCCGGCGTTTTACAACCATATACTGGTTTAATGTCTTTGCATAATGCCATTGTTCAAATCCTTTAGTAGCCAGTTCCTGCTAATTCAACTGTTCCTTCAACCATCGCTGGTTCAAGTTCCATTTCTTCGCTTTCTACTGTTTCAATATTATCCAAATCCTCGTTTGTCAAGCTTGTATTTCTATCTTCTAGTGAAATAATATCCACAAATTCAAAAGACGTTTCTGTTGGCCGAGGATCCAAAGGACGACCCAGTAGGAAATATTTATTAATCACTGGTAAGCTCAAGCCAGAATACTCTCCCTTAGATTGTTCAATTCTGCACAGATAGGCTCCGGGTGGTTTATTTTCAATGTCGTCTGGAGTCAACTGCCTGAAGATAGGCTCTCTAATTAGAGTTCCTCCATTTTCAGATTGCCTGTATCCTAAAAATACCTCTATTCTCGCCATGGGAGCCAGCTCAGCCAAAAAAGAGCCTTGTGGAATGTTATACTCTTCTTTTTCTCCAGATACATCATACTTGGCTCCTGCGAGCAAAGCGTCATACAAAAAAGTTAAATCCTCTTCTTCGCCGGCTCTTTGTTCAAGATTATCTCTTTCTAATTCCAAT
>CETC01026153.1_pt1 | contig 10562 bp, 11 predicted proteins | sample 326911 | NCBI WGS metagenome assembly CETC01 (sample SAMEA2622694, study PRJEB7988) | marine metagenome | isolation source: saline water (ENVO:00002010), including
GCTGAAAAGCTAGGGTACACCTTGTCTGAATTAAGACAACGAATGAGTATGGAAGAACTATATAGCTGGAGCGCATACTTATCCCTTAAATCTGATAGAGAAGAAGAGGCTTATGAAAATGCTAGAAGACAAGCTCAGTTCAAGAAGGTACGCTAAGATAGAAATATTTAGCGTAAATAGTCGTGGCAGCTAATTACAAAGTAAACATTGAGTTAGATACTTCTAAATTAGATGCACAGTTAAAGGACTTAGGTGTAAAGGTAGATGCAGTAGGTAAAACAAGAGCAGGAACATCTAGAAAGGTATTAACTGAAGAGGAGAAGATAAAAAGGGAGCAAGAAAAACAGTTAAACGAATCAATAAAAATACTTCAGACGAAAAACGCTACTGCTTCTAGTACTAACAAGGCTCTTAGGCTTGAGAGACAGGGGGCGCAAAGCCAGGAGGAAATAAATAAACTACTACACATAGAAAAGAACTTAAACGGAGAAAATCTAAAAGCACAGAAGATAGAAAAGCTAAATGCTGACTATCAATTGAAGCTACAGCAAAGAGAAATAGAGGGGCAGAAGAAGGAAACCGTTGTAGCTAAAAAGAATGTAAAGGTAGAAGATACTGGTAGGAAGATTTTAAAGGAGAAAGTAAAACTTTTAGGTCAGGCAGTAAAGCTTAGACAAATAGGTAGTCGGTTTGGTGATATTGGAGCTGATATAGGTGCTCTTCCAAGCAATGTTATTAATACAAGAGGTCCAGGCGGGAAAATGCTGGCTCTTCCTAGTTCTGAAATGCTTGCAAATAGGGTAAGTGCCACTGGTCAGAGAGGTGGTTTCGTAGGTAGTTCAGGAGGTGGAGGATTTGCAGGAATGGGAAGAATGTTTGGAAGTATGTTTAGTGGTTTCAATAAAGGCGCAGCTTTAAGTAGTGCAACCATAAGTGGTGCTTTTCCTTTGCTATTTGGACAAGGACCAGTATCAGCATTAGGTGGTGCGATAGGTGGTGGACTTGGAGGAGGATTTGGTGGTCAGATGGGAGGATTTGCAGGAGGTTTAGCAGGTACAACTATTGCTACGGGTATTGCTGCGGCAGTCAAGTCAGTAAAAGATTTAAGTGCAGCTCTAAATCCCTTAAAATTTAATGCTGATGCAGCAATAGAATCTTTAGGTTTCTTAAATGCTGAAAGAGCTAGAGAAATAAAGTTAATAGAGAAGACTAAAGGTGCAAATGCCGCTTTACTTGAGGTACAAAAAGATATAGCAGAAAGGTTTGGTCCTGGGGCTGTTTCGTCATTACGGGAATTCGATAGTGGTTGGGATAATTTTATGAAAGGGTTTAAATCCAGTATTACGAATATGAAAATTAGTTTTGCTGAATTTGTAGACAGTATCACTTCAGATACGAAACAGATGCGAGATTTAGGTCTTAAAAGCTTAGGTGATGACAATCCTTTAGTTAAGCAGTACAACGATCTGACGAAACAGATTCAAGAAGCACAGACTTTTAGGCCTGAAAAGTTTAATACAGGTGAGTTCAGAAAGACAGGTTTCTGGGGTTCTGGTACTCCACAACTAACTAGACAAGGAAAAGAAAACGTAGCAAATCTCAAAGAAGAAAGGGACAAACTTACCCCAGGATTAATTGCTGGTGGTATAGACGCTGATGCAAGTAAAACTATAAATGATTTCAACGCTAAATTTATGGAACAAATAGGTTTACAAGAGTACAATTTAGACATACAAAAACGAATATTTGATTTACGAGCTCAGGGAATAAACCCTGCTATAGCAAAGACTATTGTTAAATTTGAAGAGATGAATGACATAAATATTGAGCTATTAAATAACATGCTGGAGATGGAACAGGCAAAAATTGATGAAGGTGACTTAGAGGGTCAGAAGTTACTCTTAGCTCAGGAATCTGTAACTGCCTTAGAGCAAAAAATAGTGAAACAAAAAGAGTTAAATCAAGCCAAGATTGATGAGATTGAAAAATCTATGGAAGCAAATATTAGAGGAGAGAAAGCGTTACAACTTTATAAAGACATAGGATCAACTATAAAGAGTGGGATGCTTGAAGGTATAAACGCAGTCATTGATGGAACAAAGACACTGGGAGATGTGGCTTCAAACGTGTTAAGGCAAATTAGCAATAAATTAATCAGTTTCGGATTAGATACACTTTTAGGAGGCATACCTGGCATCGGTGGTATGTTTAGAGCAGACGGAGGCCCAGTAAAAGGAGGATCATCTTACATCGTTGGGGAGAGAGGCCCAGAATTATTCGTTCCAGGTTCTAGTGGTAATATTGTTCCTAACCACAAACTAGGTAAAGGAGGAGGCTCCACTTCTATTGTTGTAAATGTAGATGCTTCTGGTTCGTCTGTTGAAGGAGACGAAGAAGAGTCAAGAGAATTGGGTAGTATGTTGGCAGCAGCAATACAAACTGAACTGGTACGTCAACAAAGACCAGGCGGCTTATTAGCTTAAATCATGGCAACATTCCCCTCTATTACTCCAAGCTACGGATTGCGTAAATTAAGTGCTCCAACAGTAAAGCAAGTCCAGTTTGGCGATGGTTACATCCAAAGAATAGTTTATGGCCTGAATCAAAATCTAAAAATGTATAATCCAACTTGGAACAATATCAGCGAAACAGATGCAGATACAATTTCAGATTTTTTAGACGCAAGAGCTGGAAGCGAATCTTTTGATTGGACTCCTCCAGGTGAAACGAGTTCATCTAAATTCATATGCCAGGCATGGACTAAATCAATTCTATATAAAAATAGAGCTACGATCCAAGCAAGTTTTCAAGAAGTAGCGGAGCCTTAAAACATGGCAGTTGAATCTTGGGCCGCTTCAACAGCTTACGCATTAGGAGATACAAGAAGAGCCGCAACAGATCAAGTTACAGGTCTGTTTTTTAAATGCGTAACGGCTGGAACAAGCGGAAGTTCTGAACCTGTTTGGCCTACAGATATAGGGGTTGAAGCGACTGATGGCTCTGTTACTTGGAAGGCAATTAGTAGTATTTATGCTGATCTTTCTGTCCTTGCTCCTAGTGCAATTATTGAACTATTTGAATTAAGACTGGATAACAATTTACATGGAAGTACAAATATTACTCGTTTTCATAATGGTTGCAATGCAGCACTGACAGGAGGAATTATTTGGGATGGAAATACTTATGCAAGCGTACCTATAGTTGCAGAGGGCTTTGAGCAAAAATCTGCGGGAACTTTACCTAGACCAACTATATCAATTGCAAATACAGATAGTTTGGTTACGGCCCTTTTGCTTGACGTTAATGAGGTAACACCAAATAATGATTTAACAGGAGCAGAGTTTAGAAGAATAAAGACACTAAAGAGATATTTAGATGGAGAAAGTGCAGCCGATCCAAATGCCCAATGGCCTGTTGAGATTTGGTACATTGACAGAAAATCAGTAGAGAATAGAGATATTGTTAGTTTTGAATTGGCATCTCAATTCGACTTAGCAGGACAATTTGTTCCTAAAAGGCAGTTAATTGCAAATGTCTGTCAGTGGGCTTATAGAAGCTCTGAATGTAGTTACGCAGGCAGCAATTATTGGGATGCGGATAATAATCCAACTGGTTCAATTGCAACTGATCGTTGTGGAAAAACTTTGACAAGTTGCAAACTTAGGTTTGGAAATAATGGTGAGTTGCCTTTTGGATCGTTCCCTAGTGCGGGTAAAGTGAGATGAATTTAAATGAAGAAATAAAGGCTAAAGCCTTAGTTCATGCAAAGGAAGAAGTGCCTAAAGAAAGTGTTGGTCTTGTTCATATCGTAGAAGGTCGAGAAAGATATTTTCGTTGTACGAACCAGGCGGAAGACCCTGAAGTATCTTTTTGTCTTGATCCCCATGATTATTTAAAATGTGAGAACCAGGGTGAAATTGTAGCTATTATCCATTCGCATCCAGGTGTGAGTCCAAACCCTAGCGAACCAGATAAAGTTGCTTGCGAAAGAAGTAATTTGCCTTGGTTTATTGTTGATCCAGTCTCTGAACAATGGGGATACTATGAACCGTCAGGGTCTAAATCGTGATATTTATAAGTAGGGAGGCTATTATTATAAGATGACCGCAAAGGTATTCAGGAATGAAAATTATTAAGGTCTATGGGGTTTTAAAGGAAAGATTAGGGGGTCAAGGAACTTTTGAACTCGATGTGTTTAATGCGGCTGAAGCTATAAGGGCTTTATGTGCAAATTTTCCTGGCCTTGATAAATGGTTTGTTAACAGTAGTGATGACGGCATTGGCTACAAGGTTTTATTGGGAAAGACTGAAGTAGGAGAAGATAACATGGAAAATCTTATATACCCTTGGAGCGAAAAGGAAGTTTTTCATATAACTCCTGTTGTTATGGGTGCGATTCAACTTAACCCATTTAAAAATAAAGCGATAAGAAACATCCTTGTAGGAGCTGCAATCATAGGAGTAGCAGTATTTGCACCTGGCATCGGTTTAGCCGCTACTGGCGGTTGGGGTATGACTGGTGCTGGAATAATGGCTGGAATAAAGGCGGCTAATTTTGTAGCTCTGGGTGCAGCAGCTATAGGGGCAGGAATTATGTTAAGTGGAGTAGCCGATTTAATTTCTCCTACGCCCAAAGCTCCACCAGAAGCAAAGAAATTACAGAGTTTTTCTTTTAGTGGAATAGAACAAACAACCATGCAAGGAGGACCAATCCCAATTGTCTATGGTAAATGTTTTGTTGGGAGTGCTGTTCTAAGCTCAGGTGTAGATACTTTTGACGCATGATGATTAGTATAAGTTTTACTTGTTCAAGGGGTAGTTAACATGGCTACAGAAGCAGATGATACGCTCCAAAGTTACCAACAAGTAGAGGTTGTTGATCTAATTTGTGAGGGACCAATTGAAGGGATTATTAATCAAGAGAAAGGTATCTATTTAGACGGGACACCTATTAAAAGTAGTAGCGGATCTGATAACTTTTCAGGTTATTCTGTTATCAGAAAAGAGGGTACACAAAACCAAAGTTACATAAGCAGTTCTATAGGTAGTCAGAGTGAAATTCCTGTTTCTGTTCAAGTAGAAAAAGGAACACCACAGACAAGACAAATAACAGATACAAGAGTAGACAGAGTAAGGGTTACGTTTAGTCTTCCCTCGTTACAGGTATTTAATGATGAGGGAGATGTTAATGGTAACGAGGTTGAGTTAAAAATAGAAGTTCAATACAATGGAGGTGGTTATAGTACAGCTCATAATTGTAAGTTTAGTGGTAAAAGTAGTAGTGCGTATCAACGAGATTATATAGTTAGTTTAACAGGTGCTTTTCCTGTCGATATTAAGGTTTCAAGAATTACAGACGATAGTAGCAGCAGTAAAGATCAAAAAGATACTTATTGGGCTAGTTATACAGAAATAATTGATGATAAATTCAGATACCCAAATTCCGCTTTGTGTTATCTGAGGTTTGATTCTAGGAATTTTGGTGGAATACCTAAGAGACGTTATCACGTTAAAGGATTAAAGATAGCTATCCCTTCTAACGCTTCAGTTGATGCCAATACAGGAAGCATTTCGTACTCAGGCATCTGGAACGGGTCTTTTGGAGCTGCTCAATGGTGTTCTGATCCTGCTTGGTGTTTGTGGGATTTAATGACAAATACTCGTTATGGGGCATCCATTCCAGCGTCTTCTTTAGATAAGTGGGATTTTTATAAAATCTCGAAGTATTGCAATGAGAGTGTTCCAGATGGAAAAGGTGGAAACGAACCACGCTTTTCTTTGAATTTGTACATGCACTCAAGAGATGAAGTCTTCAACGCTATTAATGAACTTTCTTCTGCTTTTAGAGGAATTAGTTATTACGGAGCTGGATCGTTAATTCTTAATCAAGATAGTCCAGCAGATAGTCAGTATGTCCTGAATCCTTCTAATGTAGTAGGGGGGCTTTTTACATATAGTGGTTCTTCACAAAAAGCTAGACATACAACAGCTACAGTTGCATGGCAAGATTACGATCTACTTGGAGAAGTTCAGCATGAATATGTAGAAGATGCTGATGGTATTAGTAAATACGGAGTTATTAATAAAACAACAAAAGCTGTTGGATGTTATTCACAAGGACAAGCTCACAGATTTGGTGAGTGGATACTACTTAGTGAACAAAGTATAACTGAAACAGTCAGCTTTGGAGTTGCTCTAGATAGTGGAATTGTCTTATCTCCTGGGATGGTAATTGACATTGCTGATCCTGTTAAGAGTGGAAAAAGAAGAGGCGGTAGGATTTCTTCTGTTACTTCGACAAGTGTTTTTAATGTTGATAGTGATACAGATTTCAGTTCAATTGATTTAGCAAATGATCCTGTTTGTTCTGTTCTTTTACCTTCTGGCTTGATAGAAAAGAAAGATGTTCAATCTATTAGTGGAACACAAATAACTCTTACAAGTGCATTATCAGAAACTCCTCAAGTCCAAAGTGTTTGGATGATAGAAACAGATGATATTAAGTATCAACAATTCAGGGTTTTACATGTAAAAGAGGCTGAGAAAAATAGTTACGCAGTTACGGCTCTTATTTATAACAGCAGTATTTACGATGCTGTGGATCGTGATCAAGAACTTTCCGTTCCTGATATTAGTAATTTAAGTGCTATTCCGTCTGCTGTTACAAATGTCTCTGGTTTAGAACATTTATATCAAGACGGACAAAATGTAAAGACAGCATTTGAATTGGATTGGTCTTCTTCTGATGCAACAAGTTTATATAAAGTCAATTATAAGTTAAATAATAATAATTGGATTTCTACAACAACAACTTCTTCTTCTCTGCGTATTGAAAATTTAAAAGTAGGGACACTAAAGACAGAAATACAAGCAACTAATCATTTAGGTTTTTCTAGCCCTTTAGCAACGGATACTTTTACTTTATTAGGTAAAACAGAAGTTCCAGAAGATGTCACTGATCTTACTTTTGAAGATGTGAGTCAAAACTCAGGAAGATTAAAATGGACTCAAACAACGGATCTTGATGTAAAAGTAGGAGGAAAAGTTCATATTCGTCATTCGAGTCTTACAGATGGAACGGGTACTTGGAATAATTCAGTTGATTTAATTGATGCAATAGCGGGAGCTTCTACAGAAGTTATTATTCCAAAATTAACTGGAGAAACTCTGGTCAAGTTTGCCGATGATTCGGGTAATTTCAGTGCAAACGCTACAAGCGTTATTATTCAAACAGCAGCACAAAAGGCAGAAACTTTATTAGTTAAGAATCAAAGAGACGATCAAATTAGTCCAACTCCGTTTACAGGTAGCAAAACAAATACAGAATATGATGCAAGTCTTGATGCTCTTCAGTTGACTTCAAGTGGTGGAGATATAAACAGCACAGGCTCTTATCAATTCGCTGACACTTTGGATCTAGGTGGTGCATTTGCTCTTGATCTTCAAAGATATTTTGTCACTAGAGGAGTAAGACCAAGCGATTTAATGGATGTGTGGCCTGATGTTGATGCTCGATCTGATTGGGATGGAGCTGTTATTGATGCTGTTAATGCTTCTCTTTCTGTTCGTACTACAACTGACGATCCAAGTGGTTCACCAACTTGGGGCGGTTGGGTTTCACTTAAAAATGGAACAGTTAGTGGAAGAGGTTTTCAGTTTAAAACTGATCTAACAAGTGGAGACACAACAGAAAATATTCTTGTTGATGGTTTAGGTTATACAGCAACACTCGACCAAAGAACAGAAAACAGCACAGGTGTTGTTGCTAGTGGAACAAGTGCTAAGACAATTACATTTACCAAGCCTTTTTGGACGGGAACATCTGCTTTAGGTGGAAGCACAACAGCATACCTGCCAAGCGTTTCTGTTATCGTTCATGGACTCTCTAGCGGTGATTACATCGACATGGGAACAGTTACAGGAACCCAATTCACTGTGACCCTAAAGAACTCAGGAGGATCAGCAATTGACAAGAATTTTTCTTGGACTGCGGTAGGCTATGGCAGAGGTGCTTAAACTAATGAGGAATTGGAGGTAAGAAATGTCACAGCATGATTATGTCATTGCAAATGGTTCGGGAAGTGCAGTCCGTAGTGACATAAATGACGCTCTTGGTGCAATCCAATCGCTGAACTCTGGATCTTCAGCACCGTCTTCCACTGTGGCTTATATGCTCTGGTTGGATACAAGTAATAACCTCTTAAAAATGAGGAATGGGTCTAATAATGGGTGGTTAGATATTGGCCCAAGCAATGCAGCAAATTTAGGTCTTGCTTTGTTAGCTGGAGCTACTTTTACAGGCGAGGTTGTATTTAATTCAACTGGTTCGATCCAGTTGCCATCAGGTACAACAGCACAAAGACCTGGCTCTCCTACGAATGGTGATCTGAGATATAACAGTACTGAACATGAGGTTGAAGCATATAAAAATGGTTCTTGGTCTGATGTTGGTTCAGGGCAAGGTGCAACAGGTGGAGATGATGGTGCTAATGCTGTCTTCTGGGAGAACCAGCAGACAGTAACTCACGCTTATTCGTTAACGGCTTCTCGTAATGCTGGTAGTTTCGGGCCTGTAACGATTAATTCAGGGATTACAGTTACAATACCCTCAACGTCTTCTTGGACAATTGTCTAATTACTTGTTACTCGCTAAACTCTAAACATGGCAATTACTATTGACGGCAGTTCAGGAATAGCCTCGGTTGATGGGTCCGCTGGCTCTCCCTCCGTTCGCGGAACAGATGCCAACTCAGGGATTCTATATACTGCTGATGCGATTAAATTTTCGACAGGTGGAACACAACGGGCAGTTATTGACAATAACGGTTTAAGTTCTGCGGGGCATATTGTTCAATATGTTACTGCAATTTCTTTAGGTATGTCTTCGACAACAAGTAGTACTACTTCAGAAATAACTAGTGATTTAAGAGTAACGATGACTCCTATAAGTGCATCAAATAAGCTTATTATTACCGCAAATTTAGTATTACATAGTAGTTCTGATGTGATAACGGTAAGAATGTATAGACAAGATACGGGGGGCTCTCTACAAATGGTGAATGAACCATCAGGGTTTGCTTCTGGTACATGGAATCATGGAAACGCAAACGCCTATGCTAATTCTGACCCTATAATCCAAACAACTGTTCAAGTAATTGAAACGGCGGGAAATACAACAGAAAGGTTTTATTCACCTTATTATGCAATAGGAAGTGGAACAGCAACTAATAATTCTTATAATGCAGGATCGTCTTACAAATCAACTTCAACAATGACTGTAATGGAGGTAGCAGCATGAGTTTGGATCATGAAGCAATTTATAAAGCATATTCAAGTGTTGTCCGTATTGACGACAGTGAAGGTGCTTTTGATAAAGATGGAAATTCTATTACGTTAGAGCAATCAAAAATTGATACGGCTCGATCAGAAATTGATACGGCTTATGCTGCTGTTAAATATCAACGAGATCGAAAAGCGGAATATCCTTCTATAAAAGATCAGCTTGACGACATCTACCATAATGGTATTGATGGCTGGAAGGCTACAATCAAAACAACTAAGGATAAGTATCCAAAGCCATGAGTTCAATTAAGCTAAAACACGCATCAGGAAATAGCATGAGCATCGCAGCTCCTGCAACGAATCCTGCATCTGATTTAGAACTTAAATTACCTGCAACTGTAGGTACTGCTAATCAATATTTAAAGAATAGCTCTACTGCTGGAACTCTAGAATTTGGTTCATTATCTACAGGTGTAGTTCTTCAGGTTGTTCAAACTGTAGATAATACTACAGCAGATATAACCAGTACAAGTTATGTTGATGCAGGTTCATTAAGTGTAAGTATTACACCAGCAAGTAGTAGTAATAAAATACTTATAATGGCAATTACTAATATTCAAGCCTATGTAAATGCCCATGAACTTAATGGAGGACTTAAACTTCTTCGAGGTTCGACAGATATAATTGAATATCCTTATTCTCATGTACTGGAAGCAGGGACTTCTGGTAATGGTAGGATTTTTTATAATTTTAATCATTCTGCACATTTTCTTGACTCACCATCCACAACATCTGCAACCACATATAAAATTCAAGGAAAGGTTTATAGTTCATCTAATGGTATGAAGTTAAGTTATAACCAAAACTCAAGTAAAAGTGTAATTACAGCAATGGAGATAGCAGCATGATTTATACAAAAACTGATGCTTTAATGTCTTTAAAACCTGGTGCAGAGTTTGTTTGGACAGGTACAGATTACTCTGGCTTGAATTGGTTAGATTCTGGTTCAGCTCCAACTGAATCTGAAATAAATGCAGAAGTTACAAGATTAACGAATGCAGAACCTATGAGATTACTGAGAATAGAAAGAGATGCACGATTAGCGAAATGTGATTGGAGATCAAGTTCTGATCTTACATTGTCGGATTCATGGAAAACTTATCGTCAAGCTTTACGAGATTTACCAGCATCTTCGACTCCAACAATCGACAGTAAAGGAAATTTAAATATGGCATCCGTTACATTTCCCACGGAGCCTAGTTAATTATGTCCACACTCAA
>CETC01048020.1_pt1 | contig 10546 bp, 4 predicted proteins | sample 326911 | NCBI WGS metagenome assembly CETC01 (sample SAMEA2622694, study PRJEB7988) | marine metagenome | isolation source: saline water (ENVO:00002010), including
AATCATCTTCTGATACACGATACTCTGTTTTTTCTTCTGGATTTACCCAATATATTCTTTTACCATCGTCTGTTTCTTTAACCACAAAGTTATCGCCGTTACCAGCTATTATATCTTTATACATTTCTATTTGCCAAGGCTCTAAACCTTTGCTCCACTCACTTATATCTAAATCTTGTATTTCGTTTTTTATAGCTGTTATTTTGTCATTATCTATTTTTAAACTAGCGGCATTAACTTTTATTTGATTAAGTTTTTTCGCTAAATCTTCATATTTAGGGTTTAACACGTTCATACCAGATATTTGATTAGCAATATCTCGGTAAGACATGTTGTCAACTTTTAATATTTCAGCTCCTACGCCTTGAATACTTTTGTTTAGTAAATCTGTATCCATACCAGCGCCTTCTTGTAAAAGTTTAGCAAGGTCAGATTTTTTCTTTTCCATGGCAGCGTTATGTTTGTTTATAACATTATCAAATACCATTCCAGATAATTTAGCCTTAAGCACAGGCTGCATAGCTTTTTGTCTATTTAAAGCCGCTTGCTTTTCACTCAACGTAGAACCCGTTGATGTGCCAATCCAATCTTCCATGTCACCTATAAAGTCTTGTCCTAATACTCCCGCTCCAGTTTCTTTTGAAGGTGTTGTGTTTTTCTTTTTTGCCATATTTTATTTTTTTATCCTATGTTAAGAAAGTTTTTTACTTTTCCTATGTCGGTTTTCCAGTCCCTTGTTCCGCCCACACCATACAGATCGTAAGCAGCGCCACCTAACTGAGATATACCGCCCATTATTTGTGATGACGCTTGATTTTTAGCTGAAGTTTGCGCCATTAAGTTATCAATATTTAACCCGTATATACTAGCTAATCTTGCCATTTCTTGCTTACGAACTAAAGCGTCTCCTTTTCTTTGCAACATATCAGTTTCAAAAGCACCAGTTCTTTTCAACTGTTGTATTCTAGCTTGTTCTTGTAAAGCGGCAAGTTCATTAGTTCTTTCTTGTTGAGATATTGACGATGCTACTTGCTGTGATTGTTTTAATCCTATGTTAGCTATGCCTTGAGCTAAAGCAGCTATACCACTACTACCAGCGGCACCAGAATATTGTTGCATCAAGTTTGCTTGCTGTTGTTGAGTTTGTTCTGTTAAATAATCGTAAGCTTGAGTGTCTACGGTAGTGTCTTCGTATACATTTTCTAAGTTAGAATAAGGGTTTTCCAAACCTTGATAAGGGTTTACAAATTCCATTTCCATCCAAGCTTTTTTAGCTTGTTTCATTTTTTCTTTTGCTTTTTTTTCTGCTCTTTTAGCTCTTCTACGGGCAGATATACCACCTATAATATTTACCCCAGCTGCTATAGCCGGTAAAAATTGAACAATTTTAGCTGGACTAGACTTTGCTGTTCCAGCCATTCTTAAAGGTGATGTTAATCCTACTATTGCCATATTGTATTGTTTTATTTATATTTATAGTTACAGTTTTTATTTTTTATTTACTACTAGGTGTAATTTCTGATGATATGGTGAATAATTCAGCTTTTTCAGTGCTATCATTTTTTATTTTTATTTCAGCAAAATAACCAACTAAACTATTGTTACTTATTGTAGCTGGTTTTGCAAACATTAATAAATCACCGTCTGTTGGTAGTGGAGATGGAAAAGAGCTACTTGATAATTTTAAATTATGAGTATCAATTATCTCAGTGATAACTCCTACTTTTGTTGGCTCACCAGCTGTGCTTCTGTCTAAACTAGTATTATAGGCAACGTTTGCGCCAGGTATATAATACAACATGTCACCAACATTTACTGACGATTCTTTTACATTTATTTTTGTTTTTACTTTTAATTCTGCCATGTTAATTTATTTTACGCGCTTTGTACACCTGGTGTAATAAAGTTATCTAAGTTTAAACTTATAGTTTGGTTGCTTGTTGGAAAAGAGTTTATTGTTATGTTTGCCGCTAATTTTACAGTTTGCGTTGATCCTTTAAAGTATACTTTTGTTCCAGCTTTTACAGTTTGAGCTTCTTCCATTATTATTTCACCTTGAGTTTCATGAGCCCTTGCTGTACCACCGGTGTGTTGATTTGTTTGAACTGTATTAGCAGCTGTATTTTTAATACCAACACCAGATATAGTAACAAAACCACCGCCTGAAATACCATAAGTACCATTTAAAGTTATAGTACTACTACTAGAGTCTGTTCTAACAGTTTTTGAAAGTTCAGCTGAACTAGCGTCTATAGTTCCAAAAGAAACATCAACACCTATAGCGTTTTTTATATTGTTAGATCCTTTAGCTCTAAATTTCATAGTTTCACCGTCTTCAAAAGCAACACTTTGAGAAAACGTTATTATTTTGTTAGCAAAATCTAAACCAGTTATTATCGTTGTGCTTGAGGGAGCTGTTGTTGCTTTGTGGTATATAAGCTCCATACCTACACCTATATCATCCAAGCTGCCAACGACAACTTGATTGTTACTAACAGCGTCTCCAGCTGGATTATCTACTATAGCTAGGTCTTTTTCAAAATACCAATCTGAATCAACAGGTTGTCTTATTAATCTTAAACCAAAAGATTGAGTATCTGAGCTAGCGTTTACTAAATTCCAATTTAAAAGTAAAGATCTACTTTCCGTAGTAGTAATAGAAGCCGTAGAGGTCAAACTATCAGGCATGCTACCATAACTACTTGAATTAGCTGTTATAGGTGAAATCGTTATAGTAGATTCACCTAATTGAGTTATATTAATAGAGCTTATTTCTTTAATTTTGTTTTTTATTAGTATACTTGTTTCTTCGTATTTAATAGTCGATATTATTATTTTATACGAAAAGCTACCTGAAGGAAAAACCAAGTTAGTACTATAAGTACCAGATATTTTAACGTCTAAATTAGTGTCTACACTAGACCCAAGTTGAAATAAATTTGTTTTAAAATTATAATATTTTTCTAACACACTAGAACTAGCAGCTGATTGAACAACCTGCATATTAAATTCAGATCCAGAATCACCACGAAAAGTAATTTTTCTGCTACCACCATTAAAATCCAATGGTAAAGTTTCTATATTAATACTTTTTATATATTTTTGCATTTTTATTTAATTTATAATATTTCTGAATCCTCACAGGTTCCTAAACCTTGAAAACCTATGTCGCCTATTTCAGCAAAATCAATACTGAAGTTTTGACTGCCAATAGGGACAGTGTGCGACTTGTTAGACGTTCCTTTAATATAATTAAACCACTTACCTTCTTTTTCTATAAACTCATGTATAGTTCCTTGTTGTTTGTCTGTTTTTATGTATTCTATGTACCAACCGTTTACACCATTTTGATTATAAAGCGCAGCGTCATTAACACCACCTATAGAGTTAAAAGCTTGTATTTTAGATTGACTACCTTCATAACCCAAGGTGTTAAATATTTTTACTAAAGAAGGCTCGGCGTTAAACACAGGTGTAATATGAGACTCAAGGCTACTATGTTGATTAAATATAGTGTCAGGGTAAAACTCATTTCTATCTACAGTTGTGCTTCCATCAAACTCAGAATGATGTTTAAAAATTTTACCTAATTTAAAGGTATAATAGTTGGATGAAAGTGTTAATCCAGACTCTGGCATAAATGATTTAAAACTAGTCCAACCTTTAACATCTTCACTATAAGTTACGGTTGCGTTTTTAGTTGAATTTATTTCGCCTAAATATGTAGTTGGTATATTGTATTTTAATGTTAAGTTGTAATCTTTTTTATAACCATCGTAAGTACCTATTACGTATTTAGCTTCTTTTAGTTTGTCTCTAAAATAATCGTGCATACCGGCATCAGATATAGGCGTTAATCCATCCATTGATAACCTAAGTACAGCGCCTCTTTGTTTATCTGTAAAATAAGCTCTATAACTTTCTGAAGAAAAACTTTCTGGATTTTGCGATATACCGTAATCACCAACAAAAGGAGTTGCGTCTCCTAAAACCGCACTAGACGATATTAATTGAGGGCTACCATCAGCGTTAAACAAAGCGTCTTTATTTGAAGTGATACCAATAACTCTGTCTTCGCAAAAAGCAACTAAACTTATTCTTCTTTGAAATAACTTTTGTATACTTCCGTATGTGGGATTTAAGTCTTTTGTAATTTTTTCTGCTTGTATAAACTGATTTAAATTATTAATACCACTTGTAGAGTTGTATAAACCAGAATATATTAAACCATGTTTTCTTTGTTCTTCTTGATAAGGCTCTTCTAAAGTAGCAGAAACTCTTGCTCCGTTTGTTATTTTCATAGTGTTAAAATCATCTCTAATTCTATTAGATTCTATACCATTACCAAATGAAAAGCAATTATGCCAACTTAAACCAACTTCATTTATTGGGCCATCAATTGTTGTGTCTATTACAAACTCTGTTCCTGCGGTAATAACAGCGGTGCCAGCTATTAAAGACTGTATTTTACCAGTAGTGTAACTACCATTATCTCTAATAAACTTAACACGAACATCTTGATAATTTAATGTGTCACCATTATTGTCAATATCATTAAACGCTGAGTCTACAACAAAAATAATACCATCATCAGTTTTTTTCCATTCAGAAATAAAACGAGACCCAAGGTTGTTGAAAGTTGCGTCTGAAAAATTTAAAATTTCAACTCTGCTACCAGTTGGAGCAAAAAGCTCCATTGTTTCTTCTGTGATTCTTGTTGGGTAAGCCTGGTTTGTTTCATAGTAAATATCCAAGTCTATATCTTCTTTAGCTTCAGTTTCCCATATAGCTGGTTGCTTTATTAATTGGTTTGTTAACACGGTTAAATCATCAGAAACAAACTGTATATTTGTAGATGTGTCTACATCTATATTATCAGCGCCTCCATCTATTGGGTTGTAACTTTGAGCCGTTGGATCTAAATCAACTTCAATAATATAACATGTTCTTCTGTTGTTCGCTTTACCAAAATCAACTATTTTGTTTTTAAAAGTTTGTAATAAAGCATTATCACCGCCAATACCAGTACCATCCACTGTGTTACCCCAGTTTATTGCTGCTTCCTCAACACTATCACCAGCTTTAACGGTAGTAGGCGAAGAAGTAGCATCATGAATATACCTTCTTCTCCAAGGCGTGTGGTTGTATAGGTATTTTACATCTACGCTTTTTATAGTATATATAGTCGCACTAGAGTCATCTGAAAATTTAAATTTACTACCAACGGTTATTTTATCTACAAACTTTTTAACATCTTCATTATAAGTACCGCCAGCCCACCAAGGATACCACTGCTTTTCGTGTTTATCTACGTAATTAGTATCGTAACCTTGACTACTAAAACCCGCCGCGCCAGCTTGCGCACTCCAATCTATCCAAGATGGATAATATAAACCAATACCAGAATCTACAAAATCAGAATAAGTAGGGTCATTTGGTAAATTAGGTGCCGACACGCCAGGTGAATTTGACGTTTGAATCCAATAATTGTTAGAGGTTATATCTAAAGAACTACCAGGCGTGACATAACTACCTTCCATCTCTACAATTGTCCAATCGTTATTTGTACCAAAAGCCGCGCCATCTTTTTCTGAAAAAATACCTCCACCCCATATTCCTTGTAAAAAATTAGCAAAACCTTTGTTATCTCCAGGAGCAATAAAATCACCAACACAAGCTTCAGCATCAACAAAATTAGTCCAATTACCATCGTGTAAATCTTCACCCGGACCTAAAAAAGAAAGATGTATAAAGTGCTTGCCAGTTTCAACTGTATTATAAGCTCCACCTTTGTAAGTATCGAACACATAAGCATTGCCAAATGGTTGATCTATAAAGCTTAACCACTGTCTATAACCGTTAGTAAAACCACTTCCCGCGTTAGAAGCTATCATGGTGTTAGCATTACCATGAACGTGTTGCGTGCTTGTTGTTACAATACCTTCCAAACCATTTATTTCCGTAGTAGGGTCTATGGTGCCCCAATCACCAGAGTTATCTAAATAACCAATGTTCCAACCAGAGCCATTAATATTATCAATATAAGTGAAATTAGGTGGACTTGAAGACGCGTGTAAATGATTATTTGATTGTATTGCTGCTCCCATCCAAAAAGCAGCACCACTGTATTCAACAGGTGATCCAACCCAAGTTTGACCAGACCAACGAACTTGAGAGAAATTAGAGCCTCCTGTTTTTATTTGGGCTGCAACCATGTGCATTTGGTCTATAAAAAAGTTATTACCTTGAGAGGCAACTAACCCAGCCCACTCAGCTTCTGTATTTGTTATAGTTCCAGAACTAGTGGTTAAATCACTAACTTCCGCGTCTGGCTCGGTTGTTGTTCCAATTGAGTTTAACATACCCAAGTCTTGGTTCCAAAAAGTGGCTTGTTGATTAGTTACAAAGTAATTAAAACTTATATTAACACCACCAATAATAGTTTCATTTATTAAAGGAGTTGAACTAATTCTTACAAAAAACTTACCTGAAAACTCTTCAAAATCTTTTTCTTCTTTTCTATCAAACTGTAATAGTAAATTTTGATTAAAGTTATGACTGGCGTTAGCTTTGTTTGATTCAGCTAGCAATTTATCTTGTTCTGATATGGTTTCTGATAGTTTTATTTCGTAATCATCAGCGCTACCACTACCGCCAACTATACTTGTTACTCTATATCTTTTTGAAGCTTGACCTTGATTGTTCGCATTAGCCTCTCTCCAAGAAACATAAATACGTTCTCTATCAGAGTCATAAATACTACCTTCAACCAAAGGCATATTGCCATCAACGCTTTCATATGTTGTTTTATCTATTTTTAAAAAATCAACATTAGCATTCACCATGCTGTTAGTTATACTTCCACTAGTTGAAGAAAAAGCACCAGATAGCTTGTCGGTATTGTCATTGCTTAAAGTACCTAATACTGTGTAGTTAAATTTTATATCTTCAGGAGTTTCGTTTTTTATATCAAGTATTTTATATTTATTGTTTAAACCAACTTGACTAGAAGAGGTAGAGTCAATTAATTTTTTTAATATAATATAGTCGTCTTCGCCTACTTTATTTCTATCAGAAGAAGGAAAAGCAAGCCACAAGTGGTCATCATCATTTTCAAACTCGTTGTTTTTTCTAGGTAAATAAGCTCTATCCATTACTAAATTATAATACTCTCCAGACGTTTCTTTTACGTAAAATTTATAATAATGAGCCCAATCAGGAAACTCCATGTCTAAAGCTGCTGATAAAAGTAATGATTTACTAGCACACAAACCAATATTTTGAGTAAAATCTTCCCATGGTATTTTAACAGCTCCGGTTGAAGATGTAAACACGGGTGTTTCTCTACAGTATTTGTCACCAAAAACAAAACCTAACTGATAATTTCTTTGAGACTTAATAGAGGGTAGTCCACCTTTAGTAAAATCAGACACCACGTCTCTAAGTTGAAAACTAGCAGATATCTCTGGTGTTATTTTAATACCCGAAGCGTTTGTTAAATTATAACCTTGTGTATAGTTACCATAAACAACTCTATTGCCAGTTATTTCCTGCGCTAAAGCTTTTTTTGGTACATTATCCCAGGGCCTTAACAGTTGATCTTCTGGTAGTGCCGCGTATATATTTTGTGATTCTACTAAGTATTTACCAGTATATTTAGAATTTAAATTAGATCCTGAGGTCGTCCATGCTGCGTCTGTTGGTTTTATACTAGCGATAGAGTAAACGACTGTAGAGTTTTCTTTTTTATATAATAAATCTATTTGAACTACATCTTTAGGAATATCTGGAGAAACAAAATCTAATAACTCAATAGATTCTATATAGTTTAACATAGCTGTGTTAAACGGGTCTTTTGTTGAGTAAGCGTTAAATATATTGTAAGTTGTTCCAGGATCGTTTGGATTGCTTGTGTATTCAGGATTAAACACTACATCTGTGAACGGCGCGAAAGCTGAATATTCACCGTCTTCGTATTTATATCTATAAGAAAACCTTGGAAATATTTTTTCAAAAAGTAACGGCGCGTCAGGTGTAATACTAGTGTTTATTTTAAAAGATGGTGATTTTAAAGGTTTCTTTTTAACAACGGTAACGTGTTCTTCTTTTAAACTAACATCGACAAGTGTTCCAGTTCCATCGTCTTCTTGAACTATAGCGTTTTCTACAACTAATTTTGTGTCAACTTTATAAGGTTCCGACTCATCAGCTCCCGCTTTACACCTATCAATATTTATTTTTTTAGGTTCGTTACGACTATCTGTCCAAAGTAATAAGTTGTCAATTATATTTATACCAGTTATGATGTTTTCTGGATGAAACTTTAAAACAGTACCTTTAGTATCGGCAACGACTGAACTTAAAGAATCGCTTGCTAAATCGTATTCTATAATATTAGAGGCAAAAGTGTAAACAGATACTTCTTTTATTAAGCCTTGAAAAGGAGTTGTATCGTCTTGATTTTGAAAGTAAAATCTATTTTCATGCCCAGTAGCTGGAGTAGAATCACCTAAAACAACTTCATATTCGTAAAGACCATCACCGTCTATTTTACCATTAATGCCAAGCGAAACATCTACGTCTCTTGGAAAAACAACGCTATGTGATGAACTTGAAAGTCTACCTGTTAACTCTCCTTGCACGTAGTCTTCAACTCTAAATTTAATTCTATACCTTTGTCCTTTAACAGCATTAGCCATTGCTGTTGTTATATCTTGATTTAATTTAGAAAATTGTGCCTCTGTACCATTAAACTGAATGCCTTGTACTAAACCTCCACTTATAAGCGCTGATATACCACTAGCAACGTCCCAATCAGTTATAGCCGCCCCTGTGCTATCAAGCTCGTTTAAATTTGGATTTTCTAGTATTTGCTCTGGATTTGAAATAAAATAATAAAGTTTGTTAGTTTTTTCATTAGCTATTGATCCAACGCAATGAGCCTCAACTCTAGCTCCAGCTGATCCATAAAAAATATCATCTTGATCCGCGACAGCGGTGTTACCTAGTATGTTTTGCACGGTACCAATATCAGAACCATCAGATGTTGTGATCTGAACGTTCATAGCATCTCTATATTCTCCATTAGGTATTAGTCTCTCATCAAGATCCTTATTCATACGACCTTTAATGAAACTATTTTTAATTTCCGGCATATATTAATGTTTTATCCACTTAGATCTACCTCTAAGTACTTGTGTTATTTCTTCTAGTTTTATGTTTGATAGTCTTAATTTAGCTTTTCTAACAGCAGCAAACTTTTCTTTTTGATATCTACGAACCAAATACTCTGGTATGTTGGCTCTAGTAGATAAAATACTATGCGTTATAAACTTATACATAGCGTCTTCAGCAAATTTATGAACCTGCATTTCTCCATCAGTGCCTAAACTATCGCTTATGTAATCTAATATCACTGTTTTACCACTTACGTTAGAACTAAAGTTTATTTTACCTCTAAGTTCATCAATGTAAAAAGATCCATTAACCTGAGCGTGACCAGGTTCTAATCCATACCTTTCACCTCTATTAGGCCAATAAACATCGTCTTCGTAATCATCATTATTACTGTTTTCAGATGGTTTTTGTGATTTATAATTTGTCCAAGTTGTTGAGTCTGACGTTTGTTGTAAACTTTCTACAACGCCATCATAAGTTATAGTTATATCATCAACAATGTTTTTACTAGTCGTTCCTGTAGCTGTAATGTTTTCAATAAAGCTAGTTATTAAAACATAAACATAGTTATCTCCGTTAGCGTCTACAGGCGCGCTAGAAACATCTATATTGCTTAGTGTTTTAGTAGATGAAGTACCTAAGCCATCGTTAAAAGTTACAAGACTAGCTTGATTACCTGTTGTTAAAAAATTAAATGGAGTGTCAGTGTGATTTATTGAAGGGTTATTGGGCTTATTAGGATTTGTAGTATTAACCAAAGAGCCAAAAATAGTAGGATCTGTTTCTGCTGGAAAAGTACTTATACCAACTCTCACGGTACCAGAACCTTTATTAGTTCCAGAAGCAGCTGACGTACCAGTAGCGGAAATGTCTATTAAATCTACACCTGTTACTATTATTTTTTGCCACACGGCATAAGCTCTACTAGTTATAACTCCGTTTAAAGCTGTACCGCCTTGAGTAAATTCTAAAGCTCCAGATGAAACACTTATATCTTCACCTGTTGGCGTTGTGGCTATAGTTGTTCTTAACCAATCTGTACCACTAGTACCAATAGTCGTACCGCTTGCAAAATCTCCGTTTGTTACAATTATTGAACTCGGCATTGTAAAATCATAAGAATTATCACTATTTTGATTTATTGAAAACGGATTAGATGTATCATTAGTTGGGTATAAAGGGTGTTTTACACCTGAAGAGTCGCTCCAAGATAATTTAGTGTAGTTTACATAATCGTGAGGTAATATCATGGTTAGATTAGATGGTAGTGTTATTTCCTGGGATTTAACTGATTTAAAAGTATCAAAACTTAATTCAGCTAAAGCTCTTTGTGCGAAAAAAGCCACATCAACTCTATCTATTTTATTAA